>Ga0164313_10002729_pt1 | contig 15773 bp, 14 predicted proteins | sample GuaBasSedimGuay4_FD_113735 | JGI IMG/M metagenome (GOLD analysis project Ga0164313, IMG submission 113735) | Subseafloor sediment microbial communities from Guaymas Basin, Gulf of California, Mexico - Guay4, Core 4569-4, 0-3 cm | ecosystem: Environmental > Aquatic > Marine > Hydrothermal vents... | reverse complement strand
CAACCATTAATTTAATTTTAGTATAGTTATTTAAATAAGATTTTACTTTCATTTTTCCATGTAGTTTCTCTATGGAACTGATTTTAAATATTTGCTGTATTTTTTTATTGGAACGTATGTTGGATATAAAGTAATATTTACTTTCATTTACTCTAGGTTTACTCTTAATTTATAATATTTATTTAAAATATTATAAACAAAACTTTTAAAAGGATTATTATGTTAAAAAATACAATATTGGGACTATTTACTTTGTCTTCATTTCTTCTGACTGGATGTGGATTAGAAAATTCTTCGGATTCACCTACTACAAGTTATACCTCTGGAACTTTTGTAGATTCAGCCGTAATAGGACTTGACTATGAATGTTCTTCAGGAGATACTGGAGCTACAGATAATGACGGAACATATACTTGTCCAAGTGGAGATACGGTTATATTTATTTTAGGTGGGTTTACTCTAGGCCCAGTAACTGCTTCAATAGTACCAGTTACTCCTTTAACTATATATCCTACTAATCCAGAAGCATCTTTAAATTTAGCACAACTTCTTCAAACATTAGATAATGATGGAAATGCTACGAATGGAATAGATTTAAGTCCAACAAAAGTAGCTTTGCTAGATGATATAACAATTGACTTTGAAGATGAAAATTTTGATAATAATATTTCAACTATTTTGGGTGAAACGATTGTTTCAGAAGAAGATGCACAAGCGCACTTAGATGAAACACTTTCTGGCTTAGGCGTGCCAGTGTTTACATCAGACAATAATGTAACTGTAGCAGAAAACCAAACATCAGCCATTACTTTGGTGGCAACTGATAATGATACTATTGCATACTCTATCTCAGGAACTGATGCAAGTAGCTTTACAGTAGGTAGTTCTAGTGGTGAAGTTACATTTAATACAGCTCCAGACTATGAAACTAAATCTTCATATACTTTTTTGGCTACTGCTACAGATGATACAGGAAATGCCTCAAGTCAAACAGTAGTCATAACTATTTTAGATATAGATGAAGTCGATACAACAGCTCCAACAATAACTATATTGGGTGATAATCCAGCAACATACGAAGCTTCTTATAGTAGCTACACTGATGCAGGAGCAACAGTTAGTGATAATGTAGATAGCAATGTAAGCATCATAACAAGTGGTTCTGTAATTTCAAATACTGTGGGTACCTATACTATTACATATAGCGCAACAGATAGTGCAGGCAATACAGCTACTGAGTCAAGAGAAGTAAATGTTGTAGATACAACAGCCCCAACAATCACAATACAAGGTGATAACCCTGCTTCTCTTGAAGTAGGTGAAACATACACTGATGCAGGTGCAAAAGCACATAGCCCAAATAAAGAAGGCCCAGATACAGTAACAATAACTTCAAACACAGTAGATACATCAACAGTAGGTACTTACGAAGTAGTGTATAGCTCTACAGATGATTACAACAATACAGCAACTGCGACGAGAGTTGTAAATGTTACATCAGCAATAGATACAACAGCACCTGTATTTACTTCAAGTACAAGTCAGATAGCAGAATCTGGAGCAACATACGCAACGACTTTAGTAGCTACAGATGATAATACTATTACATATTCTATTGTTGATACTTCACAGAACAATAATTCAGACTTAACAGTAGATTCAAGTACAGGTGAAGTTACCTTTGCTAATTCTAATGACTATGAAGGAGCATTTCCATATTCTTTCATAGCGTATGCTACAGATGTAGAAGGTAATGAAGCTAATCAAACAGTAACGATAGAATTAGGAGACTTAACAGCTCCAGAGTTTACATCAGACACAACTGTAAGTGTATATGAAAATCAAACATCTGCTATTACTTTAGTTGCAACCGATAGTGATGAATCAGGCGTTACTTATAACATATCAGATACAGATAACTTTGAAGTAAATAGTTCTACTGGTGTTGTTACATTTATAACAGCACCAGTTTATACAGATGGATTGTCTTATAGTTTTACTGCAACTGCAACTGATAGCTCAGAAAATGAAGTTAGTGAAGACATTCTGATTAGTATTTTGGATAGTTTAATTGATGGACTTGTAACACTAGATACAACTTCAGTAAGAGTAGATGTAACTGATTCAAACGTAACTGATTATACTCTTATCTATTCTACAGATATTGATTGTAACGCAAGTAATTACTACAGTTGTGCCAACGCTCAAACAAAGAATTCTGGGGCACTCAGTCGTAGTACAACCTCTGGGTATATGTGGCTAAAAAATGGAGATGAAATATCTGAGAAAGTGAACATAGAAAACATAAGATTCCCTAGAATAAAAGACCATAAAGTAGTAAGTTACAACGATAAACTATGGCTCTATATGGGAGTAGATGAAGATAGCAATAAAAATGAAGCAGTATGGTCATCTACTAATGGGGCAGATTGGGTACAAGAGGCAAATACAACAGCTTTTGGAGCTCGTCAAAATGCAGAGGTAGTAAACTTTAACGACAAACTATGGTTAATAGGTGGAAGTAATGATGATGAGAATACTGATGACTATTCTAAAGATATTTATTCATCAAGTGATGGAATTACGTGGAGTTTAGAAGCAAACACTACATCTTTTTTAGCAAGAGAACGCTTTAGTGCTACTGTATTTGATGACAAAATTTGGCTTACCGGTGGTGGAGATTGGAATCTATATGAAGGACTAAATGATGTATGGTATTCAAGTGATGGAATCAACTGGACAGAAGCAACAAGTTCTGCAGATTTTCCAATAAGGTACGATACCACATTAACAACACACGATTCTAAAATGTGGGTAATAGGTGGATACAGTGATACAAGTAATTTAAGTGATGTATGGTCATCAATAGATGGTATTACTTGGACAGAAGAAGTGAGCATCGCTTCTTTTGCTTCATCAGATAATGGCTATGATGGACGGTATGGACATCAAACGGTAAGTTTTAACGATAAACTTTATGTTATTTCTGGTTTTGCTGGAAATAGTACAAGTATTGTTAACGATGTATGGTCATCAAGTGATGGTGTATCGTGGACATTAGAAAACAATAACACATCCTTTAACCATAGAGAGTATTTTCAAGTAGTAGAACATAGTTCAGAACTTTATCTTATAGGTGGAGAGGAAAAGGAAGATCATGAGTATTCAAATGATGTATTTTCAAGTTCTGATGCTATAACTTGGAGTAGAGAAACTACTGCAAAATTACCAGAACAAACAGATGCTTCTTCGGTAGTTTTTAATGGAAAGATATGGGTAGTTGGAGGAAGTAAGGAGAGAGGTGGATATTCAGATGATGTCTGGTCATCTGAAGATGGTATCAACTGGACGCAAGAAACAAATTCTGCAGCATTTGGAGATAGAATATACCACAAAGTTTTAGCCTATGATGATAAACTTTGGCTCATCGCAGGCAAGAAAGATAGTGTATATATGAATGACATTTGGTCATCTGAAGATGGTATCACATGGACAGAAGTAACAAGTAGTGCAAATTTTTCTGCAAGGACATCTTTTTCTGCAGTTGTTTCAAATGGCTTGATGCTTGTCGTGGGTGGTTATGACAATACTAAACTCAACGATGTTTGGAGCTCAAGTGATGGCGAAACTTGGACACAAATGTCAGATGGGAATTTCACTGCTAGAAGTGGATCTAGTCTTGTTGATTTTAATTCGAAGCTTTGGATGTTTGGAGGAGGAGGCACCTCTAATACTTACAATGATATTCTAACTTCTGATGATAATGGTACAACTTGGACAGAAGAAGTGGCAGACGGAGCAGCAGATTTTTCACAAAGGTCATTTTCTCAAGTTGTATTGTTTGATGAAGTTTTATATATGATAGCTGGTCAAGATGCTAGTTACAACAAGTTAAAAGATGTATGGTCTTCTACTGATGGAATCAACTGGACGGAAGTGACAACGAATGATGCTTTTTCTGAAGTGCTTTCACATAATGTAGTAATACATAACTCAAAAATGCATCTTATAGGTGGTGATATGACAGTAAGCAGGCCAGATTATCTTTCTGATGTTTGGTCTAGTTCTGATGGGGCTTCTTGGTATACAAATGAGAGTTTTAACTTTGTGTTTGAGTAAAAGCATCAAGCTTCGTTAAGTTTCATAGATGACAATCCTTTTATATAAAGGATTGTCATGCAAAGAAGTATAAAACAAAGAGTAGTGAAAGTCCTGCTCATAGGATTAGCCTAACAACCTCATTGATACCAAGCAGATGCGGAGGAAGCTCAGAATAAAAAACTTATTTTTTTATCTTTCTAAAAGCTATACCCTAGCCTTATGATAGTTTTAGTGTCAGTTGTGTCAAATCCAATTGGTGGGACTTTATCGTAGCGGATTTCTCCTTCTAGAGTTACGGAAAAATTTTCTGCTACTTCAAAGTTGAGCCCAGCTACTGCAAGCATTTCGTAGTCTCCAAAATCTTCAATATTTTCAGAGAATCCTACCTTTAAATACAAGTCGCTAAGCTTATTTAGTTTATTTGTATATCCTATATATTGAGTTAATGATGTGTAGCTATGGTCTTCTTGGGTATTTGAATATTCTTCTACATTGTAGGCGATGCCCAATTTGGCTTTAAATAAATGTTTTCCATCATCATAAAATGTTTTGCCTACACCTGCACCTAGGGCAAATTTATTATCATAATTTTGAAATTCATTTTGTAACCATCTAAATGATGTGTATCCCGACCAATCAGTACCAATATGCTGTTCTAAACCTAAGTTTACGGTGTATTCTTCATTGTCTTTGACATCATTGTTTTCAGTGACAAATGCCGAGGCATTAAAATGAACAAGAAGCGCACGATTTTCATAGCCTAGTGTTTGAAAAGACATTTCATATTTACCATTGAGATTTAATGTGTCTGTATTTCCTCTGGTACTGGCAAACCCAAGATTGATACTTTGTTTAAGCCCTTTTTCTGATTTTGAATATGAGTTGTCACCATATAGCGCTTCAACATCACTTACTTTTATGTCATCTGCTGCTGCTACTACGGAAAGTGTTAGCATTAAGACTAATAATATTATTGTTTTGTGAATCATTTTCTTTTCCCTTGAAGTATTTTGAAGAGCGTATTGTAGCAAAATATTTTTGAATGAGGGAAAAAGAAAAGAATTAAGAAAGATAAAATGGAAAGAAATAGTGTTATAATCTAAATAATCAAAGATATATGGCCGTGGAGTATAAAAATGCTAAAAGAAACTTTTTTAAAAGCCTTAGTGGCTGAAGATGTGGGTAGGGGGGATTTGTTTTCTCGCATTAGTGTCGCTAAAGAGATACGTGTATATATAATCGCTAAGTCTGCTGGGGTGTTTGCAGGGCAAGAGTATGTAAATGCACTGGCTTTTATGTATGACTTATCACTAGAGTGGAGGGTGCAAGATGGAGAGAGTTTTAAAAAAGGAGAGAAGCTTCTTTTTATATCTGGGGATTCTAAAAGCATTCTCTCTTTAGAACGTTCTATTTTAGATATGGTTTTACATGCAAGTTCCATAGCAACACTTACAGCTAAATATGTGGCTGCCATAGAGGACACTGGCGTTAAGTTACTTGACACTCGTAAAACCAGACCGTTATTGCGTGAGTTTGAGAAGTATGCTGTGCGTTGTGGAGGGGGGATAAATCATCGTATGGGTTTAGATGACTGTTTGATGCTCAAAGACACGCATCTTAAAACCATAGATGACTTAGATCTGTTTATGAAAGAAGTGCGTCAAAAAATACCTTTTACTTCTAAAGTAGAGATAGAATGTGAAAGTTTAGACATGGTAAAAAAGGCCATGAAAGCAGGAGCAGACATCGTGATGTGTGATAATATGAGTTTAGCACAGACTAAAGAGGTGGTAGCCTATAGAAATGCAAACTACCCGCACATCTTACTAGAAGCCTCTGGTAATGTTACCTTAGATACCATCAAAGAGATAGCAAAAACCGGGGTAGATGCTATAAGCTCAGGCTCTATTATACATCAAGCAAATTGGATAGATTTATCTATGAAAGTAGAGTAAGAAATCATTGGTTAACGCACTTGCACTATAATGTGAAAAAAGAAAGAGTAAGATGACGCAAAAAGAGTTTCCTTATGATGAAGTGAAAAATATAATACATAAAGCAAAATCTATTAGTATTTTGTCTCACCTTAATCCTGATGGAGATGCCTTGGGTACTGCCTTGGGTATTTATACCTTATTGAAGCAAAATAAACATAAAAAAGTTGAGGTAGTAAATGCTTCGACTTCGCTACCTTTACATTTAAATTTTTTGCCAAATTTTCAAAAAATAAAACATCAGATGGATTATTCTGATAGTCTTGTTATCGCTTGTGATTGTGGTTCTGTAGATAGGTTGGGATTTGATCTTGGGGGCAGGGAGATACTTAATATTGATCATCATCAGAGCAACACAGGGTATGGGAGTATTAATATTGTTATGCCCGAGTATGCTTCTTCTTCTCAAGTGGCATTTGAGTTGTTTGATGCCTTGTATGCTCTAGATAAAGATACAGCCACTTGTTTTTATGCAGCTTTACTTTCCGACACGCGTTATTTTACGACTAGCACAGTCAATGTTCGGGTATTTTCTATAGCAGAACAATTGCTAGTTTTGGGAGCAAACCCTGCAGATATTGCTTATAATTTTACCCAAAGACGACCTTTGAGTTCTTTGCGTATTTTACAAAGAGCTTTACTGTCCTTATCTTTATATGATGATGCCAGAGTGGCTACCTTGGTAGTGAGTAAAGAGGATATACTTGCCACAGGTGCAAGTGTACCAGACATGGAAGGAGTGGTGGATTATGCCAAATCTCTATCTACAGTAGAAATAGCACTTTTTGCTATGGAGCTTGATGATGGAGTGCGCATATCTTTGCGTAGCAAAACAGTAGATATATCTAAACTTGCTTTAGCATTTGGGGGTGGTGGACATAAGTTTGCTGCAGGATTTACGCTTTCTGGGAAAAATGTAGAGAGTATCATAAGTAAGGTATTAGAAAAAATAAAAGAATTAGGATTAATACATGAGAAATAGGCGTGCAAAAAAAGGTGGCTTAGGTATAGGCATAATAATTTTTACTATAGTTTTAATGATAGGTGGAGGATACATCTATACATCAGAAGATTTTGAAAGAGAAGCACCTGTTATCCATGGAGAAAAAAATATATTTTGGAACCGTGCAGAAGCACTCAGTATAACATTATCAGATAATGCAGGCTTAAAAAGTTTTGAACTTATTTTGAGTGATGGCAAAAATCACATTATGGTAGGGCAGGGTAATGTTGCTCTAGAAACAAAAGAACAAACACTTTTAGTCAAGTATCCTAAGAGTAAATTATTAGATATAAAAGCAAAAAAACTAAGCCTAAAAGTACAGGTAAAAGACCAGAGCAAATGGAACTTTTTTCAAGGCAATGTAAGTGAACAAATAATTAATATTCAAATAGACCACAAGCGACCTAATGTTAATGTGTTGGCAAATTCTTATAGTATTACGCAAGGAGGTTCTGCCTTGGTTGTTTTTCAAGCAGAAGATGAAAACCTTGATGTGTTGTATGTACAAGCAGGAGATCTTAAATTTAAAGCACAGCCCTATAAAAAAGAAGGCTACTATGCAGCACTTATTGCCTGGCCTTTTGACAAAGAGGTGTTTTCTGCCAAGATAATTGCTATAGATGTAGCAGGCAATAAACGTCATACAGATATAGCATTTTATGTGAAAAATCATTCTTACAGGGTGTCATGGATTAAAGCAAGAGATAAATTTATAGATGGAAAAATTACTGACTTGGCGAGAAGCGACCCTGAGTATGACAACATAAATGATAGATTTGATAGGTTTAGAGCCATCAATGAAACGATGCGTCTTCGCAATGAAGATATGATTCGCTCTCTTGGTCAAAATGTTTCTTCTGAAATATTAGAATCTTGGAATATACAAAAATTTTATCCACTTAGAAATGGACAAAAAGTGGCAAGTTATGGGGATAAGAGACATTATTACTATGAAGATAAAAGTAATGAAATATCACACTCTTATCATGTGGGATATGATTTGGCTAGCACCAAAATGGCAACTATTAAAACTTCAAATGCTGGAAAAGTAGTATATGTAGGCGAAAATGGAATTTATGGAAATATGCCTATGATTGACCATGGCTTAGGTTTATATAGCCTTTATGGGCATTGTTCTCAAGTGCTTGTCTCCAAAGGAGAAGAAGTGAGTATAGGGCAAGCCATAGCTAAAACAGGTGTATCAGGTTTGGCACTAGGGGATCATCTGCACTTTGGATTATTGGTTCAGGGGGTAGAAGTGCGACCCGTAGAATGGTTTGATAAAGAATGGATTAGAAAAAATATAGATAATATTTTTAAAGATGCAAATAAAATTATAGAGGGAAGATAAAAATATTTTTATTAGCGAGCTAGATATACATAAATTGAGATAAAAAAAGTATAGTTAGTACAAAAGTAAATGGAAGCAGATGGCCTTTGAAAATTAAAGGCTGTATTTTTAAATATACTTGCATAAAACCTCTAAGTCCTAACCAAATACCTAAAAAAGCCTTGAGTGAAAGTAGTATTTGAAAGATACTCATACCTTCTTGATTAATAGTTCCAAAAATCTGAGACATTAGATAAAGCCCTGTTAATACAGCAACAATAAGACTAGGTGGAATAACTTTTCTAACATATTTCATGAAAGATTCTCTGATTTCTTTGTGCTCTTGCTGGCTATATGATTTTTGGATATGTACCAAAAAAAGAGTATCTACAATAAGAAAACCACCATAAGTAAATGCAGAAAAAAGATGAATTGTGTGTATGATAATATAGTCCATAGATACCCTTGATTTTAAAAATAAAAAGAAGTATAACATATTTGTCAAAAGGCAGCAATAAGCTTTAAAGAGAATTACGCTAGAATAAATGATTCGTAAGCGCCAAAAAAACTTACATTTTGCAATAAATAAATCACTACCAAAGGGGAAACAATGCAGCAACGCACGATTAGAAAAACTGTTGAAGTTGTTGGTATTGGTTTGCATAAAGGTGAACCAATACGGCTTCGTCTTGAGCCTTTGGGGGCAGATGCAGGTATTGTATTTTATCGTGAAGATTTAGCAATGAGCATTCCTCTTTCTCCTTCCTCTGTCATTGATACACGCATGGCTACAGTTATAGGGAATAAAAAAGGTTTTGTTTCCACGATAGAGCATTTTCTTTCTGCATTGTATGCCTACGGTATAGACAATATACGTGTCATTGTAGATGGCAATGAGATGCCAATTATGGATGGTTCATCTATTTCTTTTTGCTTATTGCTAGAGGAGGCAGGCATAGAAGAGTTGGATATTTCTAAAAAAATATTACGTGTTAAAAAAGCTGTTCAAATTCAAGATGGTGATAAATTTGTACGCCTTTTGCCTGCAAAAAAAGCAGCATTTGATTTTAGAATAAAATTTGACCATCCCGTCATAGGTGAACAAGAGCAAAATTTTGTATTTTCTACGCAGGGTTTCATAGAAGATATTGCTAGAGCAAGAACCTTTGGTTTTGCTAAAGATATACAGTACCTGCAAAGTCAAAACCTTGCATTGGGCGCAACACTACAAAATGCCATAGGACTTGATGATCATAAAGTCCTGAATCCTGAAGGTTTACGTTTTGATAATGAGTTTGCAAGACATAAAATACTAGACGCCATGGGTGATATGATGGTGTCTGGCTACAATATATTAGGAAGATATGAATCTTTTGCAGGCAGCCATCATTTGAATTATCAGTTAACTACGGCCTTGCTTGCTGATAGCACGAACTATGAACTTGTGGCAGTGGAAACCTTACAGAGTGTAGAATTTGCAAAGTCCTTCGCCTAAATATACACTGCTCATTATTATACTTTCATCACCTCTTCTTTTAGGGGTTTATAAAGATAAAGTGCTTATAAAAAGTATGTCTTCTGAACTAAAAACTTCTGAAGCCTTGCTTCCCCTTATAGATAAAAGCCTAGATACTTATAATATTTCAGAGATTATTTATACCCGAGGTCCAGGATCTTATATGGCTATAAAATTGACCTATATTATGCTTAAAACCATAGAAATAATACGCGGTATAACCTGTTTAGGATGTTCAGGTTTTGCTTTTAATGCAAATCAACCTATTAAAGCCATAGGGAATCTTTATTTTATCAAGGAAAAAGACACTATAATAACAAAAAAATATGAACAGCCAGTAAAGACAACATTTGTCTTGCCTCAAAGTATTCATGATCTTGTTGTAGATGAAGAATCAACCCCTGAGTATATACTGCCAGCTGTGTAATGGAAGTGGTAATCTATGTTTGTATCTGTACCCGCAACATCTGCTAATTTAGGCCCAGGATTTGATACCTTGGGCTTAGCTTTAGATTTGAGAAATGAAATTATTATTAGACCCTCAAGATTTTTAAGTATTTCAACACAGGGAGAAGGTGCAGATAATCCTAAAATAAAGAAAAACTCCCTTTTTTTAAGTATCTTTAACGAAAACTACAAAAAACTCACAGGCAAAGAAGAAAATTTTAGGTTTGAATTTCATAATCGCATTCCTATTTCTAGAGGTTTGGGCTCTTCTTCGGCAGTTATTGTGGCTGCTTTGAGTTCTTCATATATGGCAGCAGACATTAAATGCACCAAAAGAGAAATTTTAAACCAAGCTTTACGTTATGAGCGTCATCCAGATAATATTACTTCTACTGTGATGGGTGGGTTTAATGTGTCTTGCATTGAAGGAGATAGGGTATATAGTAAAAAAAGACGTATGCCAGAACATTTAAGGGCTGTAGTGGTTGTACCAAATCGTACTATTTCTACGGCTAAATCACGCACAATATTGCCTAAAATGTATAGAAAAGAGGAAACAGTTTATTCGCTTTCTCGTGCGGCTTACATGACAGCTCTTTTTATGTCTGAATCTTGGGATCTCTTGCGTGTGGCATCTAAAGATAAATTACATCAGGCAAGACGTATGAAAATGATACCAGAACTTTTTGATGTCCAAAAATTGGCATTAAAACATGGAGCATTGATGTCCACACTTTCTGGTTCTGGTTCTACATTTTTTAATCTTGTGTATGAAAAAGATGCAGCTAATATAGCAGAAGCATTAGAGGCACGCTTCCCTCAATTTCGTGTTTTTAACCTAGCATTAGACAATAATGGAGTTACCACAAAAGTTTAAGCTAGACGCTTAATCTCTTTTTGGGTATAATACGCATTGAAAAAAATACAACCCATACGTATGTGTATCGCATGCAGAAGCAGACACCCTCAAAATACTTTGATTAGGTTACAGCATAAGGATGAGGATATAGTAGTATTTGAAGGTAAAGGAAGAAGTTTTTACCTTTGTAATATGTGTTGTCTAAATGAAAAAAAAGTCAAAGGCTTAACGAAACGTTTCAAGCAAAAAGAAGAACGCTTTATTAAGCTTTTAAAGGAGTTAATCAATAATGGATAAAGTTAAAATCCAAGATATAGCAGCAGAAGCTAGTTTATCTAATGCAGAGTTACTAGACAAGGCCAAAGAATTAGGTTTTGATGTGAAAGCTGGAAACAGCACGATTAGTATGGAAGACGCAGGAGTACTTGTAGAATATGCAATCTCTGGGGTATTGCCTAAAAATTTTAAAAAGCCAAGTCTTGGCAGAAAGACTATGGTAATCAAGAAAAAAGTTGTTGAAGTAAAAACTGAAGAACAAAAACCTACTGAAGAAGTAGTATCTGAAGTAAAAACTGTATCTGATGAAATACCTACAAAAGAGTTAGAAGAAAAATGTGTGGTATCAAAAGAAGAACCAGTAGAGCCTGTTGTAGTAGAGCCTGTTGTAGTAGAACCTGTTACAGAAGAACCTATTATAGAAAAACCTCAAGAAGTTAAAAAACGTAAAGGTATTTCTGTTGCTAGTAAGAAAACAAAAACTATAGTAGCAGAAAGCAGTGAAACTGAAACAAAAGCACCTCGACGCGTCCTATCTCGTGGGGGCATTAAAATAGTAAGAAAAGCCAAACCTGCCCCTGTGAGAGCCAGCACAAAAATCTCTTTTGGTTCTACAAATTATGAACCTTATGTAGGCAAAAAGAAACCTAAGAAAATAGCAGAAGCTAGAGATACGGGAAAAAGAATAGATATCTTTAATCATGATAGTATGTCAGCAGAGATAGACAGTGGTTTCGGTGGTGAAGAAGTTGTTCTTTTAGATTTTTCTGATAAAAATATTTACGAAGATATGATGCGCCAAGAACAAAAACGTAAAGAAGAAATGAAAAAACGCGAAGCTGCCAATGGCGGCCCATTAAAAGGAAGAAGTCCTTTTCGTCCTCAACAAAAACGTTCACTTAAGCGTGGTGGAAAACGTAAAAAGTATGTAAAAGAAGAAAATATAGAAGCTGTTACTTCAGTGGAGATACCAGAAAATGTAAGGGTATATGAATTTGCTGAAAAAGTAAATAAATCAGTAGGCGAAGTAGTAGGTGTACTTTTCTTACTTGGTATGATGGTAACAAAAAATGACTTTCTTTCTAAAGATGAAATAGAGATACTTGCCGAAGAATTTGAAGTAGAAGTCACAACAGTTAATCCACTAGATGAACTTGACTATGCAGATGCTTACGAAGAAGAAGAAACAGACGAAAGTAAACTTAAAGAAAGACCACCAGTGATTACCATTATGGGTCATGTCGATCACGGTAAAACCTCACTACTTGACAAGATACGTGAAGCTAAAGTAGCAGATAGAGAAGCTGGAGGTATCACTCAACACGTGGGTGCATACCAAGTGGAAAAAAATGGTAAAAAAATTACCTTTGTTGATACACCAGGACATGAAGCTTTTACAGCTATGCGTGCTAGAGGTGCTCAGGCAACAGATATTGTTATTATTGTTGTTGCAGCTGATGACGGAGTAATGCCACAAACAAAAGAAGCTATAGCACATACTAAAGCAGCAGGCGTACCTATGATTATCGCAGTCAATAAAATGGATAAAGAGGCAGCAAACCCTGATAATGTAAAGTCGCAACTTGCAGAAATAGACGTTATGGCAACAGATTGGGGTGGAGAATATGAGTTTGTACCTGTGTCTGCGCATTCTGGCTTAGGAATAGATGATTTACTTGAAACTATTTTGATTCAAGCAGAAGTGATGGAATTACAAGCAGATGCTTCGCGTACGGCAAAAGCAGTAGTAGTGGAAGCTTCTTTGGAAAAAGGTTTTGGACCTGTAGCTAATGTTATCATACAAAATGGTACACTTAGAGTTGGAGATAATGTTATTGTAGGTAAAACCTATGGACGCATTAAAGCCATTAAAGTTGATGATGGAAATTCTGTAGAATTTATAGGGCCTTCTACTCCAGCTGCTATTGTAGGACTCAACGAAGTTCCAGGTGCAGGCGAGGCACTTGTAGTCATGGATACAGATAGAGAAGTACGTGAACTTGCAGAAAAAAGAGCAGAATATGACAGGGCAAAAGAACTTTCTAAAAGTACTAAAGCAACACTTGATGACCTTTCGGCTCTCATAGCAGAAGGGCAACTCAAATCACTACCTGTCATCATAAAAGCAGATGTACAAGGCTCTCTTGAAGCCATTAAGGGTTCTTTGGAAAAACTACGAAATGAAGAAGTAAAAGTAAACATCATACATGAAGGTGTAGGTGGAGTAAGTGAGAGTGATTTGACACTTGCAGATGCTTCAGAACATTCAGTAGTGCTTGGCTTTAATGTGCGTCCTACGGGCTCCGTGAAGAAAAAGGCAAAAGAACTTGGTATTGAGATACGTACGTATTCTATCATTTATGACTTGTTGGATGAAGTTAAAGCACTTCTTGGTGGCATGATGAGTCCAGTTATTTCAGAAGAAGTAACTGGTCAAGCAGATGTACGTGAGACATTTGTGGTTGCTAAAGTGGGCACCATTGCTGGATGTAAAGTTTCTGATGGTTCTATCACTAGAAATTCCAAAGCAAGACTTATCCGTGATGGTGTGGTTGTGTATGAAAGTAGTATTTCATCACTTAAGCGTTTTAACGAAGATGCCAAAGAAGTGAAGAATGGTTACGAGTGTGGGATTATGCTTGCAAACTTTAACGACATCAAAGAAGGCGACGTGATAGAAACATATAAAGATGTTGAAGAACAAGTAGTAATGGACTAATACTTTATGACACATGAAGAGATAAAACGTCATCGTACAGAATCTGTACTAAAAGAGATAATACCTGAGGCTCTAAGTTCTCTTGATGATGAGCGTATCAAGGGATTATCTGTTACTGATGTAGTTTGCTCTAAAGGTCGTTCTGACGCAAAGGTATATCTTGAGACTTCTTTTTTGAGTGAAAAAGAACAAGGTGAAGCACTAAAACAGTTGCGTATTGTTGCTGGATATATACAAAACCATTGTAAGCAAAGTGAAGGTTGGTTTAAAGCTCCTCGTTTTGTCTTTGAGTTTGACCATCAGCTAGAAAAAGTCTCACGCATAGAAGACCTTTTTAAGCAGATAGAAGGACGCAACAAAGACGAAGAAAAGGAAAAAACAAGTGAATCTTGAAGTACAAATATCCAAAATCATAGAAGCCAACGGTGCAGCACTTTATGATACCGAGATAATCACTGAATTTGATGAGACTATCTACCGTGTGCTTATCACAAAAGTAGGTGGTGTAAAACTAGATCTTTGTGCTAGCATCTCCCATGAACTTTCCCCTTTTTTAGACGTGCACCCCCCTATGAGTGAAGCATATCGTCTTGAGATTTCATCACCAGGCATAGAGAGAAAACTTACAAAACCTGTACACTTTAAAAATGCCGTAGGTGAAAAAGTAAAACTTAAATTAGGTGCTGGAGAAAAACTAAAAGGCACACTAAAATCTGCAGATAATGACGGCATAGCAGTAGAAACCAAACAAGGCGAAGAAAGCTTTAGATATGCTGAACTTAATACTTGTAAAACTTACTTTGAGTGGTAGACTAAAGTCTATCACTATACTCTCCATTTTTCTTATTCTTTCCATTTAAACTTTTTTTCTTTTAGGGTACAATATAGATAAATATAGTATTGGAGTAAATGATGCAAGAGCAAGAGATAGATAACCTAGAACAGATGATCCCACTGTTGGCTTCTGGTGCTATAACAAAAGCATATCTTGATAGTTTATCTGCGGGCAATATTGTCCTTGAAGTACAAGAAGGTATTTTATATGAAGTACATCCAAATGGTACAAAGAATAAAATAAAAGATCTCCCCGCATTGATAGAAGTAGATATGAACAAAAAAGTCTATTTATAATGAATACCCCGAGAGTAAGGATGTTTGCAGGTCCCAATGGGAGTGGGAAAAGTACACTCAATACTATTTTGAATGAAAATCTCTTAGGTATATATATTAATGCTGATGAAATAGAAAAAGAGATTAGAAAATTTGATTTTTTAAACCTTAGTAACTATAACATTAATGCAACTACAGAAGAAATACACTCTTTTTTTATGCATCATTCACTAATTCAAAAAGCAGACTTATCAAATGAAACAAGGCGATTAAGCGTATCTGACAATAAAATAAGTTTTTTTGAGATTATTGTTAATTCTTATTTTGCATCTGTTTGTGCTGACTTTATTCGTCATAAGCTACTAGAATTAAAAGTATCATTTACATTTGAGACTGTTATGTCTTCGGAAGACAAGGT
>Ga0164313_10002728_pt1 | contig 15778 bp, 9 predicted proteins | sample GuaBasSedimGuay4_FD_113735 | JGI IMG/M metagenome (GOLD analysis project Ga0164313, IMG submission 113735) | Subseafloor sediment microbial communities from Guaymas Basin, Gulf of California, Mexico - Guay4, Core 4569-4, 0-3 cm | ecosystem: Environmental > Aquatic > Marine > Hydrothermal vents >... | reverse complement strand
ATGTTCGCGCAGCCAGGTAGTGTGATCATCTGATTGCAGAATCATTGATAGCGTCTTGACGGGCGTTATGATATTAAATCGTTTCGTTTTATACCTCTTGTCTGGAATATCTTCAGATGAGAATCTCCAATGATCCGTACATACTCTTCGGGCTTCTAAAAATCCAATTTCTCCTTGCTCAGGATCAAAAAATTCTCCTTTAGATGCATCATATGTATGAGCAATGATCCACTTTATGGGATCTAACCCAAAATAGTCAAAGAATTCCTGGTCAGATCTTCCTCCCATATAATTCTCCAGAAAATCAGGCATTACATGATGGGTCGTAACCGGAAGCCGGTCTGTTTTCTTCCCTACTAATGCATTCAGGAACCTCTGTTTAGCATTCATTTGGATCATTCTGTTTTAATACAAGTTTTTCTAGCTCTTCCAAAGATTTGCCCTTGGTTTCCACCAGGTATTTCCTGTAGAAGAAAAAACTGATGAAAGTGACAATAGAATAAAATGCAAACACATAGCCAACGCCTGTTTGATTCCCATGATGGTTTGCTGCAAAGAGCCCAATAACTACAGGAAACAGGAAAGAGATCATTGCATTAAAAACCCAGTTGGTAAATGACGCTATGGATAAAGCTCTTGCCCGGATATTATTTGGGAACATTTCGGACAGCAATACCCAGATAACGACTCCCATAGTCGCAGCGAAAACTGCCTGATATCCCAAAATCGAGGCAAGAAGAAAATAGCTTCCAAACATATCAAATCTTAATGTCAGAAAGATTAGAAACAAGAATAGAGACATCCCCAAAGCTCCTGACATTAAAAGGAGTTTCCGTCCAATTCTATCAATCAATAACATCCCGAATATGGTAAATATCAAATTTACAGCACCTATACATATGGTTTGAAAAAGAGCAGAATCACCTGAAAAGCCCACCGATTGAAAAATAGTCGGAGCATAATACATCAATGTATTCACACCTGTCAATGCACCAAGCATACCAACGGTAATTCCAACAAGTACTACTATCAGAAAAGGTTCTCTAAATAGAACAGATAATCTTTTGTGAACGATGTCCTTATGAATGGATTGATTAATCTCTTCCATCTCAACATCAGTGTTTTCACCGGAATTGAGCTGTGAAATAGCCACTTTTGCTTGTTCATGCTTCCCAACCATAGCCAACCATCTTGGACTCTGGCTTATAAAGAATAGTAAAATGAAAAAGGCCAATGCAGGAACCGCCTCTGCAAAGAACATCCAACGCCAGTTATTCTCACCTGTATGAATAAGTAAATAGTTGGAAAAGAATGAGAGTAATATCCCACTCACAATAGCCAGTTGGCTTATAGAAACAAGTTTGCCGCGCATTTTAGCTGCAGCTATTTCAGAGATGTATAAGGGCGATAAGACTGAAGCCCCTCCAATAGCCAATCCACCCAGGAAGCGAAAAAATACGAATACAGTGAGTGAAGTTGAAAGAGCTGATCCGATTGCAGAAATAAGAAAAAATAATGACAATACCTTCAACATAAGCCTCCTGCCGTATAAATCCCCCGGCTTGCCTATTGTCAATGCCCCAATAATACAACCAATCAATGCAGAACTCACAACCAATCCCAATATAGCGTCTGAAAGTTGGAAATAGTTTGTAATAAAAGGTATGGTTCCTGAGATAACAGCAGTATCAAAGCCAAACAGGAGTCCCCCCATCGCTGCAGTAAAACTACTGCCATACATCAACCTGTAATTGGTTTTACTCATTTTATAAATATTCGTGTATAGCCTCAAACATGGCCACAATATTTTGGGGAGGAACATCAGGCATGATATTATGAACAGTATTAAATACGAACCCGCCTCCCTTAGAAAACACTTCAAGATTACGCCTGACATGATCCTTTACTTGCTGCGGGCTAGCATGATTCAGGACACTTTTTGTGTCTACACCTCCTCCCCAGAAGACCAGATCCTGTCCAAACTCCCTTTTTAGCCTTTCCGGCTCCATATTCCGGGCATTTATCTGAACCGGATTAAGTATATCAAAGCCGGCATCTATTAATTCAGGTATCAACTCATAAATTCCACCACAAGAATGCAGCATTGTAGCCATTGATGAATGATCCTTTACATAGTCGCACATTTGCTTGTGGCGGGGTTTGAAAAATTCATTGTAAGTTTCAACTGGAATAAAGGGCCCATTGTTGGTTCCAAAGTCATCTCCAAATTTTACGATATCAACGATATCCCCAACTGCCTCACATACATGAGCCAGAAAATCCATATGTTGAATCATAAGTGCATCCAAAAAATGATGAACTTCTCCCGGGTTCATAAACAGATCCATCAGGAAATTATCCATCCTGCGCAGAAAAGTACCCCACTCAAAGAGATTACAACCTACTCCTATCAGGATCGCTTTATCCGTTTTTTCTTTGAGCTCAACAGTTTTTTCACGCAATAGTGTCCAGAAATCCGGTTGATCCAGCCAATCCCACGGCGTAAACCCAAATCCTCCCCAAACAGTTCTGTTCATGGCTGAACTCAGTTGGGAATAATCTTTTGGATAATCATCCAGGTATGGGAAAATGGTCTGATCGAAAAAAGTTGCGCCCAGGGGCATTCGACCAATGGCCTCCTCATGATTATTATAGGCTAACCATGAATTATCCTTCTGAAGTCGAGGACTAAACCATTTTGGATACAGACCGGGGTAGCCTTTGATTAGCTCCAGTTCATGCCAATAACCTGAGGCTTGATTAAAATTCCTGCCCACATCAAGAACATCAACACCAAAGTGATCAAGAAGCTCCATTTCTGGCTGTACTACTTCCTGTACCACATCATAGACATAGGATTTCAGGTGTTCCTTTCCCAAAAATTCGATTAAGTTCTGGTGAGCCACAACTGAGATACCTGAACTTGGGGTTGCCCCTAAATCGATAGGAATTCGGTCGGACTCCTTGTGATCAATAGCTGCTAAAATTCGCTCTCTTGATTGCATTTATTTATTTTAAGTTTATCATAAGGTCATTTCCTGTCATTTTCACTGTGACCCTGTCTTCATTGGTAATTTTGATTGTATATGGAACTCCTGGAAGAAGATCAAAACAGTTATCACCAATGTTCGATTCTCCATCAATATCAAGACATAGACCCCAGACATAAACAGGGGATGAGATAACTGCCTGGTCACCCTCCAAATCTATATTTATCTCAGGCTTTTGGTAAGAAAGATTTTTAAACCTCGAGAGGAAAAGTCTATGCTGGGAAACGTTAACACTTTTTCTATATAATAGAACAAATGCACCGTGATCATTAAATCCTGCGTTTTCAAAAATGCTTTTGTCAAATGAGGCAATCAAGGATGAAGCGTTGGGCGGCAATGTTATATTTTTAGCTTCATTCAGAGGCGTTTTCCCATTTGTATTAAAGAGACCATACTGAAGATTTCCTTTCCACTTCTCCTGTTTTTCATTTATTCCATAAATATTTATCTTGTTGTTTTCATCTGTAACTACAACACTTATCTGTTCAAATGCTCTCCTCACCGGATGATAAGCTAGTTTTTTCCGCAAATAATAATCCACTATTGTCCATCCATGAGTTACCGGCCATGAATCATTATACATCCAGAATATTGCACTCGAACTGCTATACATGCGCCGGTGAAAATTGTTGATGTATTCTGTTAAGCCTTCGGCATGTAATAAACTGCTTGCAAAGAGATAATCATCCATGCTCATTTCTTTATAGTTTACTCCAAGCCAATCTTCAATAAACCTATATGTTACACCTTCTTCTTCAATTTCAAAATTCTTTGAGTTATCGTGTTGATCCCACGAGAATGAACGCATATACTGTTCATTTTCAGGCAGAAACTGACGTAATGTTGCTGGAGAGCTGGCTCCAAGTACTCCTCCTTCATTTGGGAATCTATCAACATATTCCCGGTATGCCCACATATTTGTACCATCTTTTTGTAAGGTTACACCCCAGGGGTGCTGATCACCATGTACAGGACTATTTGGAGACTCATGATCATCCGAATATGGAGAACTAGGCCAATAAAAATGGTTATCGGGACTCTCTTGCTTAAGAATAACAGGTATTAAATGATGAAAAATAACATAATCAGGAATTACCTTTCCGGCATCTGCATAACCCCAATCCCATGCACCCCATTCCAACTCATTGTTTCCACCCCAAACAGCAAGAGAAGGATGGTACGCAAATTCTCTTACGGCCCAGGTCACTTCCTTCTTAACATTGCCATAGAAATCGGGGTTATCTCCGGGATATTTTGAACAGGCAAAGAGGAAATCGTGCCAAACTAACAATCCTTTTTCGTCACAGAGCTCCAGTAAATCGTTCCCGGCAAATAATCCACCACCCCAAATTCTAAGCATATTAAAATTAGCATCTACTGCAAGGTCAACCAATTCCTCAGTTCTTTTCCTGTCAACATTGCTATAAATCATATCAGCAGGAACCCAATTACCACCTTTCATAAATATAGGGCGATTATTGACTTTTATTGTGAAGTACTTCCCCTCTTCAGGGTGTTTAGATTGGTCAATTTCTATTTTCCTAAAGCCAATTTTGCGGGTATCTGAATCAACAATGTCTCCATTCGTCTTAATATCCACCTTTAAGGTATACAGGTTTTGATCACCTTGTCCTATGGGCCACCACAGTTTCGGATTATTAATATTCATCTTCACCTCATACGGTTTAACCCCTTTCGTAACACTTACATGTTGAATAACTTTCTGACCAGTTTCAACCAGGGTTGCTTCTATTGTTACTTCATTATTCTCTGTAGCTCCTTCAATAAAAGAACGTATTGTAAGATTGGCCATTGACAAGTCATCACTCATCTTTATCCAGGGAACAATGTTCTCTATCCTTGCATCATCATACCATAAAAGGGAAACGTCCCCTGTAATTCCAACATTTATTAAAGCTGGATTCCAGTCCCATGAAAACTGATATTGTGGTTTCCGTAACCAGTGACGTTTGTTAAGGTGAACATTCAGGTTTGCCACGTTATTATAATCAACCATATTTTTATCAGCCACATCATACAGTCCACTCTCAATACCTACTGTCAGGATATTCTTGCCTTGTTTCAGTTTTCCGGAAACATCTATTATACAAGGAATAAAAGCATTGTTATGATTTGCTATAAATTCCCCATTCAAAAAGATTTTTGCAGAATAATCAAGTCTGTCAAATTGTAGCCGGACAGACTGATGGATAGCACTTTCAGGCACATTAAACTGTTTGTAATATTGCCAGTATTGTTCAGCAACCCAGCGTGAGCCCAGGTAGTTTGCACCATAGTTCAAATCATTAACAATACCTTTTTTCTGCATTGCAATGTTAAGATCCATTGGAACTTCAACATCCATATAACGCAGTGTATCCTTTAATGGATTTATACGGATAAACCAATCAATGTTATTGGGACCATGATTGCCATCATTCCAGGTTACTTTCCATTTACCTGACAAATTAAGCTGGTTTTCCGATTGCGAATAAGCTTTTCCTACCATTATCAAACTAAAATAAATAATCAAGAACAATGGATAAATTATCTTCCTCATTCTTCAATCTGTTTTTTATACTTTGAATAATACGGTTCAATCATTTTCTTTTTTTCACCATAACTCTTCTCCTCATACATACCTCCCATATAGAAACAGGAAGTTCCACCAGAAACAATACCCCAGGAGCAGGCTTCAACCATGTCAGGAGTATTAATTCCCTTATTAATCTGGCTCACTAAAGAAGCAATAACTCCACCGGCAAAATTGTCACCACAACCGGTAGTATCGCCGGAATGTCCTTTTTTTAATTCGTCAGAGATGGCGCTTGAGATAGGCATCACTGTATCCTTCAAAGGTTTGAATAATTTACCATTGGAAAATATCCGGATGTTTTCCGCACCACTGGTAACAATAACAGTACCAGTCCCTTGATCACGAAAGAATAGCATGGCTTCATCCAGATTCGATTTTCCACTTAATCGAAGGGCCTCTTCCAGATCGGTCATCAAAAGATCAATATTTCGATAACTTTCATCACTCTTCCCCAGAGGCCATTTTAAATGTGGGTTTGCCCTCTCGTTCCTGAAATCATAAACAGTGTTTACCACAGTAATGCAGCCATTGGATTTTGCTTTGATAAGCAATTCAGTCATGTGGTCATGAATCAAGGGTACCAATGCAGTTCCTCCAAAGACAACCACATCAGATTTGAAGAAATCCTCATTCAATTCATCAGGGGAATATTCCCAGGCTGAACCAATTGAATTAATGAATATTCTCTCACCATTGCCATGATCATAGTCCGGATCTGAAAGCACGATGGTGGATGGAGTTTCCAATTCAGAACTCCTGTAATTATCCACCAGAAGTGGAGTCCTTCTCAATAAGGACATAATAAACTCCCCATCTTTATCATCTCCCCGGCAACCGTAGAGATGATACTCACAATCTAAATCGGCCGACAACTGGGAAGCATGGATCATAGAAACAATGGATGGACCCCCGATGTTGATCTTATCCCGGTACCTATCCGCAGTTAATTCTTTTAAAACCAGTCGAAAATCTTTGGCACTGAATTTTTCAAATTCTTCCCTGAATACCAGTTGACCGGGAGTTAATCCACCATCTCCTTTATCCTTAGAGAGATAAGGTATATAACTTTCAGAACTGAATGTAGTGTTATACAGGCGATCAACCAAACAGCAGCCAACACCGGAAACAATAATTTTTTTAGCCATATCTAGATATAATTCTTATAATCAGATGCTAGTAAATGAATTGGCTCTTCATCTTCAATAATCTCAGGGAATCTTCCAACCGGTTCGTAAAATCGATTATCGGAACTGTCATCATTCACAGCACTCACTTCTCCCACAAGAACTTTTCCTTTTCCCTGTTCTCCATAAAAACGGTGATATAGCCCCTGAACCAGGCATATGCTTTCTCCGGGAGTGAGCGTAACACTGCCACCTGCATTTACCGTGCGACTTATACCATCAATCTTAACCTCAAAGTCATCTGGCGAAAATTTTTCCTCACTATCAGATTTGTATAAATCAATGACCAGGTTACCACCACCACGGTTAATAATATCCTCCATCTTGCTCCAGTGGAAATGCATAGGGGTTTCCTGCAACTCTTCCACAATCATGATTTTCTCGGCGTAGATTTTTTTATCCTTCAAAGGATTCCCATTTCTGATTGTAAATAAAATTAAGCCCTGCTTTTGAAATTCACCACTGCCAAAATCGGTTAGATCCCATCCATGCATATTATCTACAATTTCCTGACAGCTTTCATATTTGCCTTTCCAATCTGCTGGTTTCCAAAATGCCCAGGGAGGAAGCTTGAAATTCATTTGATTAAAGAATTCAATTGAACCACGGATTAACTGATTAATTTCACTTCTTTTCATTTTATGTATTTTAAATTGTTAGAATCATACTTGTTACAATACTCTTTCCTTCACACCATCATAGTGGGTAGATTTATTTTCGTCAAGCCACTTGAGTAAATCTTCCTTAAGTTCGTTGGCCTGATCTTGATATTTAGCCTTTTCGGGGTTATTCCCCAACAGGTTATTCATCTCGTAAGGATCATTTTTCAGGTTGTAGAGGGCATCAATGGTTATCGAAGTAGGGGTATAGGGAATAAACAATTTCCAATCACCTTTCACTACCATGTAATTTGGTTCATTATCTTTTAGATTGTAATTCCACTCAGTAACCACAAAATCAAACTTGTCAGTATTTTCTCCTTCGATAAGAGGCCTGAGAGAGTGGCCATCAGAAACATTTCCTTCAATACCCAGGTAGTCGAGGATGGTGGCATAAAGGTTCATGTTTGAGACAGGATTTTTGACCTTTACCCCGGCATCTATCTGTTCTGGGAACCGTATCATAAGAGGTATCCTGGCCGATTCCTCATAAAATACATTTTTCTCACGCATACCGTGGGAGCCTAGCAATTCTCCATGATCTGAGGTAAATATCACCAGGGTATTCTTTTCGTATCCATTTTCTTCCAGAGCATTCAACAGCTTTCCCACCCAATCATCTATTTCAGTAATAAGTCCAAAATAGTTGGACATCATATATTTGATCAGATTGGGATCAGCATATGAAGGCCCAAACATCCATCCATGAGTTTTTGGGGTATAAGGAGTGTTCTTCATATTATCATCGATAGAGTAGGGCACCTCAATTTCACTTACAGGGTACATCCCGTAGTAAGGTTTTGTAGGTAGAATGGGCGAGTGAGGAAAGTGAAGAGAGCTGGTGATACTAAATGGCTTCTCTGATTTTTTGGCACGTTTAATCGCTTCTATCGCATTCTCTACCTGAAAACTTGTAAAAGAGTACTCTCCAGGTATAAGTAATTCACCATGTTGATCCGGCTGAATTAATACAAGAGGATTCCCCTGGCCATCAAGTAACTCTGCATCGGGAGCCATCCCATATAAAGGATCAATTGGGTCCATGCGATAGGCCCGGTTGAAAGTGGGATCTATCCTCTCTCCCTGCTCTGCCGGCAGTTCGGGAAATTGTTTATCAAGGTAGGGAAAGTAATCATCGTTGGTGGTAATTTGCTCATAACAGGCTGCCATTGGGAGCGGATTGTGAAACTTCCCATGGTATTCAGTATAGTAACCGTTTTCAGCCAGAATTTCATCAAAAGTTTGCATAGGAGTGTGCTTGCTATTGTCGAAATGATTGGTATAAACACCATGATTCTCAATAGTACAACCCGTTAACAAGGTGGCACGGGCAGGAGCACATACTGCGCACTGGGTATATGTACGTTCAAAAAATACACCCTCACTGGCGAGCTTATCCAGGTTTGGGGTTTGAAGAAATGGGAAGTTGCCAACCATTCCCAGGGCATCAAACCTCTGCTGGTCGGTAATGATGAAAAGTAAGTTTGGTTTATCTTTTGATTTCTCAATGGTACATGATACACTGAATACAAGACAATAAAGGAATAATATAAAATTTTTCATAATGGCATCTGCTTTGTATCAATAATTATTATTTTTCCATATTTTACTTAGTTCATAAGCAGCTGGTTTTGGATTTCCCTCAAAATCCACAATGGAGGTATTTACCATACATGGAAAGCTGTCATGCCCCATCCAGATAATAAATCCACCACTTTTCGGGAACCTCTCTTTACGACTTTTTAAAGCTATGCTTAAGCCTTCACTTTGTCGCTTTTGACTCCATTCTACATATTCATCAAGAGATTCTGTCGCTTGTCCATTGTGGTCAAAAATAAAATCTTCCCAATCAACCCACCAATTTACATTGCGCCAGATCGGGTTTTCAAGACTGGCAGGAAGTGGATTATATTCACCTGCATATTTAGTAATCATTTCAGCTGACATGGCTCCTGGAACCCCGGCCTCTGAAATAAACAGGGCATCATTCCTGGTCCAGAAATCTTTTACAGCGTTCATGGTTTTATCTTCAGCGGTAAATGGTAGCTTCCAGGGGCCATGAGTTTCCCAATTGTTGCCGCTCCCGAAGTTGTCTCTTCCTGCATAAATATTTGGTCCCGATGGACTACCATCAACAAACCTTCTTGAAGGATCCATCATATTCACCATCTCCTTCATAGCAGCAATCATTTTATGCGTATCAGTTAAGGGGGCCGTATTTTCTCTGTTATAGATTTCATTCCCCGCACACCATAGCAAAATGCTTACGTTATGCTGTGTACGATTCAGATAACTCTTCACTATTCGTGTCATCCCATATACCTCTTTAACACTTTCTGGTGGAAAATTATCGATACCAGATGAACTCAATGGAAAATCCTGCCATATCAATATTCCCATTTCGTCGCAAATATCATATAACCATTGCTTTTCAGGAAAACCGCCACCCCAAACCCGAATTGTGTTCACTCCAAGTTCCTTATACAGGGATAAGCGTTTGCTATAATCTTCCTCTTTTAGATCAGCAAAGTTTGGACGAATAGGTGTCCAGTTTATTCCCTGCAGAAAAATTGGTTTATTATTTACACTACAAATCCACGGGTCTGCATTTTCAGAAGCTCCTTCACAGGGAAGCCACTCAATATTCTTAAATCCAATATTTCGGGTTATTTTCTGAATTTCCTTGCCATTTTGATCCCAAAGGCTTATTTGCAGTGTATACAGGTTTTGTTCGCCCACACCATTTGGCCACCATCGCTTTACCTTAAGCTCATTCCATGTTTTTTGCCCGATTAAATCTTTTCCGGAAATTTCCTCTTCAAAAACCTTATTTCCTTTTAAATCTGAAAGAAGTACTTTAATTTGTCCCTTAAGAGCACTCTTATTTAAATTTGCCTTAATTTTTAAAATTCCTCTATCCTTACGCTTATCTGCATCGGTAATAATTTGAACATCATCCATCAAAGCCTGACCACCCTCTTCGATACTTACCCATACTTTATCCCATATCCCTATTTGAACAATCCGGGGAATCCAATCCCAACCATAGTTAAACCGGGGTTTCCAATCTTTAATTCTTGAGGTATAACCAATTTGTCCCAGGTATCTGGGAGGAGATTCAAAAACAAAAACCAGGGTATTATTTTTTTCCTTTAAATAGGGGCTAATATCAAAGGTATGCGGAACAAAGGTATTATTGAATTGTCCCGCTTCCTTTCCATTAATCATAAGTATCCCATTGTAATCGAGACCGTTACAATGCAAAACCATTTTCTCATCACCATTGGGAACCCAATCATCCGGCAATTTTGTTGTAAACAACCAATGGCGGTTTTCAACCCATTCGGATGAAGTATTATTTAATCCGTAATTCCAATCGGAGATTATTCCGGCCTTTAACAAAGCATTTCGCACCGACCCCGGAACTTCAACAGGAATATTGGAAAGTTCTGCCCAGGCCCCCGCAAAATTATCAAAATCAAAATTCATTCTCCAGTATTCTGGCCTGTATCCCCACAGGTTCCAATCGAGTGTAGAAGCATCGTAGGTTTTTACACTCAAATCTTCTTGCTTAATCTGACTAAAACCATCCGCAAAACCAAACTGTAGAATAGCAAGCAGTACTAATACGTGGGAATTCTTATAATTGATAGGAGTTTTCATCTGTTCTTAGTTTTATTATTGATTCGCACCATTCATGAAGGTGCCACTCACCGAAGGCAACATCTACAGTAATCACCAGGTTCTCAGTTGACATATCAACAGGAATTTCCAGGGTGAAGTCTGCTAAACCCTCCTTTTTTGGATCTACCTTGATAACAAGTTCCTCCGGAAAACAAGTCAGCTTTTTGCTTACCGGATGTATAGTATATTCCTGAACCTGGTCGCTATGATTTAGAATGATAACACTGAAATTTACAGATTGACCGGGTTGAATGACCTGGCTGTAAGGATAGATCCTTGCCCATCTTTCATCGATTCCGTAGTTGGGATCTTCCCAGGGAAAGAGTTCTTGCATCAGAGCCCCTCTTTCAATAAGATTATCCGCCATAAAATTCACCTGTTCTTCTGTGAATCTAAAAGGTGGTTCGATATGCTGGTTTACGATCCAACAGTTTTGAGGTATCTCTCTTAAAAGATCCAGACAATACATATAGCCCATTCCGGACTGAATTAGATTGCGATTTTGAAGACAGTAATCATCCAGTCCGGTTGGGGAAAAAGAATCCCCGGCCAGAAATATTTTTTCACCATTCTTATGTTCAACCAGCATGGCATCATGGTAGATTGTTTGTCCGGGCAGGTAATAAAATGTGAAGGTGAATTCTTTCCAGGTGATGGAAGATGCTTCTGGAACTATGGTCAGCTTGTTGATGGGATCCGACGTCATGGCTGGCAGACGGTAAGCAGATGGCCGATTCAGAATATCTTCAAGCTCTTGGGTAGCGTAAACCGGACATGAATACTTTTCCTGTATTTCATTTATATAATTTGTATGGTCATCATGGTAGTGTGTAATAAAAATACCGTCAATGTTAGTGCAGGCATAATGATCATCCAGATTCATAAGCTTATCAAATACTTCCTTCATACCGCAGTCGATCAGAAATCCTGATTTATCCTCTGAAAGTATAATTTTTGTATTCACATCATGTATCAACCAGGGGGGATTCTGGCCAGTTTCAGCCGGAAGCATCCAATCAACCGACATATCCGGCGACAATACCCTTGCTGCCAAAAGTCTGTTTACATCCTGATTGTTGCCCCAGCCCTGACTTCTGTACCATCTGTATGAGTTTACAGACAAATAATTCTTATAAAGTAACCTGAGGCGGAGGATCAGCTTTTGGATGGCCTGATGAGGATCTGTAATGACAGGACCATGAGCGGGGATCATCATATCCGGATTCAAATCAGCGATTCTTTCAAGGCTATGAATCTGCTCGGCCATGCGTGCGGCAAAGCCATGATATCCCCATACATTTAATTCAGGAATTTCATCCTGCATATTGTATATATCCATGATTTGCCCATCATCATAAATCAGGTCACCTACAAATGCTACGTCCATATCATCAATGTGTATGATGTATGATACAGCTCCTTCGGTGTATCCCCTTGTGTCAACAACTCTTACCGGGATGCCGTGCCACTGAATTGTATCTCCTCCCTCGACACTGCGATAAACATTAACAGGTTCAACAGGAACACGTGAGGATTTTTGACGATAATCGTGAAACTGAGATTTTGCCAGATCTGACCAAACCGAATCCGGATGAATGAAATAACCGAGTTCGTTTTTAGGCACAACTGCCTTTGCACCTTTTTTTACCAGGTTTTGTCCAGCCCAGGAGACATCTCTGCGTGCATGTGTAAAAAGCACCATATCCGCTCCTGAGAGATGATTTTCAGGATCACCATAAATAACCAGACGATGCTTCCCGGATGTGATAATAACCCCGTTGATATCTCCATGAATCAGACTAAGATTAGCCGATAGTTTAGTTTTTGGGCTTTCACAAGCGCCAATCAATACAACTACGCCAACCAAAAGAATAATTCTAAAATGCCGGAAACAGGAAGTCTGCATCCTTTAGTGAATGAGTAATTAATTTATATTATTAATTCTGATAATCTGTAGAGGAAGGGGGTAAATCATTTTTGTTACTACCCCATTGTTTATTTGGCTTACTGCCCATAAGCAATTCTAAAGTTCCCCCATTCATTATATCATCATGGGTAAACCATGTTCTGCTTAATGGTTCACCATTTAATGAAGCTTCCTGAATATATATATTAGCTTCTGAGTTGTTTTTAGCTATTACTTTAAATTCCTTCCCATTGGTAAGATCAATACTTATCTTTTCAAAAACCGGACTGCCAATAGTATACACTGGTATCCCCGGTGTAACCTGGAAAAATCCCATCATTGAGAATATAACAAAAGATGACATCCCACCACCATCTTCATCTCCGGGAATTCCAAAAAGATTATCCGTATAGAAAGTATTTAATAGCATGCGAATGCGCTTTTGAGTTTTCCAGGGAGCTCCCAAATAGTTATATATATAAGGGATATGGAAGCTTGGCTCGTTACCCATCACAAACTGGCCTACCAAACCGGAAGCATCGGGTTGTGTGTACCAGAATTTGAATTTTGTGGTTCCCAGCTCTTCCCTGAAAAGCTGGTCCAGTGTCGCCTCAGCTTTTTCCGGACCGCCCATTAAGTCAAACAAGCCATGCAAATCACTCTTAATGGTCCAGTTGTAGGTAAAAGCATTGTTTTCTGTAAAATAGATCCTGTCCGCAAAGCTCGGATTATAGGGTTCGATCCATTTCCCGTCCTTATCTTTTGGCCAAACAATGCCTTTGTCAGTACGAAAAACATTTTTATAATTATCAGCTCTGCTCAGGAATAGCTTATGATCTTCCTCATAATTAAGCTCAGAGGCAAGCTGGGCAATACACCAATCACAATAACTATTATCAATGGTCACAGATACAGATTGTCTTCTTTCCCAGGGCAAACTAACTTTCTCTACAGTTTCCTCTTCTCCAGGGTATAAGCCAGGCATATAGCCATTTTCATTATAGAAATCATCCAAAACCGTTTTAGGTCCATTGGCCCATGGGATAAGGGTTGCATCTACAGAATTCTTTTTAATACCGGAGTATGCTGTTTCTAAATCAAAATCTCTCAGACCTTTAAACCATGCATCTGCCATCCAGGAGGCGGAGAAATTAGCTGTCATGGCAGGCCAGTCGCCAAAAATCAAAGCAAAAGAAGGCATATATCCTCCTTGTTCATACATCTTGATGTAAGATCTGATCCTTTCAGTGGCCATATCCGGATTAAGAATCATGTGTAAAGGTTCCAGGGCAATGTAATTATCCCATATCCAGTTATCCACAAAAAATGGTTCATCTGATTCATGTATTGTATGATCGTAAGCACTATAATATTTGCCATACTCGTTAATATCTACCATACGCTCATAGGAGCGATATAAGGCAGTGTAAAACACTCTTTTCTGAGCAAGTGTTCCACCCTCTACATTGATTTGTGAAAATGCTTTTTCCCAAACTTCCTTTGCATTATTCTTCACAGATTCAAAATCCCAGTTGGGAATTTCATTAAGTAAATTCTGCCTGGCCTGATCGACACTTATGTAGGATACACCATAGCGAAACGAAACGGTTTGTGATTTGTTCCCAATACCAATGAGTAGCTGATTCTTGCTCACTGTATTCTGGTACTTAACTTCTGTAATATCTCTGTCAATTTCGGAATAGAAGTATGCCTTCACTCCGGCAAACTCTTCTGTTCCTGTAATTGTTCTTTTTTCCAGAACATTGATCTCTCCATTACCATTAAATATCCCCATTCTAATGTAATTCTCCTCATTATCAGAAATGTGTAGTCTAAAATATCCGCTTTTTGCCTGAGGTGAAAATTCAATATCAGTTCCTGAATTTTCCAAGGATGTACTGTAATAATAGGGTGTTAATTCTTCCGGACCGTACACATAACGTTTGTTCCAGATATCAGAATTCACAGTTCCGCTCACAGGCATAAATGCAAAAACATTATACAACCTGTGCGATGTATTGGTCAGAGGGAAATTACTAATCTGGTCATCCAGGTGATCTTTACGAATGGGAAACACCCTGACCAAACTATTAGGCAAGTGTACAGTAGGCCGGGTAGGCTCCAGGATCACACCAACCCCACCAATAGTGGGATCCACATAATCCAGATTAGATTCAGTTCTCTGAGTACATGATAAAAAAGAACTCAAAATTAAAAAGCCAACAATAATTTCCCAGTTAAATCTATTCATTTTCATATAATTATAATTTCATCAGTAATTATTTAGTCTATTTTATCGGCATGATTTAACTTACCAAAACAATAATTACATTCCTCAACAAATATAATATATTTTTTTACAGCTTGTAATTACAAGATGACTTTTTTGTAACAATCAGTTACCACATTATTTAGCATTTACTTGTAGCTTCACTAAATTCCTGTGCAGAGGGGAGTAGCTGTGATTTAGGAGATTGATGGCTTAACTAGATAGAAATACTTTGAGCTATGAATATTGCCTGACAAGTTTCACTGGAGGATAGATTTTTAAACTATTCAGCGACGCGCATATTTTCTGATTATTTCCCCGTTGTCGGTAATAGTAATCTGCCTAATCTGTTTTTCATATCCGTTCAGGAATAATTGTTCGTCATACACTAGCAAGGTTCTGTGTTTGCTTCCGGCACATTCGGGCTTCT
>Ga0164313_10002727_pt1 | contig 15779 bp, 18 predicted proteins | sample GuaBasSedimGuay4_FD_113735 | JGI IMG/M metagenome (GOLD analysis project Ga0164313, IMG submission 113735) | Subseafloor sediment microbial communities from Guaymas Basin, Gulf of California, Mexico - Guay4, Core 4569-4, 0-3 cm | ecosystem: Environmental > Aquatic > Marine > Hydrothermal vents... | reverse complement strand
TCATCTCATCAATGTCTGTAGTAGCTGCTCCACCTGCTGAACCTGTAATCCATGTCTTATATCTTCTATCTTCAGTTTCTGAAGCTCTATATCTAACATGTAAGAAAGGTCTCTTAGCGTTCTTACCAAGAACTTGGTCATAAACACTTGTAGAACCTGCCGGTACTAATAAACCTGTGATAGCACCTGAACCTGCAATAACAGGTACGTTAGTTAAACCACCTCTCATAGTTGGGTCGTTTAGGTACTTCCAATCAGACTTGTAGAAGTCATAACCTCTTCTGAATCCTGTGAATCCTAAGTTAAGAGCCATTTCCTCATCATTGTCAAATAGTCCATAAGAAGAACCACCTGCACCGTATGAGTTTTGAGCTGCTAACATATCATCAATATCGAATCCGAATTGTCTGTTAACGAAGATTACATTTTCTTCGATTGCTCCTTGCTTGTCTAATCTATCAATAACTGCATCAAAGTCAGCTAAAGCATCAGGGTTACCACCACCCCATAAGTTTCCTCTAGTTCCTACAGCGTGGAATACACCTTCTGAACCTAGTAAACCTGCGGTTGCTGCACCTGAACCTGCTTCTGCCGGTACTGCTTCAATCATTGCTGTCTCTAGATAGTCATCAAATCTTAATCTAGTTTCATGCTCTGATTTTAGATACCATAAGTATCCTGATGCGCCATCTTCAGTTGTGATTTCAATCCAACCAATTTGAGCCATGTCCGAACCATTTACAAGATAAGTATCTTTCAAAATGATTGGTTTGTTCTCAAAGATGTAGTCATCAGATTCTAAAGAACCTTGCATTCCTGCTGTTCCTTTTTCAAACTCAGAACCGTAAATGAATACAGTAACGTCTGCGTTACCAACACCGGTACCTGCAGTTACTAAACCTGCTGCTTCATAGAAAGCAACTGCGAACTGTAGGATGTTACCACCAATTTCTACTCCTGTGATAATACCTTTGTTTTCACCTGAGCCGTCATTCTGATTGATAACTACAGTTTGACCTACTCTTAGTGCTACTCCACCTTGAGCATCAAACGGATTGCTACCTGTGATAACTGTCCCTGCAGGGTTTGAACCAATTGCCGGGTCGTTGATTTGGAAAGTAGCGTTAGTTACACCTGCTACTGCTGCTGTACCTACTTCCGTATATTTGATATGTAACCTTCCTTGTTCTGCCCATTTGATAAGGTCAGAGTTAGAAGGCATCTCAGCTCCAACCATTCTAAGGAATGAGCTAAGTGTACGATTACCATATCTTTCAAATTCTTTTTCATATGTATCAGGAAGATACTGATTCAAGAAGTCAAAGTTGGTAATATAGTTTGTCTCCAACGGTACTTTCTGTGCAGAAGGCTGCAAAGAAAATGTTGGATTTGCTGATAATGAACCTGCCATAATTTCTAATTTTTAATTTTAAACTTACTTTTTACTTTTAATTTTGAGCCCTCTACCCTCACTTGGGTTTAAAGCTCTAATTGTCATACCATCCTTCTTAGCTACTTGAGGTGTATTCCTCGTAGACATATTGACATTTTTTATTTTTTTTGTCACATCTGTCGTAGCATCAGCCATGCCTTGTTCATAAAAGAACCTAGCAAACCTTTCAGGATTCTGAGCAACGGATGCAGCTCTATGGTATCCTACCGCATCTTTGATTAAACCTGTATCTTCATCAAGAAACCTTTTAATAAAGTTTGATGAATCAGAATTTAAAGTTTTAATCTCAGACACATTCGTAGAAGGTAGAAAAGTAATCACTTTGTCTTCACCAACTTTGAAGTCAAAACCTTTGAACTCCGGGGAAAAAACTTCTTCGGTCTTAGATAAGAACCAATCTCGTTTTCTTTTTGCTTCCTCTTCATAGGTCTGAGCATCCTTTACATATTGATTATATGCTTCAATAGTTTTTTGCTGCTCTTCAGAAATAGATGCCGTACCTGACTCAAGTGGCTCTTTATACATTTCTTTCTGAGCTTCGAAAAACTTTCGAGCTTTACCAATTTCTTTTTTAAAAGCTAACTTCTTTTTCTTAATAACATTATCCTCGTCTACTTCATCATCATATGCAAACTCATCCATCATATAACTGATGTCATCTGCATCTAAAGAATCTTCTGTAGCATGATAATACTCTCTTAGAAGTTGCTTTTCATCCATAGCTTTGAAGTCTCTATTCAATTTAGAATAGTCTTCATAGCTACGTCCTGTCTTTTTTCTATACTCTAAATATGCTGCAACGTCTTCAGGTATTTCCTCGTTTGCTTCTTTCTTAGCAAACAAATCACCTACTGATGCAACATCTTTGTCGTATCTATTCTTAATAAATGAAAGAACGTCTTCTTCACTTAACTCTGAAGATTGAGTAATTTCTTCTTGTGATTCGCTTTTAGGCTCTTCACTTATTTCTTTTTGTGGTGTAGCTTCAGTTGCTTCAACAACTTGTGCTTCTTCCACTTTAGTTTCAGCAGCTTCATTGCTTGCTGCTTTATCTAGAATTTCTTGTTCTTTTTGGGCAACTGATTTTTCTTCAGCAGACCCAAGGTCTTTTACTATTATGTCCATTAGATTAAATTTTTATACAAAGTTAATAAATATTTTTCGTTCAAATTATTTACTATCGTGGGTCGAATTCTGCTAAGTCGAAACCATCCAAGCTATCTTCATTTGACTCAAAATTTTGAGGTGGTAAATTGTTTTTACGTTGAGCAATCATTTTAGATTGTTCTGTGTTTTGTTGGCTAATCCTTTTAGACTTAGCTTCATCTCTTGCGCCTTCTCTAAAAGCTAACGCTTGCTCTGATACATTTCGAAGCTGTTGGTTATAATTAAACTCTTCAGCCATTAACTGACTTTTTAATTGTGCCTCGTTCTTCATCTTCTCAATTTCAAAAGCAACTTCAGCTTGTTTGATTTGCATCTTCTGTTCACCTTCGGCTTGTATCTTAGCCATTGTTAACTGAGCTGCCATCTCTTGAGACTTGAGCTGCTGTTGTGCAGTCATCGCTTGTTTCTGCATCGCCATCTGCTCCTCTCTCTCTTGCTTTTGTTTTCTTTTGAGTTTCAATAATTGATTAGCTAGTTTGATATTTTTAAGCTCTCTAATATCTATAGCATCTTCTAAGTTAATGTCTTGCTTAGATAATGCCATTTGAATGTTTTGTTCAAGCTGTGCTTTTTCTTCTTCGTCAGGAGCAACATCAATAAAGATTCCAAAATCATATATATATAAGTCGGATATATCATTCAATATGCTGACATTATACTTTCCTATTTTATTTATAAAGTCATCTTTAAAGTCTGCGTATTCTAAAATATCAGCTACCCTATAAGTTAGTGCTTCTGCTACACTTCTATACAAGTACAATGCTCCATCAAGAATATGTCTAGTTGCTACATTGGAATTTAGTGCAGCAAGTTTCTGTAAACCTACTAAAGAGTTAGGGTCAGGAATTGATGCATCTCTTGCTTCATTAAGACCGGTTACTTGTCTAATCATTCCTAAGTAATGATTATAGTTTGCAATTAACATTTGAGTCTTAGAAGCACCTGAGCTTGTAGCAATCTCTTTGATTGGAACTCGAGCTTGATTAAAGTCACCATCTTGTGTATAGCTTCTACCAATAACACTACCTGTTTGAAAATACAAACGCAATGCGTCTTCAGGATTGTAAGCAGCTCCTGTTCCTAGGTCTACTTCGTTTAATCCATCGGCATCAATATATACACCATCCGGTACTGTTCTCGCTATTACTTGTTGTAGCTTCAAGTGAGTTACTTGAATCAAGTCAGCAAATGGAATCATTCTTCTAACTAAAGATTCAATAACTCCTTTATACATTCTTGGTGCAACAGCCACATAGTTTGGAAGCGCATGCTGAGAAGATGACTTAGGTCTAACCATGTTGTGAGCTAGTTCCCATTTCAATAAGATGTTTGTTCCCATAACCATTACTCCGTTATACCAAACATCAATAGTCTTTTCTATCTTTTCAAAGTTACCATCCTCCATTACTTCAACAGGTGGATTGAATTGGTCATCCTTTTCAATTACTTTAGTACCACCGGTAGCCATAATTTTTTTCTTATAAACTATTTTTTTGGTGGTCTTGTAATTAAAATAAAGTAGGGTACAAGTATCTTTATAGAACATGTCGTTCTCATAGTATTGCGCCACATTGTAATAGTCATACCAATTTTGACTATACTTACTAATCTCGTCTAAGTCTTCAGTTGTTAGTGAAGGGTCTATTTTAAGAAGCTCAACGATAGGAAGTGTTTTAACTTCTCCCCAATAAAAACAATCTTTAAAGTGTGGGTCTTCTGTGTAGCTGTATACAATATTAGAAGGGTCAACATACTTGACCTCAACTCCGGCTCCCGGAAGAAACTCGTGTTTAGCAACAGCAATACCTAAAACAGTTAAATCATAGTCTAACCTTTTTCTTAAATCAATGTAATGATTCTCTTCAAAAATAGTATTGATTGCTTCTTCTTCAGCAATTTCAATTGATGGTTTATAGTTAAGTTGCATGTATAAGGAAAGCTCCTCGTCAGTCTGAGGTAATTGCTCAGGAGAAACCATGAAAGGGTCAAACCCTGTATTCTCCTGTAGGCTCATCAAGAAATCTTTAGAGACCATCTGAGCCTCTACCATATCTTGATACTTACTTCTTTTTGCTTGAGACATCGCATCTTGTGCGTATGCTTTTACTTTGAATAACCTGTCAGACATTCCGTTGACAACTATATCTACAAACTTAGGAATGATAGGAACCGGTGTCCAATCTAAGTTTAAATAACTTAAATCGCCATCGACTGCTAATTCATTCTTATATTTTGATACAGACTGTTCTCCTCTTGCATATAAACGAAGTCTGTGGAATTGTCTGAATTGATTGTAGAATCTACAACTAACTCCATCCCTACGGAACCATTCGTATTGTATAGCTTGACCAATCTGTAAGCCATACTCTTGAGTCTCCTTTTCTGCATCAGATACAAATTGACTAGGGAAAGCTGCATCTGTTATGTTTACCTTTACATCTTTCATCTAATTATTTCGCTTTGTATGCCGGTATTAGTATACCTTGCAAAGTTAAGTTTTATTTTTGAATCTTTTCTTTCAGGTACATATAAGTGCTTCTGACAAGCCATTATAGCTAAACCTGAGCTAATACTTGCATCATACTTAGTTCTATTGTTAATATCGAACTTTGCCCAATCTAAAAGTGTGCGATTAAAAGGCATCGTTCCCATCTCATCTGATGGTCTAAATATCTCTTCAAAATCTACACCTATGTACTTTTCAATATAAGATTCTAGTGCTGCTGCATGTGCTTGCTTTACATCTTCACTTGTGTTGGGAATACCTCCTAATTCTCTTTCTGTTTTAGAAAGTTTAGTGTAATGTTTATCCGGTCTATTCATGCAGTATTTTCTATAGCCTCGATTCTTAAAATGATATAACAATCTTGGTTTATTGTTTTCTACCAAAATAGGCATACCATAAAATACACAAGCCATAAGAACATCTTCAAAAAATATTTCGGCTGTTTGTGGTCGAGCTATATATTCAAGAAAGAACTCATTACTAGGAGCATCATCCATATTAAACTTAGTCAGTCCATGTAGTGCACCATTAGAACCTCCGCCTCCTACTACGCCACTAATATCATATGAGTCACATCCAAAAGCCCCGAGGTGTTCGTTGCCCGGAATCTTTAAACCGTTTCTTTGATGAGCATTGTTTTGAATGTTTGCTGTAGGCAACCAAGAAATATTAAACCTACCTTTTTTGTCAGGAACCCATATTACTTTAGAATCTTTTACTCCATTCTCCCAAACAAATTTTCCTGTAGTAATATGATGTTCTTTAATCATAGAGTCGTTGTAATCAATCTGTTGATACAACTTACTTAAATTAAATATTGATGAAACACTTTCATCTCTGAATGCATGAGCAGTAGTTCTAGGAAACTGTCTATAGAATTCATTTAAATTATCAGCATCTCCTTTTAAAGATTCTACCTCACCCTTCCAATACTCAATAGCACTTGTATATATAGGTTCACCGTCAACACCTTCAGCTTCTACTTTAGGGACTTCTAAAACAGGCATACCATATCTGTCGATAAACCCTTCCATGTTCCACTCCATCGGAATGAATAAAGAATACAAACCACTCTTAGTCTGTCCATTAGCATTACGACTAGATGCATCAGAATCTTCATAGAGCTTTTTAAAATTATCTCCACCTTTACTTAGTGCATTGGAAGTAGAACCCATCATACACTTGCCAATAATTTTACTACCTAGTCTTAAACATGTTTTTGTAACATTCCAATTGTTCAAAATGTTATTCGGCTTTACCCACTTACCACTCTCATCATGAACTAATAATAATAGTTTTTCCCCATCATAAGAGTTATCGTCTGTGTTCTTCCAATCAATAGTTGTATCAAGACCCTCCATGTCATCTTCAAAAACCTCATGCATATTTCTTTTAGTTATTTTGGAAGCCGGAACTCTATACGCTAATTCAGATTTAGGTTTATCCATTCCATCTTGAATAGGTTTAAAAAAGAAGGGGAGTCTATTAGAAATAGGTACTACTTTATCAGTAAACATTTTTTTAGCATCGGCACCGGTCTTAGATAAAATACCTATTCTAGAATCCTTTGCTAAAGTTGCAGTATTAATACATTCGGCTGAACCCATAAAGGAAAAACCTGAACGTCTGATTTTAAGGTATATCATTCCGTAGGAACGAGAGTCAGCTTTACATGCCTCCCAAAATAAAAAGAATGCTCTGTTTGCTTCTCTATAGTCGGGATATCCTACGTCAATTTTAGTCCATTGTAGATACATATAATGAGAGCCTGTAATATAAGTAGGCACTCCTCGATTCATAAACCAATAACCTTGCTCTCTGTAATCAAACTCTTGCTCTATGTAGTCAACATATTTATCTTTAAAACTATTAGGCATCTCATTCCATTGAAATATAGATTTGATTCTAGAAAGATGAGATGGGAGTTCGACTCTCTCCCAATATTGTTTTAGTTTGTTTTCGTTTCTTGAGTAAACTTCTTTAGGAGTTTTAGGTAGTCCTATTTTTAAATTAGATATTTCTACAACTTTTCCAAGCTGACCATTTTTAGAGATGATGATTAAATCATATTTTTTATTATAACCATACAACCAACTTCTTGCTCTATTTTTATTAGAGACAATATTCTTAGGTATATAATTTTTTATTTCTTTAATCATTTAGAACGTCTTTCTGCGAACCCTTGTTTAGAGCTTGGTTTACCTTCACCCATTTCTATCGCTTCTTTCTCTGCTTCTATTCTTGTTAGTATTTCAAACGCATCAAAGATGGCAAGCTTTTTGGTAGCTGCTGCATTCTTTAAACGGTCTGCTGCCAAATCATCATCATCATCTAATTTAATAATATCTTCTTTAGCAACCTTAATCAATTGCTCTACAGCTCTATAACCGGCTTGAATAATTTTTAATTTAGTTTCTTTTAGATTCATAAGCTACAATATTTTTAGAACGAATTCTGTAAAGTAATTTATCTTCAAGTCGGAACTCGTACTCTGAGTCCGGCATAAAAGTTACCACATCACCTTTCTTAACACCATGCAATTCAATGGCTTGACAGGTATATTCCATTACACCCATCAAAGGTTCGTTAGTTATGTTTTTATAAATATAAGATTCCGTTGGTGGAAGAGGAGATACAAAACAAAAAGGCTCAACGGCAATCCATTGAGTCATCTTTCTGTACATGTAAAACTGATTGTAATCAACAAAGAATTTATTGTCTTTAAAAAAACTTTTACCACTTTGTCTTCTACCGTGAATATCGTTATAGTACTTAAACACATTATGATGAACTAGAAGAGTATCTCCTTCTTCTATATGACCCTCGTAATTAAGAGGTGTTTCAAGTACGACTGCTTCTCGATTTGAAAATGAAGCTGATTCTTCGGAAGCGTCTAAGATAAGTTTGGTGCCCTCAATATCTTTTATATTGTCGTATCTCCTGTCATCTTTAGGAACGACTATGAATTGATTTGGTGACTTCATTAAAATTCATTTGATTAAAAGTTTATATTATACTCAAGTGATATAGGCATTGTAGAGTTAAATTGTTTCCATAACAATATCTCTTGCTCATCTTTATCCTCAATATAAATTTGATAAGCGTCTTCTTCTACGCTGTATTTGATGAGGTGTATTACATGTCTATTGTTAAGGACATTTTGCCCTACGAGATAGTGCATGCCCCCTGACTTATAATCAGGACCTATAGAAATTTTTCTTATATCCATTATATTATACTGTTTCTTGGAACAAGAACGACATTCCTAGTTCGCCATCAGTAGGTGTAACAGAACCTGTTTCTCTACACACTACTCCAAGATTAGTATACTGAGGAATAATAATTGCCTGATTAGCTAAGTCAACTTGTTTGCCCGGAAAGGTTCCATTATCGCTTGAATCTAATTGAAACATAGTATCAATGATTGTAGCGTTAGATATTTGAGCTGAACTATTATCAGGAATACTTACTAAGTCAAACTCAAATTTATCTAGTCCTGAATTAAAATTTAAAGGTGCGTTACCTGTAAATATCCAAGAGACCTGCATTAGTTGGTATTTTCTTAGAGTTCTTATAAGTGGAATCTGAGTGTCAGGAGTTACGTTAGAAACCCATTGCATAAAATCATATCCAACAGGAGTTGCTGATTGAGAACCAAGATTGTTAATCATACCATTCATAACCGTGTAGCCACTACTTAATTGAGTAGCTAAAGCAGCTATAGATTCAACAGTAACATTTTTAGTAGCATCCGCAGGGTTACCATTAACTTGTGTAATTACTATTTTATCTCCGGCTACCGGGGTTACTAATTGATATTGACTAATCTTTGACATCTTGTTTTTGTTTTACTGTTCCTGTATTCATATTAATTATGGAATCTTGTCCATACTTTTTAATAAGTTCATCTTCCATAGCAACAAATTCTTTTTGAAGTTTAGTTACTGATTCGAATAAACTTTTTTTCTGAAGCTCTAAATCACCAATAGCAAGCTTAAACTTGTCTAAACTTAACTTGGCTTCTTTTAAATCTTTCAGTTCTTGTTCAGTTAATTTGATTTCTTTTGTACTCATTGTAATATATTTAATTTATACAAAGATACTATTTTTTATTTTTAATCTTCTCAAATGACCTTCCACCAAAATAAGCTGAAATCACGGTAATCAAAGTGAGCTGCAAAAGGTCTGTCCATTTGTCTTCCACTTCAAACGTAATCATTCCTGCGTCAATAAATATCATTACTACTGTCGAGACAACTAAAAACAATAATATAATCGGTCTTACATTTTGAGTAAGCCATGATGCTGTGTTATCGGATACCCATCTTTCAGTAATGTTCTTTTCCATATCAGCTTCGTGCTTCATAAACAGTTCAGTCATTTGTTTTTTGAAAGCATCCTTCTCGTCTTTTGTTTGAACAAATTTATCTACTATGTCTGATAAACCATCGGCTACACTTGTGGCAGCTCCTCCAAATATTTTAGCTAAAAATTCTTTCATATTACTTTGCCTAAATCTTTATACTCTTCTGTCGCATCGAAACTAGGACATGCTTTGTTTGCAAAATCTCTATGTCCATGAACCGTTGCTGTAGGAGATAATAGTTTTAAAAAATATATTAAGTACTCTAATGAGTCTTTTTGTTTTTGAGTTCGTGTATCCTTTGGAGTCTTTCCATCTTTCTCCACTCCACCTATATAACAAATCCCCCAAGACGTACAATTCAACCCCTTCGTGTGAGCACCACACTCATTAATCTGTCTACCTCTTTGGACTGTACCATCCATTAGAACAATGAAATGATATCCGCAACCTTTCCATCCTCTAGCCTTATGCCATTTATCAATTACTTCAAAATCTACTGAGTCATCACCTTCTCTAGTTGCAGAGCAATGAACTATAATTTTATCTACTTTTTCTATAATCATCTTCCTTGTCCTCTATATTTTTGTTTATAACCATTTTGACTCTTAGAGGCATTCTTAGAATGTACTCCGGGTCTTTTCTTTTTAGTTTGTTTTATATAGATAGGGATGTGAATCTTAGCCATTACTGATTGAGTGTGTCGATAACTTCTTGAAGTTCCTCAACAGTTACCGTAGGTTCGAACATAATATTACCTTCCCAATAACCCAAAGGTTTATTTGGTTGGGATTTTTTAGTTATAGCTATGATTGGGATTTTAGAAAATCTTTCTTGCAGTTCTCTTGACTGACTTTCTAAATATGCGTATTGAACATTACACCCTACTAATTTTTCTAATGGAATAGAATTCTTTTTATTCCACGATGCATTTATTTGCAATACATTAATATCGTAATCTTCAGAGGGAGGAGTGTTTTCAGAAATAGGAGTTGGTGAAACCAAGAAGGCTGCAGCGATAATTAACAAGAAAGGTATTAAAGTTTTCATCTTTTCTTAGTTTCATACAATCTAGTCTCAAGAGTTTTTAAAGTTTCTTTTATTTCTTTCACATCCTCTTTCATTGCATCTACATCTTGTTGTGTAAGCATTATGGTTTTTCTGACCACTTCATCTTTGTAATGATACTCTTGTTCAGATATAACCGGCTCAGGTCTTTCCATGGCTAGAGCAATGTCTGCCTTTAAACTAAAATATACACTTAAAATACTAACTAACACAAATCCTAAACCTGCGGCATCTTTAACCGTCAATCTTAACTGTGTATCTTTGTTTAACTCGTTCATTTTCTTTTTTAGATTTTACCAATATTTCATAATTAAATTTGATATCTAACAAATAAGAATTTGATTGTATAAATTGCATGATACAAAGATAACAAATTAATTGTTTCTTAATTCTTCAATATCAACACCATAAGCTTCTAGTGCATCAAGCCACTCTTGCTCATCGGTATACTCTTCTACGTCTGCATATTTTAAATCACAAACTTGATTAGGACCCACTCCTCCTAATAGTTTGAACTCACCATTTTCTGTAGCAATCCAATAAGTGAATTCAGAGGGTTTTGATATGCTATGTTTTATTATTGTGCTCATAATTTTTTATTAAGGTGTGCAGGCAGTAAAGTTTGGCTTAGGGTTTGTCCATGCCGGAGTGTTAGTAAATACACCTGTACAGAACTGTACACTTGCTACATTCCAACCACTAAGGTCTTGATTAAATGAAGTGGCATCCTTAAACATATCAATCATATTAAATGCTGCGTTGGTAAAAATCCATCCACTTATATCTCTATTAAAAGCAGTAGCTCCCTCAAATACTTTTTGCATTTGTTCACCTAAAGATAAATCCCATCCACTTAAATCTCCATTGAAAGATGTAGCGTTTCTGAACATAAAGCTAATACCTCGTGAGTTACTTAAGTCCCAATTATTTAAGTCTTGATTAAAAGAAGTAGCACCATCAAACGCTTCTAAGAAACCAAAGCCTATTACTGCTGATGTGTCCCAACCATTCAATGGTTGATTGAAGGAAGTGGCACCTTGAAATATACCTCTGAAAGTTTCTAATCCTGAAGTATTCCAACCCTGTAATTGACCATTAAATGAAGTAGCACCGTTAAACATATTTTCTGCTCTTCTAAAAGTTGATGAGGTATTCCAATTATCTAAGTCTTGATTAAATAAAGTAGCACCGTCAAACATATTGTAAGCTTCTTCAAGAACAGGTAAATTCCAACTATTCAATGGTTGGTTAAATGAAGTACAGTCGTGGAACATATATAATGTTTTAGTAACTTTTGTCATATCCCAAGCATCTACTTGACCATTAAAGGAAGTAGCACCATCAAACATATTACTGACTAATTCCAATGATGAGGTAACCCAACTATTCAAGTCTTGATTAAAAGAAGTGGCATTTTTAAACATGTTACTCATAACTCTACCACTAGATACATCCCATGAATCTATATCTTGGTCAAATGAAGTTGCATCCTCAAACATGAACATAAACCCAATATCATTAACAGAACTTGTATCCCAATTATTTAATGGTTGGTTAAATGCAGTAGCTCCTTTGAACATTGAAGTCATAGTCGTTACATTACTTGTGTTGAAACTATTAATGTTTTGGTTAAACGAACTAGCACCATTAAACATACTGCTCATCGTAGTAACATTACTCGTATCCCAATTACTAAGAGATTGGTTAAATGAAGTAGCATCATTAAAGGTTTGCACCAAGGAACCAACATTTTCTATATTCCAACCATTGATGTGTCCATTGAATGCAGTTGCTCCTTCAAATGTTCTTGTCAAATCAGTAACATTACTTGTGTCCCAACTTGAAAGAGCTTGGTTAAATGCAGCAGCGTTACGGAACATATTACTGAATGTAGTAACACTACTTGTGTCCCAACCACTAATATCCTGATTAAATATAGTAGCCGCATTAAACATATTGCTCATCGTAGTAACACTACTTGTGTCCCAACCTGAAATATCTCCATTAAATGTTGACCTGCTTAAAAAAGCTGTACTCATGTTGGTTACTTGAGAAGTATCCCAATTTTGAATCCTACCATAAGGGACAAGGTTAAAGTCACCATTAGGGTCTTGTGCAAGTATATCGTTTATCGCTGTTTGGAATGTAGCGTCTGTTAATGGAGTTGGTGGCACAGGACCTCCATCTACTATCGCACCTAAGTCTGCTATTAATTGATTTCTTGCTGCTACAACAGCATTGTCATTTGCATCGTATTGACTGTTACCAAATACAAAATAGTTTGAGCTACCCCAAAACGAACAATTAGCTGCTCTTGAATAATTTCCTAAAGCTGAAAAGTTTACTAACACATCATTATATATAGAGGTGTCTAGCGTAGGGTCATTAGGTAATGGGTGTGGAGGAAAATTACTACCCATCAATCCGTTTAGTCCCCCTGCGCCTGTTAAGTCCCAATTGCTAATATCTTGATTGAATGAAGTTGTACCTCTTAAAAAGAATAAAATTGATGATGCAGCACAATTCCCTGCGCCTAATCCTGAAAAGTCCCAATTGGTAATATCCCCATTGAATACAGAATTGTTATAAAACGTAAACTGAAATTGTTGACATTGACTTACATCCCAATTATTTAAGTCTCCATTAAACTGAGTTTCATTAAACAGATTACTTAAATTATATCTTTCACCCGAAGGAGGAGTCGCTAGTCCAATATTCCAAGTATTCAATCCTTGTTGATTTCCTCCGTTGTCAAAGCTAGTACATCTAGAAAACAGTGCGCCTAGGTTATACGCATTATCCATATTCCAAGCTGTGTCTGTAAACGTCTTATAGTTCCCTGACCTACCTGAATTATAAACTGCTTTTCGAGTTACAGTCTTTGTGCTACAGTCACTATTAAAGTTGGAACAGTCATTAAACAACGAAAGCGCACGACCTAAATTATCAGTATTCCACCTAGAAACATCACTATTAAAGATGGTACAGTCCTGAAACAGCGATTGCATACTTTCCATATTAGGCATATACCAATTAGAAACATCACCATTGAAGGTAGGACAACCATCGAACAAACCTTCAAATCTTATTAAAGGTCTTAAATCCCAATCGTTTATTCTAGCTATATTATTGTCTCTAGGTAAACCTAAATTATTGTTTCGGGAACTACCCCAATTTACTTGTGGTCTTCTAGCATATTGTCCTACAATCATCGGAGTGTCCGGTGCATTTATAGGTCCTAGATTTTTGCATTCATACCAATACCTACTTCCTTGGCTTCCTGAGTTCTGTATATTTGTAGGGTTTGGTGGGCAACCATAGACCATGTCACCCCATTGCTTTATTTCTGTTAATTTAGTTGATGCCATTTCGGTAGCATCATTTTGACTAGATGTAAAACTCCATCCTTGTATCCCTCTTCCGTTAGGAGTGATAGTAACATCATATGTTCCCGGAGTAGCATATGTGTGTATAGGAACATCTGCAGGAAAATTAACAGGGTTAGTATTGTAAACATCTGTTGTGCCGTCTCCCCAATCTACAGTAATATCTAAATTATAAGAAGGATTTTCTATATAGGTTTTCGGTGCAAATGGTAAACGTATGACGTTGTTTTGATTTACAGGGTTGGGTATTCCAAAGGTAAGAGTAGTATCATATGTTACAATCATTTCAAGTGCCGGGGTTGTAAGCTCAATAGTCTTACCCTGCCTTTTGCCTTCAGAATTTTCTGCTATAATTCCATAGTAGTATTTCGTACTCGGACTAAGAGATGTAAATAATGCTGATTGGGAAACACCGGGAACTACAGGATAAGTAAAATCTTGGAAAGGGTTAGCATCGAGCTTAGGGTTGGTACCAAAATACAGTCGTGCATAAGTACCATTATTACCTGTGATAGGAAACCCGTTGTCAGTTATAACTTCTCCATGCACTTCTACTTCCATAGTAGAAGCACCATTTACATAACCTACTTCATCCCATTGTTGAGTTTCTACAACAGGTCTGTTAGGACTAGCTCCTGCTCCAATAGTTGATGAAAATGGGATTCCAATGCCTATGCCAATTGCTCCACCCATCTTACCATAGTGCTAAGATGTTAGAAGCTGTAGTGTCTGTAGCAAAAACTTTAATGCAATTAACAGGAATAAAAGAACCATCCAACACTCCTACGAATACTACATCGTCATTACCGGCAGTAAGTACTCTTACATCACCGGCTCCACCTACATATAATACTGCGCCATTGTTTTGACCACCGTAGATTTGATAGGTATCTCCTGCTACAAATATAGCTGCGTTAAGTTCAAGCTCGCTTGTACCATTGATGCCGGTTATAATTGCTGAGGCACCCGAGGTTGTATTGACAATTACCATTCCTCGTGTTACTCCTGCTGTTCTGAAGTCGGCTGTACCATCAGTAATGTTAGTTCCACCTGTACCGGTAATAGTACCACTACCATCCTCTAACATAATCTGAGGAATAGGCGCATTATCTGAAGGTATTACTTTGTAAGCCCTGCTTGTATTTAACTTTTGATATGCCATATTTTAATATTATACAGAATAAGGTTTAGCCACTATTCCTACAATTGCTTCTACATTTGTTTGTGATACAGAACCTCCTTGTAAAATTCCTGCGATTGCCATCATATTACCTGCAGGAATAATTAATCCTGTTCCTGTAAGGTCTCCACTATCAAGTCCCCAAGCTGCAGTTCCATCATCCCCAAGGTTTGTTGCCATATCAGCAGATACAGTAGTCCAAGTGTTTGGGTCATTAGGGTCACCTTCAGCAATTTCGGTTGACTTGTATAATTTAAACACATAGTCAAAACCTCCTGATGTAGTTACAGGTTGTAAAACTTTTGCGAATAAGTGTGTAATCTCTACTGTTTCAGGGAATATCAATACAGCAGTTTGAGAAGTAGGAGAAGAAATTCCACCCCACTCTACTGTGTCTCCACTAAAAGGAGCTGTTGCACCTGCTCCAAAATTGATTATTGCTCCTGTGTAACTATACGAACCTCCTGCTTCAAAATCATCAGGATAAGTGTATACGTTTCTTTTTGCATTCATCGTTGCTGAACCTAAGTTCTCTGTCGGGACGCTAGGTGCAACTCCGTGAAATTTTGTTCCGTTTGGTATTGCCATCTTTTTTTACTTTTTATATTTACTTGTTTCTTTTTTATGGGATCACTCTGTTCAAAGTATCCCTCCTT
>Ga0164313_10002726_pt1 | contig 15782 bp, 16 predicted proteins | sample GuaBasSedimGuay4_FD_113735 | JGI IMG/M metagenome (GOLD analysis project Ga0164313, IMG submission 113735) | Subseafloor sediment microbial communities from Guaymas Basin, Gulf of California, Mexico - Guay4, Core 4569-4, 0-3 cm | ecosystem: Environmental > Aquatic > Marine > Hydrothermal vents... | reverse complement strand
TGTAAGCAGAAATTGACAATGCAAGAAAATGGAAAACAGGAATGCAAAAAAACAGAAAACAGTTTTGCAAGAAAACAGAAAATAAGAATGTCCCTTTTTCCGATTTAAACATACAAAATTTTAAAGAACTTTATCACTTTCAAAAATTGTTTTCCGGTTCTGCAACCGGTAACTTGGCCCTTTCAATCGAACTACCTCACACCGGTAAAGTATCCTGTCCAGTAATGCAGTAGCAATAACCTCATCATCAAGCATTTCAACCCATTGTTCCGGACTTTTGTTCGTTGTGACGATCAAAGAAGCTCTTTCATGTAGATGATTAATGAAGTTAAAGAGATGAACAGCTTGCTTTTTCTCAAGTGCAAATAACATAATGTCGTCAATCACCACTAAATGAGCGTTTTGAAGTTTATTATATTCAATACGTGCCGACCGGGTGATATCCTTAAGGGTCAGAACCTCGGTAATCTGCTCCATAGTCCGGAAGTATGCTTTATGCCCTTTCTTTAAGGTATCATAGCATAGACCAGCTGCGATCAGGGTCTTGGAAGCACCAGATGGACCCATGAGAACGATATTGTAATTCTGCTCAAGCCACAGACATTCTCTGAGCTGATTGAGTTGTTGCTTGCTGATCCCGTTGTCAAAGCCATAGTCATATTGATCCAGGTTGTGCTCCATCGGAAGCTTTGCTGCTTTGACTCTTTTCTCAAAGTCCCGCTGGTCCCTGTGATGGATTTCAGTTTCAAGCATGTTAATCGAGAAGTCCAGGTAACTGCATTTACTCTCGGTAGCCTGGTGGATTACTGCATCGAGTTGTTCTTGCAGGCCACCCAGTTTGAGCCGAGAAGCGTAATCATTGAGTAACTGTGTTTTCGTTTCCATAAGCTGTCTAATTCATTAAGGATTGATAATCGGATATATCGCTTTTGTCAGGTGTAATTTTATATTCTGCATGATTCAGTGTATTGATAGTGATAGGTATTGAGGGCTCCACTGATTGTTGATTTTCTGCATGGAACTTCTCGGCAACGCTTTCAAAATCAGTAGCCCTGAAGATCTTATTCTCAACACAAAATACCAGGCTTCTGTTTATCACATCCATATCAAAGCGCTTGATTTGTTTTTCAATGTGCAATGCCTGGTCCCGGATATTGCGAGGCATTTTCTTCCTGATCTCTTCAAGGTATCCCTTCGCCTGGTCTGGATCATCAAACAGACTTGATAACTGATCGATTATCTGGTCGATCTTCAATGATCTATCCCTTTTGTAATGGTTGCCCCCTATGGTCTGTCCTTTCCCTGTACTGATCTGATGTGATGCAATCTGGTTGTTATCTGCATCGTAGATCATCAACCGGTTATCATCGGATATTTCAATCCAGGCCTTTGTGCCAGAACCTTGATAGGTTTCCAGAGGAACCCTGTAATAGTTACTCTTGTAGTTGATCACGTTATCTTTCCTGATGGTTACCGGTTTCATGGCCTCCTGTGGGATAAATATCTCATTAACAGGATTCAGGAACTCTTTCTCAATTTGCCATTGCTGATCAGGGATTTTTTTGATACCAGCGTGTTCCTTGGCATTGGCCGTTCTGCTCAGCCAGGCCATTCCCTGGCCATTGAGTGTATCGATATCAACAAATATTCTTCCTCGCAGGAAGTTATATTTGACGTACTTAACCACATTTTCAATCTTACCCTTGCTTTGAGGATCTGATTTGCGGCAAAAATGAAGCTTGTACCCTCTGTGCGCCACATAAATTCTGAAAGCATCCGTTAAAATCAACTCGCCTTTATTTTCATTCACCAAAAACAGTGTGTCCTGATCATAAACGATTATTTCCGGGATCCCACCGAAGTATTGAAAAGCCTTCTCGTGTGCAAGAATGGTCATCAGGGTAGTAAAAGGCTTCTCGGATAGCCATAAAAACTTGAAGCGTGAGCGAGACAGAGACATGCAAAAAAAGTATACTTTTTTGCGTTTGTTATCCTCGGTGGTCATATTATATTCGCCAAAGTCCACCTGGGCCTGCTTGCCATAAGGAAGCTCATCTACCTTTTCATAATCACGTTGGTTACAAAATGGTTTTGGAATACCATGCTTGCCCCTGACATGCAACACGAAATTGAACACTGTCTTTTCGGTTACATCCGGCAGATCAGAAAAATGCTCCTTAAGCCAGTCGTGTACCTGAGCAGCTGAAGCTTCGGAACACGCTTCCAGCCTGCTCTTTATAAAGACCTCATATGGATCAAGGACTTTGTCCCGGCTGGACAGGCTTTCTTGATAATCCAGATACTCTTGCTCACTCTGGGCAAGGATCTTTTTCACAGTCCGGGTGTCCAGTACCAAGTATTTGGCTATCTGGTTCGGTCGGATACCTTCTCTGTTTAATCTGTGTATTTCGTGATACATAATCAGTTTTTCCATTAATCGTTTCATGAGAGTTGATTGTTAGTGAGTATCAGTAAAATACTCCTTTGCAATCAAAATCTCATCCGACCCCAACGCCAAAGTCGACTTTGGCGTTGAGGTCACCCTTAAATACTTTCATGGAAAAAGGAGAAAATGGAATAAAAACTTACATTCCTATTTTCTGAAAATCTGCATTCCTATTTTCTGAAAACTCGCATTCCTGCTTTCTGAAAACTCGCATTTCTATTTTCCGAAATCTCGCATTGTTATTTACCGATTACAGGGGGGGGGCATGTACATTCTCCCATCAGTGAGTATTTATATGAAACACTCTCATATGAAACCAGAAGATGCCCAAAATTCAACTTTCTTCCCAGATGATGATATCCTGACCTATTATCGAAATGGTGGGGTCAGAATCGATCTGGAGAACATCCTCACGATTGATAGGATTATCTATCCTGACATGCTCCTGCTAAAGCAAGAGGGCAGCCATTTTGATGTCATTCGTGTTCTGGAAGTTTGGGATCAAGATGTCGATGTTAAGATTAGAATTCAGGATCGTAGAACTGGCATAAAGCACGTTATTTCACAAATTCTTGACCGAAATGTTAGATATTTCATCTGGACATTGATTTCTTATCCATATGCGATGAAGATGATCGAAGATCAGGTGATCAGGAAGATCAGGAAGATCAAATATGGGAAGGAACTGGAGTTCGATTTTTGATCAAAAATCATTTAGAGCGTGAATAATTTCTTCCTGCTATCGAAATTTACATGAAATTACGCTTATCAATACGAGTTGTCGTGATTGATGATAGCATTGCTCCTATTGAGTTATTTATGAAGCTTTTTGCAATTGGGGATTTACGTTTCTTCATTTCATTGCATTTGATTACCAGAAAGTTATTAAACAATTTGGTAATAACACAATTAGTAATTTAAATACACTTCTATACCTTTAAGCAGATATCAGTTGCTTGACCTTACGCACAGTATTGATGCTTCTTCCTGATATACTAGCAATGCGTCTTATGCTAAGGTCGCTTTTTCGAATCAAATCAACCACATCTGCGTATTTCTGTAATTGTTTCTCTTTATTTGCTGCACCACCAGTAGCTCTCCCTGTATATTTTTGCTGTAGCTTTGCCAAAACTATTCCTTCCTCCTGCCGAATTTTCCTGAGATTGTTCTCCATTTCCGCACCCACCGACATCATCTGTAGTAATAGCATCACCATAGGATTTTCCTTCCCGTCTTCCATTGATACCATATTAAACTGTTGAACATAAAGAGCGATTCCCCTTTTATGAAAATTGTCCACCACAGTTAGGATATCTACTACTTTCCTGCCAATGCGACTAATTTCTGATATTAGTACCAATTTTATGTTGTTCTGCTCCGTGTATTCCAATATTTTATTGAATACTTTCCTATCAGTTGATTTGACAGTTCCCGAAACTATTTCTTCAAACACTCTTTTTACTTTCCAACCCTTTTCTGTGGCGACTTGCTTCAGGCTTGATACCTGCCTTAGATTTTGTTGAGATTCACTGCTTACTCTTGACCAAACAATTGCTTCCATATTATATCATTTATAGTGTGACCCTATTTTTAATACATTATTGCCTTTAATCAGGGAATTTGCACCTGATTTTTGTATCACCCTGAAGTATACCCTAAAGTTGATACTCTTATTGCAGGGCCTGCCAACTTTCCACCATATTTTATTTCCATTTTTAACTGAGATTTATTGTGTGCTTATATTACTAAAAAGAAGGGACTCCAAGTCCCTGATAATATTTCCCTTATATTAAGATATAAATGACAACTCCATCCCATAGTATTCCCAAGCTTTTCGATACCCGATACACTAATTGATTAGATTTTCATAGAATCTCAACCGCTTCCTAATATCATTATTGATCACGGGTAATTCGGCCAGATAGAATCTCAATGGAATATCACCTACTACTTCCATAATAAGAAGGTGCTCCACTTTAATGTTTGGATCAATATTCAATGGTATTATATTTATTTGTAAGAATTCTCTTATATCCATATATTGCATGTTCCGTTATGCAAATCTAGTTAATATGTTTTGCATTACCAAGCATGCATTTGTTATATCTTTACCACATACATATATTATTATGGATAAGGATCTCGACCCAAAGGTTAAGGAGTTACTGGAGAAAATCGGTGCTCAGGTTAGAACAATGCGCAAGGAGAGTAGCAAATTGGACTATAAGAAATACGCAAAGGAGGAACTGCCTATTGGAATTGCAACTTACTGGCGAATCGAAAAGGGAAACGGTGATTACCATATTTCAAATCTTCTCCAAGTCCTATTAAATTACCCGGACAAAAAACTAAGTGAATTCTTCAAAGATGCTGGATTGTAGGTTTTATAATTCTCCTAATTGGTAATTCAAATTCATAGAAATCGTTTGCTTGGGGGTGGGCCTATTCCATAAATCTCTTAAGATTCTCTGCTAATTGGCCCAAAATCTTGAAGAATTATCGTCAAATCAGGAACTTGAGCCTGTTGACGGATCTTCTTACTTCCAAAAAAACGCAATAAACTGCTCGAAAAACATATATAAAACTGCAATAATTCCCCTCAGTTTGACAAAATATTGTGCCTCCTTGAGTATTTATTATGGAATAACTGGGACAAAACTATGGTAGGCGTAAAATATAAAAAGCGAGAAATACCCCTTGAATTCACTAAAATGCTCTCCTTTATAGGAGGGATTCTACGTGAATATAGATGGGAAGAGGACCTAACACGGTTGGAAGTTCAAGAGCTATCTGGTATTCACCGAAGAACAATTTCTCGTATTGAGAATGGGGAAAATGTCTCCCTCATTACACTATTCCATTATCTGGATTTTCTGGATCTAGAAATGCCCGACATTGCATTCACTCAAGATGATATTGAGTAATACTCATCTCAAGTTATTACCTCTATCCTTATGATACATTTCACCGGGCAAATAACCCGCTTTCACCTTATCCAACAATAAAAATTACTATTGGGGTACTAATTCTTACTATTCACGATGCTCCACAGGCTAGTGATAGAAAGGCACACAGAGGTACATCGAAAAATTAGTGTTACATAGTAAATATTAGGCCCTTTTAAGTGCTGTTCTGTTTGCTATCTTTTTCAGTATTACTTTCAAATTCCTCAATTTGTGTCGAAGTAGAAACTGTCTTTGCCTTACCTTTTACCATAGTTTCTGTGACATAAATAATCTGACCTTTTTTATGGGTATAATAATCTGATCGAAGTACTCTGAAAAATCCTTTTCTAAAATGAGGAATCTTTGAAGGCTGTGTGTTTTCAGAATCAGTAATTTTTTCGGATAGTTGGAAAGTAACGTTTCTCTCCGATCTCTCTTCATTTTTGCTGTATGTAATTCTTGGAACTCCCTCAGACACACACCCAGGAAAGCATTTCATATATGCAATTGTATTTATAGCAAGTCTGAACATTTTGGATAATGCACGTGACTTTTCATCCTGTTTCTTATTCAGATCAGTATAGAATTTATCTGATAGGCGGCCATTTCGGGAACCATGAGAGAAATATAGTTCCATAGAATCATTTTCATCGAGGCTTAGTGAGAAAGCATAACCATTGGTTTCAAAGGGGATATGTAACCCAAACGTATATACAACACAATTACTCAGGCTCTTTGTTTTAAAGTATACGACATTCTTATTTTTACCATTCTCGTAAAGGTATTTTCTTATACCATCCAAATCCGATAGGGGTGTTGTTTCTAAAAAATCTCGTAATTGCCTTTCTAAGAAAAAAATATGTAAGAAATCTCCATTAGAATCCTCTTTCCACAATTCTAAACCGGACAATAGTAGTTCTCTTGTTTCTGAATTTTCTTCTTCTGCTAATGGCGCATTTAGTAGATTGTATCTAAGTGTATTGAATACCTGCTCATCAGAAATATTAGGTGTAATTTTCTTTTGTGTTCCATAAAGTTCATTCCAAAAAAACTTTAATGGGGAACTATACCATATATTTTTTGCCATATCGATATATTTCATTCATTGATTTTAGTTAGCAATGTTTTAATTCCGATAACGCTTTAGCATTTGCATATATCGGTGGAACTGAGCTGCCGCGTAAGCGGTCGGCTTTAATGTTACACGTATTGCAATTCCTTTAATGATTTCCCTTCATTGTTAATCCAGGCGGTTAGCCCGTTTGTGCTCCCACCATGAATTACAGCTGCTGCAGCACTTGGACTTGAGAACTCTGTATCCTTTGCAAATTCAAATTTATTCCCATTTTGCACTAGGCCACCTTCCTCAATTAATTTATTGCGTTGCGATAATACACTAGGCCACTTTTTCGCTGAACCTCGCTCTTTAAGTACAGCGTGTGACCCTGCTAAAACAACAATACCATTTGGAGTGAGGTATCCAGATGCAACTATATCTTTGATTCTGCACGTGAGCAATTCCCTTTCTTCCTCTGGATCTGCCTTTGAAACTCGCTGCACGAATGATTCAATGCCCAGAACAGGAAGGACTTGCAGCATTTTCTCTAAAAACACCTCCATATCCTCTCTATCTGACTCCGGCAATTTTGCTCCGCTTCCTTGACTATTGATAACCTTAGACCTGTCTGCCAATTTTGCGATGTCGATAAGTCTACCTTCAAGATATCTGATGTGAGCTTTTGTGAGGTTTTCATCTTTGGTTATAAAGAACACCACATTATTCCAGAAGTCTTTTGAGAGATGATGTTTGACTCGATCCTTTATAGACTCTGCTTCGCCAATATAAATTGTATAAGAATTTGTATCGGGATCTACCCCGGTCAAAAAATATACACCGGGCTTGACCGCTTCTTCTCTTTTTAAGATCTTATCAAACTCGCTTCTTGGTCCAGCAACTGCCTTTCCTGTCCAGTTAGATAACTCAGCAGTTCGTAATCGCTTGGGATCCCCAAATGCAAGATAGATTTTCATTGTTGCTGTTGCCATATGCTATACTATATGTGTGGTGGCGGAACTAACCGGGGCTCGCTCATTTATTGCTAGAGCCCATATAATCCTACCGAATTCGGTTTTTTGAATCGTTATTCATGGAGTTACTGCACATTTGTCAAAGCTTGTTTAATTATTGGTGCGACTGAACTTGGGTTTATCCCATGATCTTGACAATACTTGGATTTCAACCACACTGAGAGTTGCTTTTGACCTTTGCTGGCATTACATCCACAACAACAAAGCACAATATTATCTCTTGTGACAATGCTCGCATCATTGATTATATGTTCCCAGCTTGCTGCTGATTTTCTGGAAACACTATAGGGTGTGAACGATGCTCCACAATAAACACAGGCTTTATCTCTATCTCTGACTTCCTTCTCAAGCCAAGCTGGTATGTTCCAATTATTTGCCATTATAGTCTATCTGAAAATATACGTGTAACATATCTTCAGCCAATAGCGGTAGTACAATAAATATACAACATATTATACAAGCTTTCAGTCAAAAACTAATTGCATAATCAATGACATCCAAAATACTTCGACTTTGAACTCGATGAGATTATTATTCTGGGTGGTAGCGTTTTATTCTGTTTGGTGGTAGCATTTGTAAACGATGTTATAAGAGCCTCAAAGAATATCCGGTATGTACGAATTAAGATAGTGACGGTATCCATACCCCCACTGTGGAATACAGAGAAGGTGATGTTTTTCTAGCGGCAAGAAAGTTCGGCCTGACCTACTTGCAGGTTAAAGTAAAAGTTAAGGAGAAGAATATATTATTGAAAGACCTGGTCGATGATTTCGCCTGGGAAGAGTAAGATGATTTACTTGGACATAGGATTAAGGAAGCATATCCCATAAGCAACCTCATGGGACCTGTCTGGATCTTAATCTTTCTTTCTCTTTCTCCTCGATTCGATGACCATACAGTGATTAATATGGATTCAGGAGCATGAAGAAATGATCACCCAAGGTGGACAAGGTACGAGATGGACACCCTATATCTGAAACTTTAAAAAACCTTACGTAGCAATTCAGTATACCGTTTTACCACGTATACGTTTTCAATATCTTTTAGAATACCTGTTTTATCTCGTACCCTGTCCACCCCCTGAAGAGAAAAAGTAAGAATCTGTGTCCTTTTGGTCACCCTGCTGAGTATTTATGCTTACAAAGCACCCGATAAGGTGTAGAATAATTACATAAAAACTTAAATAACAAGACTATGAAAAAAAAGAAAAAACAAGAACAAGAGAGAATGAACCTTTACATCGATCAAGATCTATCACAAGCGATCTCAGAACATGCTGCAGGTGATTACCTGAGAAAAACCACATGGGTTACGCAGTTTCTTCGCAAGAGCCTACTAAAAAATAACATGAAGTCTAATCCTTTAGAAGATGAGAACTAATGAGACAATTAAAGCAGAAACAATTGACCTGATAAAAAAGAATAAGGATTGCAGTACACCACCTATAAAGGAGGACCTTGAGGGAATCGCATCAATAGACCTCTCCATAATTCCTGTATCAACTCAAAAGAAACCCTTCTCTCTGTGGAAACAATACCAGAAGGAGATTGCTCCCATTAGTCATTGGAGATCACATTATCTAAATGGTGGATACGTTGGTATCATTTGTGGTCAAGTTTCTGGAGGCATGGAATGCATTGATATCGATATCAAGAACGATCCCCTCGGTACAATTTATGAAGAGTATAAAGCAATTATCCCCGAAGAGCTTTTCAATAAGTTATTGATCCAAACCACTCCTAATGATGGATACCATATAATATATAGGTGCTCTGAGATTGATGGCAATCAAAAACTGGCTCACTCTAAGGAGGGTGAGGTGATCCTCGAAACTCGTGGTGAGGCCGGGTACTTCTGCCATCACCTCAAGGACTATAGAGTGATTCAGGGTGAATTTAACCTCGCCATATTCAAAATCCCAATACCTGAGATTTCGTCTGAAGAAAGAGAAACCCTATTGGAGCTTGCCAGGTCACTGGACCGAAAACCGATAAGAAGTGGTTCAACATTCTCCGGGTACGGTGAACCAGCTATCGTAAAATTCAATACAGATTTTGAAATCACAACCATATTTAATAAGCATGATTGGACAATCTACTCAGAAGATGATGAGAAGATCACCCTAACAAGACCAGGCAGTGGTGCCCCTTATTCAGGGTACTACTATAAGGCTACTAGAACCTTTATCTGCTTTAGCACCTCCACGGAGTTTAAACCACAAAGGGCTTACAATCATTTTCAGATCCTCAAAACCTTAGAGGGGGAAAATGATTATCACAAAACCCTCAACCTCTTGCCCTCTTATGGCTATGAATTGAGCAAGTCCTCGACCAAGAAGATCTCTATAGATGAGATTGCTGATTTTTTGAACTTAAAGGGTGTCAGATATGATGTCTTCATCCAGGACCTTATATATAATGGTGAGATCATCTCCGAAACAATATATAATACAATCTATTTGGAACTATGCAAGGAGATGGAGAAGGACATCCCACGTAGCAAGTTCGAATCGGTTGTTAAATCCCTATACATTGAGCAGTACCATCCAATCCAACATTTCATCCTCAAGCATCAAGACAGAAATCCAGAGGGCACCTTCGAAAAATGGCTGGACTGTCTTGTGATGAAGAATCAGGGTCATGATCCCCAGGTGGTCTTGCATTTCTTCCGAAAGTGGTATGTTGGACTAGTGGCTCAGGCTCTTGATGGTCCATTCCCAAATGAGTTCTTCCTCGCAATATTATCTCAAAGGCAAGGTGTGGGGAAAACCACTTTACTAAGGAAATATCTCCTGCCAGAGGAACTAAAGGATTATCAAGCAGAACACTCATTGACCTTCTCGGATGACTACAAGGTCCTAATGGGCCAGGTCTTGCTCCTGATTGATGATGAGATGGATGGTCGCTCGTATGAACAGAGCCAATCGTTCAAGAACATCCTATCAACTGGCGTAAACACAACTCGCAGGAAATACGATCGCAGAATCTCCACCATCAGAAGAAGAGCATCATTTGCTGGATCTGGCAATAGTCTCAAAGTAGTAAAAGAGCGAGGAGAACGTAGGATTATCCCCATTGAGGTCTTGAATATCGACAGAGATAAACTCAACCAATTGGACCTTACAGATATGTTCATCGAGGCGTATAATCTGTTTAACGATGGGTTTGAATATTCATTCCAACCTGGTGATAAAACACTTCTCGATAAATTGTATGGTGACCATTATCAGGAGAGCGACCTAGACCTAATCATTCAGGACACCATGGATCTTCCTTCTGATTCGGGCGATACCTTTTATATCACCAATTTGGATATCGTAAACACCTTATCGGAATTATACCCCAATTCCACCCGTAGGATTAACACACCCAACGTGGGCAAGAAAATGGCCGAGCATGGATTTGAATCCAAACGTGTTGGGAAGAAGAAGGTCACCTGCTACCTCATTGGAGGATCGAGCCGGATCATCGACCTCTTGGATGAATCATGTCAGTCATGGAGGCTGATGATCAGCAATATTAACTCAATTGATGAAAATTTTGAAAATATAATCTGCTAACTCACATTATATATGCACTATATGAAATTATTTCACCCTGTAGTGCATTTTTTTGTAGCGTTTTCGCACCAGGCTTGTATTTATAATTGAAGGGCAATCGATGAAGCGGATTGCCACAAAAAAAATAAGAGCTATTAAAAAATGAAATTATGGGATATTATTCAGCAACCAACCTATCATGCACAAAGCCAGAATTAATTGCATCTGGAAGCACATTCAACCAGAATACAACTTCAGAACTATTGGAGGTGAAAGACGGCAAAGCCTACTATCGAACATTGAAAAGATCAATGTTTAATGAAATTTATGAACTATCAGAAATGCATCCGGATGAAACTTTTACCATTACCTGGTGGTGGGATTACGACTATTATAAACGTGTCATTTGGACAGAGGTCTTTATCGATGGTAAATATAAGGAAATGAAAGTTGAACCGGGTTATGTGTTCATTCCAAAAGAAGACTTTAGAGTTGATAAAGCGTTAATCTATCGATTCCATGAGGTCTTATTAAAGTATGTCAAGAGAATTGACCTTATTCGAGAAGACCCAGAAGACGGGATTGTGTTTGACAGGCTAAATGATCAGAACTTTTTCGATGACGATTTTCGCTCACATTTTCAGATCATATGGGAGAATGAAGATCACAAATTCGTTGGGACAAACAAGGATACATTCGACTTTGAAATAGAGTATGAGAAGAAGGATCCAGGTCCTGAAGCAGCAAATGAGAAGAGGGGAAGAACCACTGAATATTATGGTAAGTATGGTCCGGTTCCCTTTTAACTCAAGGTTACAAATAACATGAAAATTCAAATATAAATCAAATGCCAAATTACGTTGACAACACATTAAAAATCCATTGTGAGGATAACGAGACGATGGAAACAATAGGAGAACTCCTATTCAAACGAAACGAAGAAGACAAATTAGAATACACGATGACAAAATTGATTCCCAGGCCCGAAGAATTTGAGGAGCAACCAGGATATCATAAGTATGGGCACAAGTGGAGCCGTATATATTGGGGTACCAAATGGGATGTCTGTTCACCAGAGACCATGATCGAAGAAAATGAGATCACTCTTTATTATCAAACAGCATGGAGCCCTAATGATAAATGGGTGGAAGCACTTTGCAGGTACATAAACTATATTACTCTTGATAGTCGAAAGGAAAATCCATCGAAGATCTTTGTACACCATCGCTTCAGTGAGTATGCAATGATGCTCGATGGTTATCTGTACTGGGAACCAGGACTAGCGTTTGAATATAAAAATTTCGGAGATGATGATTACTGTGAGAAATTCCAGTCCGACTTAAAGAAGATTGAAACTGATAGGTTAAGAGAGGAAGAGGCTATGCTATATTTAGCTGAAGATTACCTCCCACAAGATCCCGAAGAGGTCGGATTAATCTTCCCTGAAGACCTGGTTGATGAAATGTCATCAGAATTTCTAAACCGATTCATTGACGAGAAGGATGAGCTAACTATCAAGTTAATAAATATCAAAGTTGCAACCTTTCGTGAGATCTGCAAGGATTTTTACCCGGAGGAAATAATGGCCATCTATGAGTTCCGAGAGGAAATAACAGAAGATATATCTGTAAAATATTTGAGAAACTCACTTATTGCGGAAATCCTTAATTTTGATCTGAATCAATTTGAAATACGAAGTAATGAACTCCTTATAGCAAAACTGCGCCAAGTTCCAGATCAAAATTTCTATCTATTTATCCAAACAATTTTTAAATCCCAAATAATATGGATATGTGCGGAGCAGTATCTTGAAAGTCTTGAACAGAGCGGTTTCTATAGTTAATTCACAACAATTGATGGGGATTTCCTTAGATGGTTGATATCGCAATGAATCCACACATAAGGAAGAATAACTATAGGAAAGAATAACAATAGAATAAAATGCAGAAAAATGACAACAGAATATTATACCACAGTAACGGCCACTGAAGGCTTTTGGAACGAACTTATATCGACAACACTTTTTTCAAATTTCCCCATTTCTTTCATTGGTGAGGAAGTGGGATTTACCATTACCTCAAAAAATAAACCCGCCATTAGGGAAATGATAGACCTCTCAAACAAGTTCCCTGATGAATTATTCGATGTAATTATCACTACGGACAACATAAGACAGAACATCATTGAATACTATCACTTCCAAAGTGGTGCAACATTCTTCCTTAAATCGGAACCACTATATTCGTTCTCAATCAGTAATGAAGTAAAGAAATTTGCTGATCAGGAAATAATCGATTCTTTCAAAACTGAGATCAAAGATTCACTCCAAAGGCTAAATGTCTTCACCCCAACATATTTAGACATACCTCTGCACCAAAATGAAGAAAAACCAATGGTGACGAATCTACAGTTTGAATATGGCGCAGGAGGAATGATCCTATCGGCCATTAGAAGCGGATTGACATATATTGAAATTGGCTTTAGGTTCTTCACCGATTCCCAATGTTCTTATCCACTCTTTCAAAAGGAAAATAACTCAAATAAAAACGAAAAATGATGGCCGATTATATAGAAAACATATTAAGAATCAATTGCGATGATGACAAAGCAATGGAGACAATTGCGCAGCTTCTTTTCAAGCGAAATGAAGAAGGTGAACTACATTTTACCATGACTAAACTCCTACCTGTTCCGGAAGGATTTGACCAAAATCCAGGGTATTCCAAATATGGATACAATTGGTGCATCTCAAATTGGGGGACAAAATGGGATATCTCCTATCCTGGAATTTTCTTTTGGGAAAATGAACTTATTCTGAACTATCACACAGCTTGGAATCCAAATATTGAATGGTTAAAGTCCTTATGTAGGTATATAAATACCTTAAACTTCATGCATAAAAACAAGTCAACGCCTCGGATTTCAATTGAATACGTATATGGTGAGGTGGACATGGAAATAGGTAGTTTATTATACTGGGAACCTCAAATGGATTTCACATACAAAAGGTGCAACTTCAATGAATATAATCAGAGGTTATCAGAAGAGTACGAAAGTTTCATTCATGAGCAGATCAATGAACAAATTGCTTTTGAATTCAATATTGAGAATTATCTCACAGCCGAACCCACAGAAGCCTACACCGAATTCCCTGATAATATGATCGAAGACGTTATAAAAGAATTGGAGAAAGACATGTATTACTGTGGATGCTCCGATGAACATATGAAAGCCACAGTTACCCAATTTGAAGACATCTGTTCGAAATTCACACCGATGGAACTTATGGCCATTTTTAAACTTATAAGAGATTTACCGGAAAATGTAAAAGGAGGTGAAGTTGAAAGGGACTCTTTAGTAAGAGCGATAATAACTACCGAACTTGAAGAATATGAAATTCGATCCGAAGATACTGGGTATCTTTGCCTTCGCATTTTAAATAATTCCCTTTCTCAGTTTCAGATCTTCATTCAAATATTATCTGATTCCGTAATTGTATCGATGTGTCAAGAACTATATCACGACTACCTATATGGCCATCCTTCGCAAGAACCTTTACAGATAGCCCATGATATAAAAATTTAGCCCCATCATGTTTCAGGCCAATTTCAACAATTACCTCGATACAGATGGAAACATCAGCAAATCAGCGTCAAAGGAGGCCAGAGAGATAGCTTCTTTTTTGGCTCTATTAATTGACGAGGCCACAATACATGTTCCTGAGATTATTTGGACGACCGTGTTCAAATGTTTAAATCATGAATGTGATTACAACACAATCACCGAGTTTGTTGAAGTGGGAAATTATATTTGGTGGCTTTGCCCAAATTGTGATAACGAAGGCCTCATCTCAACTTGGCAAGGACTTCGATGGGACAATCTTCTACGTTAATAGGGTGACTTGATAAGTTATGTAGACGCTTACTAGATGTGTTTTCCCAATAACCAATATTGGGAAAAATATCCTCGATGGATTATATACTGAAACTTTAATCAGTTAGCAAGGAAACATAAACTAAATAATCCAAAAAACTTCTGGAAGGATTTTAAAGACCGAAAGGAATTTGATGAGTTGATTGATGATCCTATTAAACAGGGTTTACCAGGTTCTCGGAGTAGAACATCTATCGAAAGGTGGGATTTCTGGATCTGGATTCCAGGGTTGTTATACAGTATGCCTTCAAAGCCAATACCAGTGCTGTTATATTGGCCCATAATCACCCTAGTGGGAATTTGGGGGCTAGTGAGGCAGATAAGAGGATAATGTTATCCACTTTAGCCAAAAGCCTGTCATTTAAAATTCTATTCCGGTTTAATGTTTCAATTTCCGCACAGGTTCGCCAACGTAGTTGCGGAATTGAGGATGATGACTGGCGAGCTTGCTCGTAAAGACATTAGCCGACAAGTACGGATCCAAATTGCTATTGGTATTTCCTTCCTTATACACCATTATTATATTTGGATTTCGAGTATATTCTGCAATTTGGATAAGCGAACCAAGAATCATTATAAACTATTAAATATTAGGCTATTGTGGTTAACGTACAGTGCAAACGATGTGGGGTAATGGCGCATGTTTTGCTATAGTTGGATTCACGGTATTATTGGTTTTATCATATTCTGCAAAACACGTGCCTTGCCCCATGGAGTTTGCACATTGTTATCGGCTTTTTTTATCTTCATTTATTCTTTCATAATATTCTAAAGGTTCAAATAAATAGTCATATTTCTTAGTGAAATTATCTTCACTATATCTCACTATACC
>Ga0164313_10002724_pt1 | contig 15787 bp, 9 predicted proteins | sample GuaBasSedimGuay4_FD_113735 | JGI IMG/M metagenome (GOLD analysis project Ga0164313, IMG submission 113735) | Subseafloor sediment microbial communities from Guaymas Basin, Gulf of California, Mexico - Guay4, Core 4569-4, 0-3 cm | ecosystem: Environmental > Aquatic > Marine > Hydrothermal vents >... | reverse complement strand
TTTTACCTTCGGGGCGTTCGGGCTTTTTCATTATTTTCATTTGATTGTGTACTTTTGTTTGATCTTTTGCAGTTGTTTTCGGATCAACGTGATAGTTTGCACCGTTCAGCATGATGGTCATGCGCTGTTTTTTCGGCTTGGGCAGCGGGTCTTCCCAGGCATCCAGCGCAACGGGGTAGCCGAGAACGGCAAGCTGTGCAAGCGTACAGGCCAGATCCGCAAGTCCGGAACGTTTTCCTGAGGAAGCGTCCAGGGATACGGCCTGAAACCTTTTCCCGGCCAGGATCGTGTTGACAAGGCCGCTGAGGACCGTTTTGGGGCCGACTTCCACAAATGTTCGCACACCGGCGGCATACATGTTTTCAATGACGGAAACGAAACGTACGGGGTTCAACATCTGGCGTCCCAGAATGGCTTTGGCCTTTTCAGCACTCGTCGCATAGGTCAGACCGGAACTGTTCGAAAAGACGGGCAGGCCGGTGGGGACCATATCAGCCTTGCGGACGGCTTCTTTGAAGGGTTCTTGAGCGGCATGCATAAGCCGGCTGTGAAAGGCCGCTGAAACCGGAAGGCGTAGGCCCCTGAAACCGTTTTTCTCTAAAACGGTTTCAGCCTGTTCAATGCCCTCCAGGGGACCGGACAACACCCCTTGCTCGGGGCTGTTCATATTGGCCAGGATGACATCGGGAATGTCTTTGATCAGTTCCGCGAGGGTGTCCAGCGGTGCCTTGACGGCCAGCATCGTCCCTTCCGGGCCGGTGTCGGCCGCTCTGGCCATGACTTGCCCGCGGGTTCGTGAAAGGCCTATGAAGGTTTCCGCATCGATCCATCCGGCGGCATACAGTGCGGAAAGCTCCCCATAGCTGTGCCCGCAGACGGTTTCAGGCTTTACGCCAAATCGATCCAGTATGTTGAACATGGCCAGGCTGACCGCACCGATGGCGGGTTGGGCGAGGTCGGTTCGGTTCAGTATCTTCTGCCGGTGCTCTGCGTCGTCCGGAGTCTGCGCAACATCGGGATAGAGGGCTTCAGGGACTCGAATGTCGCCGGTGCAGATACGGTCAACCGTTTCCAATGCACGCAAGCCTTCGGGAAACGTGCAGACGAGATCGCGGCCCATTCCGGTGTATTGGCTTCCCTGTCCCGGGAACATGAAGGCCAGTTTGCCCGGTTGGCTGCTTTCTGCGTAAAATATGCCCTTGGAATGGGTGGCGATACGGGCATCGGCGTTGGCCAGGTCGGCCGTGGCCGCATCAATCCTCGATACCAGCGTGTCGCGGTCAACAGCAAGGCGGCCGGTCAATTCCTGAACGCATACCAACCGGTATGGCGCCTCGCTTGAGAAGCGGGAGCGGGTCCCGGCAGCCAGATAGTTGATGGCCTGTTCCGGTGCTATGTCCTTGACGGACCGTTTCAATTCCGCAAGCTGCTCGGACAAAGCCTTGCGGTCACTGGCGGAAAAGGCAAAAATTTCAACGGACCCGTCCCAGGAAACCGATGTTTTCCGGGAACCATACTCCTCCAGAACCAGGTGGAAATTACTGCCCCCAAACCCAAAGGAACTGACGCCGGCGCGACGCGGATGTCCCTGGGGCGATAACCAGGGCCGGGTTTCGGAATTGATGTAAAAGGGTGTATTGTCGAGCGCCAGTTCAGGATCCGGAATGGTTGCTTTCAAGGTGGGGGGCAGTACCTTGTTTTTGAGGGCCAGGGTTGTTTTGATCAGCCCGGCGGCTCCTGCAGCGGCCTTGGTGTGTCCGATCATTGATTTTACGGACCCGACGGCCGTGCCCTTTTTATTTCCCGGAGCCTGGTCATACACCATTTTCAAGGCGTCAATTTCCACTTTGTCACCCACGCGGGTACCGGTGCCGTGGGCTTCGATAAGCTCGATTGTTGCGGGTTCGATCTGCGCATTTTCATAGGCCATGCGCAGCGCTTTTGCCTGGCCTTCGGCACGCGGCGCGTAGATGCTCTGCGATCGTCCGTCGCTGGAACTGCCCATGGATTTGATGGCGGCGTAGATCCTGTCGCCATCCTTTTCGGCCTGGTCAAGGCGTTTCAGCACCAGCATACCGATGCCTTCGCCGAGAACCGTGCCGTCCGCATCTTTTGAGAACGGCCGGATGTCACCGCTCTTGGACAGTATCATGGTTTTGGAAAAACACATGTGCATAAAAATGTCGTTGATGGTGTCCACACCGCCGGTCACAACCATGTCGCTGCGGCCGGCCTGCAGCTCGAGGAGGGCGAGGTACACGGCGCTCATGGAACTGGCGCAGGCCGCGTCAACCACGCAGTTGGTCCCGCCCAGATCCAGGCGGTTGCAGATCCTGCCGGCAACCACATTACCCAAAAGCCCGGGAAAGGAATTTTCCTGCCAGGGCACATAGGCATCGGATATGCGCGCGACTATTTTTTCGGTGGTTTCCGGGGAGATACCTTCTTTCTGGATGGCATCCCGCCATATGGGGTGCCCCAGCCTGGAGCCCAGGGGTATCACCATTTCCTGAGTGCCGGTTACGCCGAGTACAACGCTGGTGCGTTCCCGGTTGAAGGATTTTCCGGAACCATAACCGGCGTCTTCAAGGGCATCCCTGGCAGTTATCAGGGCCAGCAGCTGCGATGTGTCGGTGGCTTCGAGTGACGCGGGCGGAATACCGAATTCCGAAGGATCAAACGCGATCGAGGGCAGAAAACCACCGCGTTTGCAGTAAACGTGATCCGGTTTTTTAGGGTCTTCGTTATAGTACGCATCGGCCTGCCAGTGGGTGTCCGGGATGTCGGTGATGGCATCTTTTCCGCGAACCAGCAACTGCCAATAGGCTTTGAGGCCGACCGACCGGGGAAACAGACACCCCATGCCGATAATTGCTACAGGCAGGCTCGCTACGGGTCTGTTCAGGGGGTTGTTTTGATTTGATTTACGCATGATGTGTTCCTGGTACGGGGCCGTCACTGAAAATCAAACATCGAAATGATGGCCAATGTGCCCACTACGTTCCGAGGTAAATTTTCGCCGCAACGGCAGCATTCACCCGGAAGAATTTTTTGCAAACCATATGGATCCAGTAATATATATCACAATACCACGATTATCAAGCCATACACTCAAAATTTAGGGTTGTTATATTGGCTTAACAAGTGTACAACACAGCATCATGATAAAATTTTATGTAAATCGGGAACTTAGCGATCTACTGGATATCAGGCTTTCCAAGTGGAAACGCTGGTCGCGCGAATTTCTGCCGCCCGATCCGCTGGGCGGGATGCAATCCGGTTATGCGCGGCAATACACGCCGGATCAGGCGTTTACCGTTTATATGGGCGGGCATCTCGTGTCCGCGCTGAATTTTTCAATAGCCGAGGTCAAACAAATCCTTGAAGATTTAACGCCCTGGCTGCGAAAACAGAACATTTTGGGCCAGGCCAACGGGAGTTTGCATCAAGGTAAGCGTAACCGTGGGGGGGCGGATAGCCGGGTTTACATTTTCAGGCGGTTGTCAAAGGATAACACGGGCGTGGCGTTCGCCTACATCGAGCGAACCCGGTTGTACGAGGAAGCCTATGAGCAGGATGGCGCCCATGTCCGGCGCGAAGTGTATCGAGAAAGATCAATTTCTGCCGCCGTCAGCGGAGAAACTGTGGCCGCCGCGGATAATCTGGAAAAAATTGACAGCAGGATATTCTACGTGACCCATCTTTATGAGCGTTTTGCAAAAAAGCTGGTAGGGTAATCGATATATCAATTTACAATAAGGGCTTACGGTTTTGAATGATTAAAGCAACAATTTTTCAATGTCTGCAAGCGGCATGGGCACATATCGAAATGCATTTGCCGGGAGGCTGATACCCTGGTTTTTCAATTGCGTGAATCTCATCAGGGCGGCAGCGCCCAACATCAGGTTCATGGCCACGACAGCGATACTCCGGTTATCCGGCTGTTCGAGAAAGGTATCCTTCACCCAGGCATTGAAGGCCCCAATGGACGGACCGCACCAAATCTGGTAATCCATCCGCCTTGAAGGTTCGCCGGTATTGGCCCAGTTGGAAGACCGGCCGAGATAGGATCTGAAGACCAGCGCCATCTTGTGCCGCGGGTCGGATTCCGCTTTGCTGATTTGAGACGGATCGCGGATTTCGAAAAACGCCCGGGTCTGATTCCATTCTTCGGAAAAGGAGCCGCGAAAAAAATCGCGTTCCAACAGCATCCGGTCCTTTTGGGGAATGGATTCATATCCGGGGTAACGGGAATAAAGATCGTAAAGCTTTGCCGCCCGCAAAGGAAACATGGTGCCGCGTTTCAGGACCTGAACCTTTACACCCATTTCGAACATGTCGGCCGCCGGTGCCATGGCCACATCTGCCTGGCCGGCTTCGGCCAGCAATTTCCGAACCGTTGGAGACGTGCCGGCCTCGACACACGCCTGGTTGACACTTCCGGTCAGTACATATGCAGCTCCCATGGAAAACGCGGCGGCAGCGGCGTCGGGTGTCGCAATCCCACCGCCCAGACCTACGCATAGCGGCATTTTATATCGATGCATGTCTACCATCTGGTTGCGCAATGCCAGAATGGTGGGCAAAAGGGTCAACGCCGGGCGATTATCCGTATGCCCGCCCGAGTCGGCTTCCGCAGTCAGCATCTCCGCTACCGGTACATGTTGTGACAGTTCGGTTTCCGATTGAGAAAGCAGTCCTTTTTCCAACAGCCCGGTCAAAATTTTTTCAGAGGGCGGCGAGAAGAATTTCCTGGCGACTTCCTCGCGTGATATTTTGCCCACAACCTTGTTGGGACACACAACCTTGCCGTCACTGTCACGGTGAATACCTTTAATCCTGTAGTAGACCAGGGCGGGTGTCAGGTCCATGTAGGCGGAAGCGCTTACCAGATTGATGCCGCGCTCCAGGTAGGTACACACTGTCTTGAATTCGAGGTCGGGGTTGCTGGGGCTGTGGATGAGGTTGAAGCCATAAGGCCGCCCCCCCATGCGCTGCTTCAGTTGTTCGATGGCCTTTTCTATTCTGGAAAGATCGAGCCCTGCGGCTCCGAAAAAACCGATCATGCCGGCTTTCCCGGCCGCTTCCACCATATCCACAGATGTGATGCCGTTGGCCATGGCGCCCACAACGTAGGCGTATCGCAGGCCGAGTGTCGATTTAAAATAAGGATCGCCCAGGGCGTCCGGATGCAGAGGGGGAACAACGGCCACGAGGGCATACCGATTTTTCGCTCCGGCAGTTGAATGCTGTGGTGCAGCGGAACCGAAACTTGCCTGCCCATGCAGGGCCATGCAGATCCTATGCTTATTTTTGACGAGGTAGACTGGCTGGGCGACGTGTTGAATTGCCGATGAAATTATTTCTTCATACGGTTCCGGCCTGACATCGCCGCCGGTCCAGTAGCCTATGGGTACATTCTGGCTCATAATTTTTGATCGTTTTACGATTTACGTGTTACGTTTTAAGTTCAGGCCGGTCGTCACGGGCGCATTACTTTCGACAAATTTAAATGAAAACAATAGAAATTTCAAGGGTAAAGAATCCTGGTCCAGAGGACCAGGCATTGCGTTTCCCCTATAAGAGGCTCTATCGCAGAACACATGCGCCAGAGGATTCAACAGCCTGAAGTTACAGAAAAAATCTTGAACATCGAACATTGAACGTTCAACATCCAACGTCGAATGTGGAAGACGCTTCGCTTTGTCTTATCTATAAAAAAGGTAGAATACCATATTCGATGTTCAGCGTTGGATGTTCGATGTTGGACGTTCCTTTATAAGATGTCGTCAGATTAGAGATTCTATCTATTGGATTCCATTTCAGAATGATTTCGGCAGAGCCAATTGTCTCTGACCCCCGCAAAGCGGGATCTACGACGGTCCCAGAGGACAAGGCTGATTTATCCTCGGGGGTGAAATTTTTTATGCATCTCTTTGAGATGTTTCCGGGCAACGTGCGTATATATCTGTGTCGTGGAAATGTCAACATGCCCGAGCATCACCTGGACAGCCCTGAGATCGGCGCCGCCTTCCAGGAGGTGGCTGGCAAAGGAGTGGCGCAGCGTGTGGGGGGTAATGTTTTTGGTAATTCCGGCCTTAAGGCTATATCGTTTGAGAAGCTTCCAGAAGCCCTGTCGACTCATGGGTTTCCCGGCTCTGGCCACGAAAAGAAACGGGCTGGTGAATGTTTTTAGCAGCGAAGGCCTGGCATGCTGGATGTAGATATCCAGGCTTTGCCGGGCATACCGACCAAAAGGAACCACACGTTCTTTGGAGCCTTTGCCGAACACACGTGTGAAGCATGCCTCCAGGTTGACATCATGCAGTTTCAGACCGATCAGTTCGGAAACGCGCAGTCCGGCGGCATACAGCAGTTCGATCATGGCCGCATCCCGCGCACCGGCTGGAGAAGTTGGGTCGGGTGCGCTTAAAAGCAGTTTTACCTCGTCCGGCGACAGCACATCGGGGAGTTTGTGACTCCGTTTGGGGAGTTCAACCACCTGGGCAGGATTGTGTTCGATTATTTTTTCCTGCACCAGGAACCTGAAAAAACCTCTGAGGGTGATCAGGTGGCGCGCCCGGGAACTGGTCCCCAGGCCGGATGACCGCAGATGGGTGAGGTATTGAAGAATCACCCGGGTGTCAATTTCCAGAATTGCGCCGATATTTTTTAACTTCAAGAAATCCAGCAGCCGGATGATGTCCCGGCTGTAGGATTCAATGGTTTTCTGGGCCAACCCTTTTTCAACCAGGATGTAGTTGAGATATCGGTCGGCCAGTTGGTTGATGGTTGGTGGCATGATAAGCTGATACCTAACCCGGCTGAACCGGAATTGGTTATTCGCCCTTCTTAGATCTTGATTTCCAAATCGAGCGTATTCAACACCTCGGCGCCTGATTCCCTGACCACGACTTGATTTTCAATCCGCACGCCTCCCCAGTCCGGAAGATAGATGCCCGGCTCCACGGTTACCAGCATGCCCTCGGCCAGCACCGTATCGCTCAGTGGGCTCAGGCGGGGCGGTTCGTGGATGGCCAACCCGGTGCCATGGCCCAGGGCATGCCCGAACATGCCTTTGAACCCGTTATTTTCAATGTAATTGCGTGCCACGCTGTCGACATGTTTTGTGCCGGCGCCGGCATGGATTACTTTAATAGCCATTTGCAGGGCCCGGGCAACCGTATCGAAAACACGGCGGAAAGGGGCCTGGGGTGTACCGAGCACCAGGGTTCTGGATGTGTCGGAACAGTAGCCGTCCAGCCTCGCTCCCCAGTCGCATAGAATCGGTTCGCCCGCCTGTATGCTGCGGTTGGTGGGGACGGCATGGGGCAGGGCGCTGTTGGGCCCGGAAGCCACGATGGTGGGGAAAGCGGGGCTGTCCGCCCCTGCATCGCGCATATTTTTCTCAAGAAGCCAGGCGGCCTCTTTTTCGGTCATGCCGGGCCGGAGCGCGCGTGCTGTTTGTGCAAAAGCCTTTTCAGCGACGGCCAGCGCCCGGCGGGTTGCATCTATTTCAATCTCCTGCTTCACCACCCGGATATCCTCAACCATGTTTTCGGTGGGCACGAGTACCACTCCGGGTTGGACATCTTCGAGTTCGCGCTCCATTTCCGCATGCTGTTTGAAGGTGACGCGCCTGCTTTCAAATCCGATGCGTCTACTTCCCATAATCCTGGCGATCTCCGGCAGGGCCTTGGCAACACCTTCCCTGTAGCAGAAAACCGTACAGGATTCCGTTTCCATTTTTGCCTGCAGTTCATAGCGCGAGTCTGTTGCCAGCAGTGCCTTGTCAGCACTAATGAACAGGGCGCCGGCTGATTCATCGAACTGAGTATCTTCACCACTGAAACCGCTTAGGTAATAGCGGTTTTCCGCCACCAGGATCATCAGGCTGTCCAGAGATTTTTCAGCAAGTTTTTTTCTGAGAGCCCCGATTCTTTTTTTCAAAGCCGGATTCACAATCGTCTCCTCTTGTGCGTTCATTAGAAACAGCAGTCGTTTTCCCGGACAGTAACAATGCCCAAACCATGGGAGTAAAAGTAGATACCCAGTAACAACCTGAAATCACCGATGGGGGTGTTGACATTTCTACTGTCTTATAGCTAATATAAATACCGAATTCAATTTCAAAATTCTGAATAATACCCTCAACGCAGGAATTCGTTTTCATCGTACCGCAACAGGGGCTCTTGCATGCTCAATCCGTTGAAAATACGCTTCAGTCTCAATCCGGCAATATTGTCAATCTTTCTCATCGTCATCGGCTCACTGCTTTATCTTGTCGAGGTTCCCTTCCTCGAACTGATGGAACTGAAAACTGTCGATTTACGATTCACCGGCCGGGAAAAGACCCCCCATAATTCCCAGGTTGTTTTGGCTGTTATTGATGAAAAAAGTATAGACAAAGAGGGAAAGTGGGTTTGGCCGCGGTCTAAAATAGCCGCTCTGGTCAACAGGCTCTCCGAAGCCGGTGCCAAGGTGATTGCTTTTGATATCGTGATGTCGGAACCCGATGAAAAGAGCGTTGTCAGAACCATTGCGGACATAGAGCAACATCTGACCGAACTGAGTGAGGACAACAAGGCCTATCTGGATTCGTTGAAAAAGTCGGCGGACAATGACCAGTTGCTGGTCGAAGCCATCCAAAAAACCAAAGCCAAGGTTGTGCTGGGACACTTTTTTCAGATGGAAGCAGAACATGCGGGTGACTATGATGAGCGGATTACAGCGATACAGACAGAAAGTATCAGGACATCCCGCTACGACCTTGTCCGCTATCGTTCCGGTACCGCTCTCGAGGTGCCCATCTATTCAGCCAGGGTCGCCAATGCAAATATCCCCGCCATTGCATCGTCAGCGGGATACTCGGGATTTTTCAACATGTTTCCGGATATTGACGGCGTCGTGCGCTGGATTCCGGCCGTGATTGATTTCAGGGGAGAGATGTATGCGCCGCTTTCCCTGATGATTGTCAGCGCCTTTCTCGACGCCCCGCCATCACTGGTGGTTGCCGACTACGGTGTCGAAAAGGTGCAGATCGGCGACATCGCCATCCCGACGGATGAACTGGGCAGTGTCATGATCAACTACCGCGGCGACACAAAAACATTCAAGCACATATCGATTACGGACATCCTGAACGGTAAGGTTCCCAAGGGGGAACTCAAGGATAAGATCATCCTGGTCGGGGCGACGGCCGTGGGTATCTACGATATGCGGGTGACGCCGTTTTCGAGCGTGTTCCCAGGTATCGAAATCCATGCCAATATCGTCGACAGCATCCTTGCCCGTGATTTTCTATATCAGCCCGGATGGGCCGTCGTATTCAACATCGCCGTCATCATTGCCACCGGCCTGCTTCTCGGCATCGTACTGCCCAGGGTGGGGGTGTTTTCAGGCGTTGTTACCGTGTGCACGATATTCTTCGGGCATATATTTTTCTGCCGATATATTTTTTCCTCCCGCGGGTGGATCCTGAACATGGTTTATCCCCTGCTGATCATTGTGAGCATCTACATCAGCATCACCGTTTACAAGTACCTGGTTGAGTCGCGGCAAAAACGTTTTATCCGTAACGCGTTTTCGACCTACCTGGCCCCGGCCGTGGTCAAAAAACTCATCGAATCGCCCGACGGCCTGGAACTTGGTGGGGAAGAGCGGGATATCACGGCGTTTTTTTCCGATGTGCAGGGCTTTACGAGCATTTCCGAGAAACTCACACCTGCGGAACTGGTAGAGCTTTTAAATGAATTTCTGACCGAAATGACCGACATTATCCTGCAGTATGAAGGCACCGTAGACAAATTCGAAGGCGATGCGATCATCGCATTTTTCGGGGCGCCCAACGCCTTGGAAAATCAGGCGGAAACCGCAGCGATTACATGCGTACGCATGCAGACACGCCTGAACGAACTTCGCGAAAAATGGAAATCCGAAGGCAGACCGGAATTGAAAATGCGCATCGGTCTCTGCACGGGTCCTGCCGTGGTCGGTAACATGGGATCCAGGAGCCGGATGGATTACACCATGATGGGGGACACGGTGAACACGGCCGCCAGACTGGAAGGGGTCAACAAGATTTATGGGATATACACCCTGGTCTGTGAAAATACTTTCAAGAAGGCCGGCAACCGGGTTATCGGGCGGGAAATTGATGCCATCAATGTTGTCGGGAAAAGGGAGCCGGTTGTCGTGTACCAGCTCTTGGGGTTTCCCGAGGAGATGGATGAGAAACGACTCAAGACCATTCAATATTATGCCAAAGGACTCCAGCGGTATAGACAGTTGCACTGGGAAGAGGCCATACAACACTTCGAGGCCGCCCTTAAAATTTCACCTGACGACGGCCCCAGTCTGGCCATGGCTCAAAGATGTGCGGAATATCGGCAGGAACCGCCGCCGCTGGATTGGAACGGGTCGTACGCGATGAAGACAAAGTAGATACCCGGGTCCAGAGGACCAGGCATTGCGTTGCCCCTAGAAGGGGCTCTATCACAGAACACATGAGCCAGAGGATTCAAAAGCCTGAAGTTACAGAAAAAAACTTGAACATCGAACATTGAACGTTCAACATCCAACGTCGAATGTGGAAGACGCTTCGCTTTGTCTTATCTATAAAAAAGATAGAATACCATATTCGATGTTCAGCGTTGGATGTTCGATGTTGGACGTTCATTTATAAGATATCGTCAGATTAGAGATTCTATCTACTGGATTCCATTTCAGAATGATTTCAGCAGAGCCAATTGTCTCTGACCTGGCCCAAAGGACCAGGTTTTTAATACGGGAAGGCATCCAGCATCAAGGATCCGGAAACAATTTACGTGGGTACAAGCAATAGCGCCAGAGATATAACTGAAGACATATTTTGATAATTAAGGAATTAAGTTATGGGCATTCTGAAGAGGTATCCAGCACTGTTTTTCGGTTTGGGCATCATGGTTCTGTTTCTGACGCTATGGTTTGTGCGCCTGCCGCTCATCGATGCATTGGAGTTCAAATACTACGATGCCATGATGAAACTCAGGGGGCAGCCGGAAAGCCCGAGCAACATCGTTATGGTGGACATCGATGATGCGTCCATCGAAAAGCTTGGCCGGTGGCCCTGGTCGCGAGCCATGATTGCCAACGGCATCGACCGGATCAATGCGGGCGAACCCAAAGTGATCGGACTCAACCTGCTGTTAACGGAACCGGAAACAAGCGAGGGCCTGGAAGAGCTCACAATGATCGAGGAGATGCTCAGCGGGGACCTGGGCGCGGAAATCGGTCCTCCGGGCGACAGGCTTCTCACAGCCATAAAAGATGCCAAGGCCCGCTTGGACAACGACAAAAAACTGACCGAAGCGTTGGCCCATTCCGGAAATGTGATTCTGCCATTCTTCTTCAGGGAGGCCGCTGTCGCCAGGGACAGGGGGGACAAGCCCGAGGATGCCGTCGTTGCTGCATCCATTCAGAACATCCGCAGTGAGGCCGGCGTGATCGTACCCCAGGGCGATGATATCGTTCTGCCGATTCCGGCATTTTTCGACGCAGCGGCAGGCGTCGGGCATTTCAACCTGGCCTACGACATGGACGGGACCGTTCGAAAAGAGCGCCTCATATACGAATACAGCGGTCTTTATTTCCCTTCCTACACACTGAGACTGGCGACGTATTATCTGAATCTTGACCTGGAGGACGTGCAGGCGGATCTGGGCGTGGCAGTTCACCTGGGTTCCCTGGTGGAGATCCCGACCAGCTTCTATTCAGAACTTTTGGTCAGTTTCAAAGGACCGCGGGGTTCTTTTAAACGCTACTCATTTTTTGATGTAATCAACGACAAAATCCCTTCATCCGTTTTTGAAGATAAACTCGTCCTGGTGAGTCCTTCGGCGGCCGGTATCATGAATCCCCTGAGCACCTCAACGGATCCGACCATGCCTGTGGGTGAATTTACCGCCCAGACCATCTGGGCTGTTCTCAACAAGCAGTTCGTTCAGAAACCTCCCTGGACAGACCTTGTTGAAATGCTGCTCATCGTGGTGCTTGGAATCGTCACCGCCTTTCTTTTGCCCAGGCTTAAAGCGCTGATCGCCGGCGTTGTTTTTATGTCCCTCCTGCTGGTATTTCTGTTCGGAAGTGTATACCTGTTCGTATCCAAAGGCATGTGGGTGCCTTCGGTCTATCCGCTGCTGGAACTTGTCATCGGCTATATCGGCGTGGTCAGCCTGAGTTATTTTGCCACCGAGACATCCAAAGAAAAGGTAGAAGGAGAGTCGGCGGAAACCAACCGTATGCTCGGGTTGAGCTTTCAGAGTCAGGGTATGCTCGACATGGCCTTCGACAAATTTCGGCGGGTGCCGGTAAACGACGCGATGAAGGATATCCTGTACAATCTTGGGCTTGATTACGAGCGGAAACGCCAATTCAACAAGGCGGCGGCGGTGTACGAGTACATCGAGGATGAAGATGACCGGTTCAAAGACGTCAGTGAAAGAAAAAAGAAGCTCATGCAGGCCAGTGAAACCATGGTATTCGGAGACAGCTTTCTGTCCGGCAGTGGCGAGACGGACATGCTGGATACCGGTAGTGAAGTCAAACCCACGCTGGGACGCTATGAAGTTGAGCGACAACTGGGCAAGGGGGCCATGGGCGTTGTCTATCTGGGTAAAGATCCGCGCATCAACAGAACGACAGCCATCAAAACCTTTCGTTTCACGGACAATTTCGATGAAGACGAGATCGGTGATCTGAAAGAAAAGTTTTTCAGGGAGGCTGAAAGCGCCGGAACCCTGTCCCACCCCAACATCGTCACCATTTATGATGCCGGTGATGAGCAGGACCTGGCCTATATCGCCATGGAATACCTCGAGGGGGAAGATCTGCAGAAGTATATCCGCAAGGACAGTCTGCTGCCCATGCGCAAGGTCATCGACTATGTCGCGGACATCGCCGATGGTCTCGACTATGCCCACAAGCGCGGCATTGTTCACCGTGATATCAAACCGGCCAATATCATGCTGCTAAAGAATGGTACGGTCAAAATTACCGACTTCGGCATTGCCAGAATTACGGCCACTTCAAAGACGCAAACCGGCGTGGTCAAGGGGACTCCTTATTACATGTCGCCGGAACAGTTTTCCGGTGTGAAAGTTGACGGAAGATCGGATATTTTTTCATTGGGGGTCATGCTGTTTCAGTTGTTGACTGGCACGCTGCCGTTCTATGCCGACAACCCGGCGGCCTTGATGAACAAAATTATGAATGTGCCCCATCCTGACCCAAGAAAAACCAATCCCAAAATTGTCAAACCTCTGGTATTGATATTGAATAAGGCTCTGGCCAAGGATCGCGATAAAAGGTATCAAGCGGGTGCCCAGATGTGTTCGCACCTGAGACAAACCGGCCGGAAGATTGATGAAGTTCTGGCCGGGCGGAAAAAAGATGCGGATGTGACCCGTTCTTGACCCATGCTGTGATTTGTTATAGATAAATGGGGCAGTGAAATTCGTGCTTCAAATTTTATCTTCTCCAGTATCGGCAGAGCCTAATGGCGCTGACTCCCGCAAAACGGGATCGACGACGGGTCCAAAAGACCAGGTTTTTTTGCTGGAATAGAAAATACATTACAGGATGTGTATGTACGTCATAGAATCGGCAGGCTTGACAGATGTAGGGCGGCGCAGAAATAACGAGGATGCTCTCTTTTTAGATGATAAACAACAGCTATATGTGGTCGCTGACGGGATGGGCGGGCATCTGGCCGGTGAGGTAGCCAGCGGTATCGTTGTGGAAACGCTGTGGGATTACATCAAACGGTTTGACAACCGGATGGATGTCGAGGAGCTTGAAGACCCGGATGAGTCCCTGTCCAAAGAAGCCAATCGACTGCTTTCAGGCATATATCTTGCCAATAAGAGCGTTTATCAGACAGCCCAGGGCAAGGAAGACTACCACGGAATGGGTTCGACCATAGCCTCGGTCTATTTTACAGAAAACACGCTCATTGCCGCCAATGTGGGCGACAGCCCGATCTACCTGGTTCACGACGGGACCATCGAACAGCTTTCTGTCCCCCATACCGTACTTGCCGAGCAGGCGGCCCTGGACCCGGAAGGTGCCCGGCAACTGGGCGGTGAATTCAGACATATGCTGACCCGTGCCATGGGTGTGGATGCGTCCGTGAAAGCGGACATTTCTGAAATTCAATGTTTCAAAGATGACATTCTGGTTATCAGTTCAGATGGTCTAACCGATAATGTCGACAAGGAAGAAATCCACGCAGTGGTCAAGAGAGAGCGTCCGGAAAAGGCGTGCCGAATCCTGGTCAACATGGCCAATGAAAGAGGGGGCCGGGACAATATAACGGTTATCGTGCTCAAGGTAAAAAAAACAACTTCCAAATCAGGCGGGTTATTTCATTTTATTTCAAAACTTTTTAAATAACCGGAAGCTATCTTACCCAGGGGTTGAGCCAAAAGATATTTTTTAGATGGTTTCCAGACAAGCATGAAGAGGGCTACAAAATGCCGGTACTGACACTCAAGTTCAAGGACACAAAAATTAATGAATACAGACTGCAGGATGGCGGTAATCTTACCATCGGGCGACGGGACGCCAACAACATCGTCATCGAAAATCTTGCTGTGTCTGGATTTCACGCCAAAATCGATTCCATCGATAAAGGTTTTCTGCTTACCGATCTGAAAAGTAAAAACGGTACTTTTGTGAACGGTCAGCTCGTCGCTTCCCACTGGCTCGGGCATGGCGATACGGTGAATATCGGGAAACACACCCTTGTCTTCAGCTATGAGGAGGGAGAAGAACGGATCGGTTCGGGCGGCAGCATGGATAAGACCATGGTGATGGATACGGACAAATACCGGGACATGCTCTCAAAAAGCGCCACCAGTGTTGCCGGGCAGACGCGGCAGGAAGAATCGGTTGGTGTGCTCTCCTTTCTTGCGGGGAACCAGAAGGAATACGAGATCAGGAAAAAGCTGGTAAAGATCGGTAAAGACGGCTCGTCCGATATCGTCATCGGCGGCTTGTTGACCGGAAAAACGGCGGCTACCATCAGCAAACACCCCAAGGGATATTATTTGAGCTATGTCGGCGGAATGACCAAACCCAAAGTGAACGGGGTTGCGGTGAAAGAGTCTGTTTTACTCAAGGAGTTCGACAGGGTCGAGATTGGCCATCTGAAGGCGCAGTTTGTTTACAAAACTTAATACACACCTCAAGATCAACCAGCGGCTGTGTGGAATCCCAACAGTTATCGAAGAAGGTTTTGCACAGGTGGAACTGGTTCCGACCGCCGATATGAGCGTAGATGATGTCGGGCTTATCCATGGCGGTTTCATCTTCGGTCTGGCCGATTATGCGGCCATGCTGGCTGTGAATGATCCCCACGTGGTCCTTGGCGGGGCCGTGGTGAAGTTTCTGAAGCCCGTGGCAGTCGATGAACCGGTCACCGCCGAAGCCACGGTCGTTGAAACCCAGGGCCGAAAGCATGTCGTCCATGTCAGCGTGAAAAAAACAGCCGTGACGGTTTTCGACGGACAGTTCACCTGCTTTGTGCTGGATAAGCACGTCCTGTCAACATAACTGATTGTCATCGAATGAAACCTCCCCGCGGCAAGCCGCGGAGTATCATCCTATTGGGCTTTATAATCCAAATCGAAATCGGGATCGCTATCGAAATCGAAACAATATGACACTTTGGCCCTAAAATCTGAACGTTTACACCCCTTGATAGCTCATGTTGCGCGGCACATAAAAAGGCCAATGACCTCAGTGAACA
>Ga0164313_10002723_pt1 | contig 15789 bp, 13 predicted proteins | sample GuaBasSedimGuay4_FD_113735 | JGI IMG/M metagenome (GOLD analysis project Ga0164313, IMG submission 113735) | Subseafloor sediment microbial communities from Guaymas Basin, Gulf of California, Mexico - Guay4, Core 4569-4, 0-3 cm | ecosystem: Environmental > Aquatic > Marine > Hydrothermal vents... | reverse complement strand
GGCCAGCATGCGAAAGCCCGGATGCAGCGTCATGTTGCGCCCGACGTGGCGGCGCGACCCGATGCCGCTGCGGATGAGCAAGGTCGGCGTGTGCCAGGCGCCGCAGGCGACGACGACGCGCTTCGCGTGCACTTCGAAGCGGTCCCCTGGGCGTCCGCCGCGCCGGTTGAGGAGCCGGCCCCGCACGCCGACCGCTCGGCGGCCCTTCATCACGATGCGGTCCACGCGGCAGTGGGAGTAGACGTCGGCCCCGTCCCGGACGGCCTTTGGTAGGTAGCTGAGGTCTACGCTGCGCTTGGCGCCGTGGGGGCAGCCGAAGTTACAGCGCCCGCAGCCGTTGCAGCCTTCGGTGTTGCGGCGCATCGGCTCGACGGAGAGGCCCAGCTTCTCTGCGCCGAGGCCGAAGAGCACCGAGCTTCGGCTCTGCATCGAGGCGGGGACCTCTTCGACGTGAGTCGCCTCTTCGACGCGCTCGAAGAACGGCTCCATCGCCTTCGCGTCGTAGTCGCGGAGGCCGAGCTCGGTGGTCCATTCGTCGAGGACGGCCTCGGGGATGCGAAAGCATACGCCCCCGGTGAGCACGGATGAGCCGCCGACGGCTTTGCCCATGGTCACGTTTACCGCTGGGGTGCCGCCGAGGCCCATCGCGATCGTGAGGGCGCCGTCGCGCCACATGTGGCGGAGCGATTCGCTGGGGCGGAAGGCGCCGTACTCCTTCTGGGTCACCCGGGCGCCCTCTTCGAGGACGATGACCGACTGGCCGCTCTCGGCGAGCTCCTTGGCGACGACGGCACCGCCGGCGCCGGAGCCGATGACGACGACGTCGGCGGAGAGGGCGAGGGGGCCCTGGTGGTCGCGCATGGAGTGGTAGGCGCCGGCGGTCATTGGCCCTCCGAGAAGGCTCCACGAGAGGCGGGCGGAGGTGAAAGCGCGCTGGAGGCGCGCGGAGCCGACGGGCCGCCGGTAGTGGTGCCGGTAGTGCTCGCCGGGCCGTTGCCATGACCGTTGCTGTTCCCGGCTGGGTGGCTGTGCTCGCCGGTTAGGCAGGTTCCGTCGAAGCCGATGGTCGCGGCGGCGTCGGGGTGTTCGTAGTAGACGATGCAGAGGAGGGCTTTGGCGCCGAAGAGGGCGAGGGCGAAGGGGCTTCGCTCCATGCGTTCGAGGGCGCGGGTGCGGGTGCTCAGGGAGAGCCAGCGGAACGGGACGAGACGAAAGGCCAGGAGCGGGCCGAGGAAACTGATGGCGAAGAGGCAGAGGCCGAAGACGCGGCCGGCTCGGGGGCCGGATTGGGCGACGAAATCGTCGAGGTCATCGACGAGCCAGTCGAGGCGGTCCGCCGGGGGAGGGCCGTCTCGGGTGGTGAAGAGGGCCTCGGCGACGGCCCGGGCCGTTCCCTTGGCGGCGCCCCCGAGGCCGCGGCGGCCCAGGACCCGGTCCGGGACATCGACGCGCTCGGTTCGCAAGATACCTGCCATCGCCCGGATGATGCCATGTTGATGCGGGGCCCTGGCGCGGTATCGTCGCCGCGCCGATGACCGACGAGACCCCCCAAGCAAGCACCCGCAGCCGCCCCCTCGCCGCCCTCCGGGCGATGATCGACGCCATCGATCGCGACGTTTTGATGCTCTTTGCACGACGTATGGCCATCGTGGGCGAAGTCGCGGCGTTCAAACGGGAGAACACCGTCCGGATTCGGGACCTCGCCCGTGAGCGCCGGGTGCTGGCGGACCGCTCATCCCGGGCCGAGCGCCTGGGCCTCCCCGGGGGCACGATCGAGTCGGTCTTTCGCCTGCTCCTCGTCGCGAGTCGCGACTACCAGGCGTCGCTGCGCGCCGAGCTTCCCCTCGAGGTCGAGCCGCGGACGGTGGCTATTCTCGGCGGCGGCGGGGGCATGGGCAAACGCCTCGCCGAGATGTTCGGTGACCTCGGACATCCGGTGATGATCACCGACGTCGATACGCGCCTCACCAACGTCGAGGCGGCGAAGGCCGCGGACGTCGTGGTGGTGTCGGTGCCCATCGACAAGACCGAAGCGGTCATCGCCGAGGTCGGCCCCCACGTGCGCGAAGACGGCCTGCTCATGGACGTCACCAGCATCAAGCGCGAGCCCGTCGAGTGGATGATGAAGGCGACCAAGGCGAGCGTCGTCGGTACGCACCCGATGTTTGGCCCGGGGGTGCACAGCCTGAGCGGTCAGCGCGTCGTGCTTTGTGAGGGGCGCGGCGCCGAATGGTACGCGTGGGTGAAGCAGATGCTCGCCGCCCGCGGCCTAGTCGTCACCGAGACCAGTGCCGAGCAACACGACAAGGCCATGGCCATCGTCCAGGTTCTGAACCACTACCACACCCAGGTTCTCGGCCTCGCCCTGGCGCGCATGGACGTCCCCCTCGAAAAGACCCTCGAGTTCACCTCCCCGGCGTACCTCCTCGAGATGTACGTCACCGCCCGGCACTTCGCCCAGGCCCCGGAGCTCTACGGCGAGATCGAGATGCGCAACCCCGAGAGCGCCGCCGTGATGAAGGCCTTCGCGGCCTCCGCCGCCGAGCTCGCCGAAGTCATCGAGGCCAAGGACCAAGCACGTTTCCGCGGAATCTTCGAAGAGGTCCGCGGCTACTTCGGCGACTTCACCGACGAGGCCCTCGAGCAGAGCCGCTTCCTCATCGACCGCCTGATCGAACTCACCGCCGGGCGCAGCGGCGCGGGGGCGACCGGGGACTGACCTAGGCCCACCGCCCACTCCACCAGCCCACGACGGATAAACGACGGCCCGCGATCGTATGGGGGGGTCGATCGCGGGCCGGAACGGAGTCTTTGCCGGGTTTGGATCGGGGGGGATTACCTCACCCAGCGACTCCACACCGAGACATCGCAATCTCGGTGCCAACCCCTCTTCGTCTGGATTGATTGAGCAATCTGCGATCCGATCCCCGGCACATCGCAGATGTGAAAGGCCTCGAATTGCAGGGATGAAATGGCGCCCACGTCGGCCCGGCGGTCGGGCGACCGAGGGTGTCCATCAGCGGGGCGGTAGCATGCGTGGGGCGGTTGGGCCCGTGAGGTCCCGTCATGGCGGAAAGGCGTACCAGGTCGAGTGGTTGTCGCTGCACCCGCCGTCGAAGCCGTGGCCGTCGTAGACGTTGCACTCGGTGGTGCAGCCGGAGAGGTCGCAGGTCACTCGCCGTCCGCGAGAGATCGCCTGGGACAGGCAGTAGTCTCGGCACTCGTTCGCGGTGAGTGTGGGACAGTCGGTGCAGGTTGGACGGTCCGCACAATCGCCGTTGTCGAGGACCCCGATTTGGCTCGTGGTCGGACAACCGGAGCCGACGTAGGCGACCGATGCGCAGCTTTCGTTCGTGCTCGGCTTCGGCGCGGGGCAAGCTGCCTCGGCGATCTCCGTGCCCATGAAGTCGCGGCAAGTCACGGTGCGACTGTGCTGGCCGGATACACAGGTGGTCCAACCGCTGACGTCCCAGTCCGGGCAGGCGTTGCAGGTCCCGCCGCAGTCGATGCCGGTCTCCGTTCCATTTTGAATGCCGTCGTCACACGTGGGACCGGCATCAGCGTCATCCCTGACGCCGCCGTGACGTCCACCCGTACCAGGGATTCCAGGATGGGCAGGTCGCGTACGGAGCACCCGAAGCCGATGACGCGGCAATCGGCGGAGAGCGCGTCGGCCGTGAAAGCGTAGGTTCCCGGCGCCAGCCGTGGGGGCGCGGGGGGACTGGGAACCGACGGATCGACCTCTTCGTCGTAGAGCGCGGGACCGTCGCAGCCCCCCTCGCGAACCGCCAACCTCAACGACGCGACGTCCGTCGCCGGAACCGAGACGACCACTTCCCAGCCGAGGGCGTGGGGGTCCCCTTCGCATCCTGCCCCGAGGACTGCCAACGCGAGGGCCATGAAAGGAAGCAAACGAGAGCGCACCTGCCCATTAAACCACGTTTGCGAGGCCTCTCCAGGGCGGTCCGCCTCGGGCCGGTCGGCGACTGAAGCGACGCGAACCGGTAGAGGGGGTCGACCACAATCGATTTCTGCTAGCCTCCAGCGATGGCTCGTAGTTTTCCGCCGGTCCTGTACGGATTGGCTGTCGTTCTGTTCGCCCTCTCGTCGGGCTGCGACGAGACGGCCGCCGCCGAGGTCCTCGTCGACCTCCAGACCGACTACGTTGCAGGCCACGAGTTTGCGCGAGTACGAACGACACTTCTGAATGACCCCGCCATGGTGGTGACTGGAAGCGCCGCCCATGACGTCGCGCCGGAAGACGACTTCATCGCCGGGGCTCGGGTCGCCGAGTTGGGCCTCGTCGAGGCCGGCGAGGCGCAGCTCCTGACGCAGCTCTACGACGCGACGGGCTCCCTCGTCGCCGAGCGCCGGAGTCGCGCGGCCGTCGGCGAAGGCACGACGGTGGTGACCGTGCTCATCACCCGCGACTGCGCTGGGATGGATTGCCGGGCCGCGGGCGACGCGGCCCGCTTCACGGAGTGCTTCGCCGGGCGCTGCGTGAGCGATCAGTGCGTAGGGGAAAACCCCGCGGCCTGCGGTGACTCGGACTGCACGGCAGACACGGATTGCACCCCGACCGGGGCGTGCGGCGTCGGTCACTGCATCGCCGGCGGATGTTTCTCCGAGGCCGACGCGTCCGGATGCGCATCGGGCGAGTATTGCAATCCCGACATCGGTTGCGTGCCCACGGATGCCGTGGACGCGGGCACCGATTCGGGCACGGACGCGGCCACTGATTCGGGCATGGACGCCGCCACAGACGCCGCCACAGACGCAGCGACGGACGCGGCGCCGGACGCGGCGACGGACGCGGCCACGGATGCGGCCCCGGACGCGGCGACGGACGCGGCCACTGATTCGGCCATGGACGCCACACCGGACGCAGTCACCGACGCGGCAACCGACGCTCCAGACGCTGCGGATGCCTCCGATGCCACGCCCGACGCCGCCGACGCGACACCCTCCGACGCCTCCGCCGACGCCCCGACGGACTGACCTACCGAGGGCCGGTATCGCCGGCGTCGCCGACTCTGGTAGCCTGGGGCATGGCCCGATACCGCCGTTGCGCCTCCCTTGGCCTGTGCTTGACGCTTCTCTCCGTGCTGGCGGGCTGCGAAGGAGACCCCGGGTCGGTCCTCGTCGACCTCAAGACCGACTACGTGGCGGGCCAGGAGTTCGTGCGGGTGCGCACGGTGCTGGTCAATGATTCGGGAGAGGCCGAGCTCGGCGAGGTGTCTTTCGACGCCTCGACCGGGGACGACTTCATTCGGGGCACACGGGTCGCCGAGCTTGACCTCGTTGGCTGGGGACACGCGCTGCTCTTGACTGAACTCTACGACGCGGGCGGCGAAATCATCGCCGTGCGGCGCTCTCGGGTGAGCATCGGCGACAGCAACACCGCGGTGACCGTTCTGATCTCCCGGGACTGCGCCGCGGTGGACTGCACCGAGACAGCGGGGACTGGCTCTGCCCTCGTGGGCGGAGCCTCCGGGGTTGCCGGTCGCGCTTCAGCGGTGGTCGACGGCACGTCAGCCCTCACCGAGTGTTTCGCCGGGCGCTGCGTGAGCCCGGACTGCACCGAAGAGAACATCGCTGCTTGCGGTGACGCGGCGTGCACGGCGGACTCGGATTGCGCGGTAGCGGCCCCCTGCGGCGAAGGACGCTGCGTCGCCGGCGGGTGCTTCTCCGAGGCGGTCTCTTCGCGCTGCGCAGCCGATGAGTACTGCGACCCGGCCGCGGGTTGTACGCCCGCGGCCACTACGGACGCCGGGCTCGACGGAGGCGCGGACTCAGGGCCAGACGCCTCGGACGCCGGGCTGGATGCTTCGGACACCGGCGTGTCAGCTCCCGATGGCGGCGTCGACGCCGGTCCCGACGCGATGGCCGATGCGGCGATGGCTGTCTGTCTCCCGGCCGGCGCGGGTACGGTTTCCCTCTTCACTCTGGACGACGCTCCGGGTGACGGTGTCGTCTCGGACGCGACCGGGTTCAATAACGGATTGCTGAGAAATCGTGCCGCCACCTCATTCGTCCCCGGCGCCGGTGTCGCGTGCGGTTTGGGGATCGACTTCGATCCGCTCGGCCCCTCCTACGTCGATATCGCCGACGTTCCAGAATACGACATCGCGGACGGCTGCATCGAGTTCTACGTGCGACCGGACGCCCTTCACCCAAGCGGGGCGGCGCTCGTCAGCCAGGCGGGAAGCGACGAGAACAGGATCATGGAGATCGGCCTCACGCCGACCGGTGAGTTGTATGCTCATTTCCTGGACACCACGCTGGACGACCTTCGGGCGTCCTGCAGTGAAACGCCCCTGGCTCTTGGTGCTTGGCACCACGTCGTGGTCGATTTCGGTGCGGCCGGTCTCGCGCTCTACGTGGACGGGACGCGCCACCGGCGGGCCGGTTTGCTGTCCGCCGATGACGGTCCCTTTCTCGAGCTGGAGTGCGGCGTATTCACCGACCTCGGTCTCGACGACGTTGGCGGATATCCTCTGGTGCTGGGCGCGAGCAACCACGGGTCGACTGTGGGCACCACCGACTCCACGACCCGCCACTTCACCGACGGCGTGCTCGATCACGTACGCGTGAGCAATAGGCGCTGCGTGCCTAGCACCGTCTGAACAAAGGGCGGGCCACGGTCAGCAGCCCCCAGGTCTAGCCGAAGCTCGCGAACTCGGCGGCGTCGTGGGCCGAGAAGACCCGGACCTCGTGGCCATGTTCGCGTACGAGCGCTTGCAGGCGCCGTTGGTTCCACTTGCGGCGCGCGTCGTCGAAAGCGACGAGGGACTGGAAGGCGCGGAACCCCAGCGGGCAATGGGGGCGGTCCGGGTCCATCTCGGCATGGAAGAAGTACGCGTCGCCGGCGTGAAGGAGCCATCCATCGCCGGAGTCGATGGCGACCCCCGCGTGGCCCGCGGAGTGGCCGTGGAGCGGGACGAGGAGGATCTCCGGGGGGAGTCCCTCGAGGTCGCGGACTGCCTCGAAGCCGAAGAAGCGCTCGCCGTCGACGTCGTAGAGCGACCAGTCCGGGTCGTGGGCCCATTGCGCCGTTCGGTAGCGCGTCCGGTCCTTCGGTACGGGGTTGGCCGCGGCGTCGCGCTCACGGCGCATCGCGTGGACCTTGGCCCGGGGAAAGTCCCCGAGGCCTCCGGCGTGGTCGAGGTCGAGGTGGGTCAGGACGATGTGGCGCACGTCGTCGGCCGTGAAGCCCAGTGCCTCGATTTGACGGATGGCGGTCTCGCTCTCTTCAAAGCGCGGCGAGAGCAGGTGCCGAGAGGGGCCGATGCGTTCGGGGCTGCGCAGATCGCCGAGGCCAAAACCCGTGTCGACGAGGACCAGGCCCTCGTCCGTCTCGACGAGCAGGCAATGGCAGACGATGCGTCCCCGGGACAGGAGGCGCCCCTTGCCGAGCATGAAGCGCTGAAGGGGCGGACACATGGTTCCGCAGTTGAGGTGGTGCACTCGCATGATCGCCCGGGCACTATAGCCCAGCGATGTGTGGCCGATACACCTTGAGTCTCTCGGTGGAGGAGATCTGGGACGAACTCGACCTCGACGGCGAGCCCGGCGCGGACATCTGGTCCCAGGGGCCCCAAACGACCCTCGCTCCGCGCTTCAACATCGCCCCGAGCCAGGCGGTGCCGGTCGTGACCGACAAGAGCCCCGGCAAGCTGGTCATGCTGCGTTGGGGGTTGGTGCCCTTTTGGGCGAAGGACCCCAAGATTGGCTACCGCATGCTGAACGCCCGGGGGGAGACCCTCGCCGACAAACCGGCCTTCCGTGACTCGTTCCAGAAACGTCGGTGCCTCGTCGTCGCCGATGGCTTCTACGAATGGAAACGCCCCGAGGAACCGGCCGACGCTCCCCAGAACTCCAAAACCAAGAAGACCAAGAAGGCGCCCAAGATTCCGTTCTACGCCCGGCCGGCGGGGGGCGGTGTGCTGACCTTCGCGGGGCTCTGGTCGTCGTGGCGGCCGAAGGATGTCCCAGCTGAGCAAACGGGCGAGCAGCCCGGCCCGCAGGTGATCAGCTGCACCGTCGTGACCACGGACGCCGCGGGGCCGATGGCCGACGTGCACCACCGCATGCCGGTGATCCTCGAGGGCGACGCCCGGGCTCGGTGGCTGGACCACGGGTCGACCCCCGAAGACCTCGCCGCGCTCATCGCTCCGCGGATCCCCGACCTCACGCTCTTTGCGGTTCGTCCCTTGGTCAACTCCGTCAAGAACGATGGGCCCGAGCTCGTCGTGCCTGCACGGACCCCCGCGTTGGCCAATGGGGCCGATCCCAGCTAAACTAGGACAGTGACGCGACCGCTCAAGGCCCACGTTGTCGATGGCCGACTCGTTCTCGATGACCCATCCACCGCCCTTCCGGAGGGCGCGGAGGTCGAGTTGGTGCTCGTGGACAACCGCAGTATGGGCTCGCAGGCACGTGCCCGTTTGATTCAGGCCATCGAAGAGGCCGAGGAGGACATCGAACGCGGCGACTACGTGGACGCGCTCGAGTTCGCCGACGAGCTATTGGCCAAGCGTGAAGCTGCATCTCGGTAGGCGCGCGCTTCGACAGGTGGAGGAGCACGAGGCTTGGTGGGCCGAGAACCGCCCGGACTCGCCGGACCTCTTCGCTCGTGAGTTCAGAGATACGCTCGGCCTCATTCAGGTGACGCCCGGCGCCGGCGTCGGATGGCCGACCTCGCGACGTCCGACCCTTCGGCCGATCTTGATGGCAAAGACCCGGAATCACATCTACTTCCGCGTCGATGAGGAGAGGGCGGTCATTCACGTTCTGGCTGTGTGGGGCGCCATCAAGGAGCACGGCCCCAAGCTCTAAGCAGTGCCGCCTCGACCGCGATCCACGGCGCGATCTCTCCCCCCTCGCTGCGCTGCGCTGCGCTGCCTGCTCCGCTACTTTGTGTAGCCTGCTGCCGTCGACGTCCCGGGCTCCGGGTCCTCCGCCAGCAAGGCGACGACCGTACGCCATGGTGCATCCGTCAGAGGCACCGGGTCCGAGTCGCGATGGCGATCGCTCTCTTTGGTCACCCGGGCCGGCGGGACCCATACGCGCTCGCTGACCATCGGTAGGAACGCGCGCCGGTCGACGTAGCCGTCGACCCGGGCCTTCAGCGCTGCTCGGGTCAGGTCCCGAAGGGCCAAGGTATTGAGCAGAACCGCGTAGATGACCGCTACCGGCCACGCGAAGCCTGCGGTACCGACGACCGCGAGGGTCAGGTAGAGGCTCAGGAAGAGACCGACGACGAAGCGCCTTCGGAACGGCGACAAGAGGTAGCCAAAGCCGATGGGGATGAAGGTGCCCGCTGTGAGCACCCCGCCGGCTATCGCGCAGGCCGTCGTGACGAGGGCCTGCGCGCGCAGGCTCCCCGCGTCCTCGGGGGCCACGAAGCGGGTGGAGCGCCCGCGCTGGGCATATCCCGGGAGTCCGGACCGCGAGGCCTCGGAGTCGGGGCGGACTCGGACCAGGCCGGTGGCCGTGGTGGCCTCTTCGAGGAGGGGCAGGACGTCTTCTTCGACGGATGGGAAAAGATAGAAGACGACCTCGAGGATGCCGCCGTTTTCGGTGTCTTCGGCGATGGCGACGGTGCGCGCCGTCGTGGACTGTGCGACGCCCACCCGAGTCACCGCGGCGTGGGGGAAGGCGACCAGGCGCGGTCGCCACCGGACCTTCGTCGCGAAGTAGACCGCGTCGTCGGCGAGGACGAGGAATCCTGCCCGGCACCGTCCTGCCTCGCGGGCCCGGTACGCATAGCAGGGGATGAGATGGGCCGCGTCGGGGTCGACGCCCAGGTCGACCACCGCGCGCATGAGCCAGGCCGGGGCGCGCGTGGTTTCGGCTTCGGCACCGCGGCTCCGGCGGATCTTGTGCACGAGGGCGATGCCGATGCGGAAGTTGATCCACGTGAGGCGCGTCAGGAGAGGTCCGGTGAAGAGGCCGACGACGAGGTAGGCGCCGAGGCCCGCCGCGAGCAGCAAGCTGTCCCCGAAGGCGAGGCCGGCGAGGGAGAGGGAGACGGAGAAGAAGTCGTCCATGAACGAATGGAGGATCTTCAGTGAGGGCAGGAAGACCAAGGCGAAGACCAAACACGTGCCCGTCTTGGCGATCGTCGAGAGCCACCCGTAGACCCCGCCGAGGGTCAGCGTGAGCGCGAAGAGCGAGCCCCCGAGCAACCAATCGAACTCGGCGCGCACCACCTCTACCGGCAAGTCGGCGGTGAGGCCGAAGGGCAGGGACGCGAGCGCCTCGACGGCGACGGGCTCCGCGTCGGCGACGGCATAGGCGATGATCGCGGCGACGGCGACGGACGCGAAGGGGCGCCACATCGTCGAGAGCGGCACCAGCCAGTTCGAAATCCACGAGACCTTATCGGCCAGGGACTCGGCGCAGGCGACGGCGAGGAAGATGCCTCCGAGGGTCCAGAGCAGGATCTCGGGGCCGAGGTGGTGGAGGGCGGCGTGGAGCTCGGGCTCCATGAACATGCCGGGCACGCTGGCGGGGGCTGCCAGGAGGAAGAGCAGGCCGAGGGGGACCCAGGGATTCTTCCCGGCGGCGGCCGACAGGGCCACTGCGGTGACGAGTGATGCGGGGATGCCCTCCATGACGGAGCATCATTATCACGCTTGGGCCCTTGGCAGCGCCGCGGTGGTGCCTACACTTCGGGCCCATGACTACCTTCCAAGGTGCATACACCGCGCTCGTCACGCCCTTCCGCCGCGGCGAAGTCGATGAAGAGGCCCTCCGGGAGCTGGTCGAGCGCCAGATCGCCGCAGGTATCGACGGCCTGGTCCCCTGCGGCACGACCGGCGAAAGCGTGACCCTCTCGGACGAGGAGCACGGCCGGGTGGTGAAGATCGTCGTCGAGGCGACGAAGGGCCGGGTCCCCGTCGTGGCGGGCGCCGGGTCCAACAGCACGACCAAGACCGTGGCCTATGCGAAGGCGTGTCGGGAGGCCGGGGCCGACGGGCTCCTGCTGGTGTGCCCCTACTACAACAAGCCGACCCAGGCCGGGGTCGAGGCTCACTTCCGCGCGGTGCTGTCCAAGGTGCCGATGCCGACGATGCTCTACAACATCCCCGGGCGCACCCACGTCGACCTCACGGCCGAGACGCTGGTCCGGCTCATGGACGTCGAGCACATCGTCGCGGTGAAAGAAGCGACCGGGAACATCGTGCGCACTCAGCAGATAGCCGCGCTCTGCGGCGACCGCTACTCCGTCATGTCCGGAGATGACGCGTTGACGGTGGGGCTCATGGCGGTTGGCGGCACTGGCGTCGTGAGTGTCTTGTCGAACGCCTTCCCGGCAGAGGTCGCCGACGTCGCCCATCGCATGGCCGCGGGGGACCTCGCGGGCGCCCGTGCATTGCAGCACCGCCTCTTGCCGGTCTACGAGGCGATGTTCATCGAGCCCAACCCGGGCCCGGTGAAGTTCGTGCTGGCCGAGGCGGGCAAGATTGCGCCCGAGATTCGCCTGCCGATGACCTGGCCGACCGAGGGCGCCCAGGGGCGCATCCGCGCTGCGGTCGAGATGGCCGGGCTCGCCTCGTGAGCCGCGCCCTCGCCATTCATGGCGCTGGTGGTCGTATGGGGCGGGCTATCGCCGAGGTGGTGGCCCGTGGCGGGCAAGGCCAAGAGGGCCAAGAGCCGGAAGAGGGCGCGACCCTCGTCGTGACCGGGGCGATCGAGCGCGAGGGCAGTCCCCTCGTCGGGCAGGACTTCGGGGTGGTGACGGCGGCCCGGGAGAGCGGCGTGGCGATCACTGCGAGTCTCTCGGACGGCCTCGCGGGCGCCGATGTCGCGATCGATTTTACGGGCCCCGCGTCGACCCGGCGCTTCGTTGCGGCGTGCGCGGACCTCGGCGTGCCGGCGGTCGTCGGTACGACGGGCCTCGACGCCGAGACTCTCGCGGCCTTGGACGCGGCGGCGGCGAAGGTGCCGGTGGTCTTTGCGCCCAACATGAGCGTCGGCGTGAACGTGCTCTTTCACCTGGCGGCCCAGGCGGCGGCCCTGATGGGGCCGGAGTTCGACGCCGAGATCGTCGAGATGCACCACCGCCACAAGGTGGACGCGCCGAGCGGGACGGCTCAGCGCCTAGCCGAGGTGGTTGCGGAGGCGAAGGGCCTCGACCTCGCGCGGGACGCGGTCCATGGGCGCAGCGGGCAGGTTGGCGTGCGCCGTGACGCGGAGATCGGCGTGATGACCCTGCGCGGCGGGGATGTGGTCGGCGAGCACACGTTGTATCTCGCCGGGGCGGGGGAGCGCGTGGAGTTGACGCATCGCGCGACGGATCGGGCGATCTTTGCGCGCGGTGCGGTGCGGGCTGCGCGATGGGCGATTGGGCGGGACGCCGGGCGGTACGATATGGGGGACGTGCTGGGGTTGGGGGGGTAGGCCCCGGACACGGCCTCGGCCTCGGCCTCGGCCTCGGCCTCGGCCTCGGCCTCGGCCGCGGAAACGGAAACGGGAACGGGAACGGGAACGGGAACGGGAACGGGAACGGCGACGGAAACGGAAACGGAAACGGCGACGGCGACGGCGACGGCGACGGAAACGGCGACGGGAACGGCCCCCCTCAACCAATCACGGACAACCCCCCGCCCGGACGCCCCCCCTGCCTACGCGCGCCGCTCTACGGATAAACCGTCGGCGCAATCGCCGGGTTGCCGGTATCCGAGGTGCCGATGAGGGATGCGGTGAGGTCCACCGTCCAGCCTGATTCGGTGATCCGCTCGATGTTCGTAGTGCCGATGGTGAGGCTGCCGGTGGCGCCGCCGCCGGGCAGATTCGCGAGGTGGCTGGCGAGGATGCTGCCGGTGCCGTCCGCCCCCGGGAAGGTGCACGCGAGGGTGACGCTCCGAGTGCCGGTGACCATGAACGCGCCGCTGCCCGTGAGGACGACGGCGACGATGCCGGGCTCGGTCTCGACGCTCGTCCAGGTCACGGTCAGGTCGGCGCCCCGATCGATGGAGAGCGGCGGGGACATGAAGGTGGGCTCGCTCACGGTGACTGAATACGGAGCCGGCACATTGCCGTTGAAGGCCGGGATGCCTTCCCCGGCCGCCGTCATGGTCAGCGTCTCGCCGCCGTCGAAGACGAGGCCGACGCCGTTGGTGGTGGGGTAGAGGCCATTCGCCGCGGGGGTGACCGACACGTCGACCATGCCTCCGGTCGTGGTGATCATTCCGGCGCTCGGGAACGAAGGGGTCCCAGCGTCCACCATGCCGGCATCCGGCGTGCCGCCGTCGGTGCTTGGGGGAGGGGCAAAGAGGCACTCGGTCATGATGCACGGGCTGAGGTCCGTGACCGTGCATACGTCGCTGGTCCCGACTGTGGTGAAGACCGCCGACATCGTGTGGGTGGCCATCACCGGGTTGGGGGTCTGGAGCAGGTGCACGGTGCCGCGACCGAGGGCCGGGGTGCCGCTGTCCACTCCGGTGTCCGGGGTGCTGCTGTCTCTGGTGCCGGAGTCCGTCACGCCGGAGTCGGCGGTCCCGGAATCCGTGTCCCCTCCGCCGAGGGGCACGCACTGCTGGTCCATGCATCGATTGAAGAGGGGGCAGTCGGTGTCGATGACACATTGGGCGTCGGAGCCCCCACAGGCGACTGCCGGCAGAAGGACCAGGAGAACCAAGAGGGGGAAAAGCAGGGCCACGGAGAAGCGCATGGGGGGAGGTTACCCACCCTGGCCGGCCCCTGTCGACCGTCGCCGGCCCTAGAAATGTTGTGGCCCTTGGGTCGAATCTGACTGTCGCCGGGGGCTTTTTGGGCTGCTATCGTTGCGGCGATGATCGGGGATGCGGCGAGTTGCCCCTCCTGCGGGGGAGAGAACCTCGTCGGGGCGAAGTTTTGTGGCGCTTGCGGGCAGACGCTGTCGCCCGCAGCGGCTGCACCCACTCCCGCACCTGCGCCCGCGGCCCCGGTCCCGGCGAAAGCCAACCCCAAGCGCACCATGCTCGGCATGATGGCGGTGCCCCCGCCGGCTGGCTCTGAAATGGGCCCTGCCCAGGGGCCCCCGGCTGCTGCCCCGGCCCCGGCCCCTGCTCAGCCGGCCCCCGCCGCCGCGGCGCCGCCGGCGAAGGCCCGGGCGCGCACCATGATGGGCATGTCCCCGATCGTGGCTCCGCCGGGGCACGGGTCTCCGGGGCAAACGCCCGCCCTCGATGTGCCTCCGGGGCAGGCGCCCCCCCTCGAGCCCGCGCCCCCCGACGGTCCCTCGGCTTCGTTCGGGTCCGGGGCCACCGAAGAGCCCGACCCCCACGAGATGGCGACGGCGACCTTCGCGGCGCCGCGGGTGCCGGCGACGACGAACCGCACCATGCTCGGCATGCCCAAGGCCGACCTCGAGGCGGTGCAGGCGGCGGCGGCAGAGGCGGCGGCGGCGGCAGAGGCGGCCGCGCAGGCGTCGGCGGAGCCCGGGGCCCAGGGCAAACGTGCCGACCCCCTCGGTCCGACGAACCGCACGATGCTCGGCATGGTGGCGACACCTCGTCCCGACGGTGCACCGCAGTCGAACTATCCCGGGCCGCCGGCGGCTCCCGCGTCGGGGCCGCCCCGTCAACGAACTCGCCGGCAGTACGCCGATTCGAATTCCCTCCCCCCGCCCGCTCCCTCTCGCAAGGGCAACAAGCTGGTGATCATCGCGGGCGTGATGCTCGTCGCTTTGCTGCTCGTCGTAGGCGGCGGCCTCGGCATCTATCTGCTCATGTCTGGGGATTCTTCTTCGGTCCGGGCGTCGGTCGTGGCGACCGAGGCCGGGGACGGGCTTCGCGTGGAGGTCATAGACGCGCCCGAAGGGGCCCGGGTGCGATTTGGCGGGCAGGAGCTCGTTCTCGAGGACGGCGCGAGCGTCTTCCCCCTCGCATCCGACACCCTGACCGTCGGTGACAACGAGCTCACGGTCGAACTCATCGATGGTGACGGCGAGCAGGAGGCCCACACGGTCACCCTCACGGTGAGCTACCGCGTCCGGGCTGATCTGAGCGCCCTCGCGGCCAATCCCCCCGCCCTCGCGATCGTCGTCGATGCGCTGCCGGGGTCCGAGGTCACGGTCGGGGGCGAGGCCGTCCCCCTCGATGAAGAGGGCCGGGGTCGCCGGCTCTACCCGATCGACGGCTCGGCGGACGAGGCGGTTCTCGAACACCAAGCCGAGTACCGCGTCACTCTCCCGGACGGACAGGTGCACATCGGTTCCGTCGAGACCCGCGTCCCCTTCGCGACCCTGCAGCTCGACCGCCCCGGCGTCGATGTCGTGACGGATGGGGAGGGCATCGAGGTCGCCGGTGCCGTGCACGCTGGCGGCTCGGTGACCATCGCCGGGTCCGAGGTGGAGCACGTCGAAGGGCGCTTCGTGCATACGCACGCCCTTCCGGAGGTGGGCGAACACGAGGTTCGAATCGTGGCCCGGCAGCCCGGGCGCGCACCGCGCACGATCGCCATCCAGATTCGTCGCGTCGCAGATATGGAGGCCGAGGCGGCATCGTTCACCGCCGAGCCGGGTCTCGACTACGCGCGGCTGGCCCAAAACCCGACGATCTACCGCGGCAAGCAGGTGATCCTCGAAGGGCGGGTCTACAACGTCGACGTGAGCAACGGCCGCAGCTTCCTGCAGATTCTCGTGCGCGGGTGCTCACGAGGTCAGCGCTGCCCGCTCTGGATCACCTACTCTCAGGCCACCGACGCGACCGTGCACGATTGGATTCGGGTGCTCGGCACAGTGACCGGAGAACAGCAGTTCCGCTCCGAGAGCGACCGAGTAATCACCGTGCCCCGGGT
>Ga0164313_10002722_pt1 | contig 15789 bp, 14 predicted proteins | sample GuaBasSedimGuay4_FD_113735 | JGI IMG/M metagenome (GOLD analysis project Ga0164313, IMG submission 113735) | Subseafloor sediment microbial communities from Guaymas Basin, Gulf of California, Mexico - Guay4, Core 4569-4, 0-3 cm | ecosystem: Environmental > Aquatic > Marine > Hydrothermal vents... | reverse complement strand
TTCATTTACTTCGCGCAGTCCTGCGCTACGCCCTGCGGGCCGCACTAACGTGCGTTCAAAATGTTCCTTACATTTTAGTGCGTTCATCTGTGGACAAAATTGTTTTCCTTTATGCGGGTGTTAATGGCCGATTTTTCCCTGTCAGCCAGTCATGTCAAATATGAACCCGATTCGTTAACGCTCTTTTATCGTATAAGACAATACCTGGGTAAACGTACCATCATTATTATTTGTGGACTGCATTTCGCCGCTAATACCGGAATAGATACCAGTGCCACCGATGATGCTAACGCTTGAAGTGCCTTCATCAAACTCGCGACCGGCAACAACAATACTGCCGCTGCTGTTACTTTTATTGCCAAATGTCAGTGTCCACTGGCACTGGAAACTATAATCAACACGAGTGCGTATGCAGGTGCCGCTGTTGCTACCAATTTTGTTTTTGTTTTTATCCAGTAACGGTTGATCAAATACCAGAATGTCACCAATCGAGTCACCGGCTTCTCCCAGATCGATTATCTGAGCGGGGCTATTGCGGGCGTCTGCAATCGTTATCATGGTTTGTGGCGACGGTGTGCAGGCGGTAAGTGCCAGTATGTTAATAGCTAATGTGCTAATAGCTAATGTGCTAATAACTAGTTTGCTAACAACTAGTTTGTTAACAACTGGCGGGCTGTTTTTTATGGCAATTGTGGATTTTCTCATGGTGTAATACTACTAATATGTACGGTGATTTTTTATTGAGTTTTTAATACAGACATATTATTCTGATAACGCTGCCTGAGTGCAACCACTATAGAGGATAAAGGACGGTTATATGGCATTGATTGGTTTGATTAGTGATGTACATGCATCACCTGAACCGGTGGCGGAAGCGCTGTCGATTTTTGCTAAGGCAGGTGTCGACCAGGTGCTTTGTGCCGGTGATATTGCGGGTTATATGGATCAGCTTGAGCAGACCATATCGCTGCTCGTTGAGAGTGACTGCCAGAGCATTATGGGAAATCATGATTTACTGTACCTGGATCATCATGAAGATGAACCAGACAATAAAGTCCTTGCTTATCTCAAACAATTACCCGCTTCATACCAAGCCGTCATCGAAGGCAACAGCCTGTATATGGTGCATGCACAACCACCGGATAGCTGTCACGGTGGTATCAAATTATTAAACAAAGATGCTGAAGTCCAGGCGGACAAGGTTGAACAGTGGTCAGAAAAATTACACGATTTTAACTACGATGTACTGGTAGTCGGGCATACGCACCAGGTTTTTGCTGAATTTATCGGCGGAACGCTGGTGGTCAATCCGGGCAGTTCTGCGTTTAATAATAGCTGTGCGATTCTACGCTTACCCGAACGGACGGTTGAAGTGTTTGCCTTGTGCGGGAAATCGCTTGTAAAAACCTGGAACTGGGGCCAGCATGTGATTTACGGGAAGTAAACGCAGGCTGATCTAATCCTGATTGACTGTTGTCGACCCATTTCGGACTGGCAGAAATTTTTAAAGCATTTAGTCCACAGATGAACGCAAATACACGCAAATAAAAAACAACTTCTTTTGTAGTAACAGTAGGGTGGGCACGCTTTTTTGCCCACGTATTGGCGAGCCGTTCCGCGTGGGCAAAAAAGCGTGCCCACCCTACGAAACATTTTTCATTTTAAAAAGTTTTTATTTGCGTTCATCTGTGGACAAAATTGTTTTTCATTATGCGGGCATTAATGGCCGTTAATACCTGGTCAGCCTGCTACGGTTTTATGTGTTCTAATGCACGCAAATACTCGCATGACGAGAGTGTTCGACTAATTGCCTGAATGCACTTCCGCTTATATGCAACAGGTCGGTGTGATTGCCCGCTTCGATGTAGACATCATTGCAGTCATCCAGGTTTTTGTCGACTACCGTTGTCATGCCATAGGCCGCACCAACAGGCGGGATGGCACCGGGTTCACAGTCTGTGAATAAATGCGCTAACTCGGTCTCAGTCGCCAGCCCCATGTGCCGATTCAGAAGCATATTCAGCTCATTTATTTTTACATAATGGTTGGCTGGAACGAGCGCCATAACATAACCCCGATCATCCTCCAGAATTACGGTTTTAACCATTTTTTGGGCAGGTATATTCGCTGAGTGCGCTGCATGCAGGCTGGAATGGGAATAACCATGACTGATAGTGTCATAACTAATACGATGTTTAACCAGCTGTTTGACTAATGTAGGTGCGATGTTCATGATTCACCTCCTGATGAGAGTGGAAACTTGATGCATAAATTATAACGCCACTACTTGAAGAAAAGAAAGAGGATTACTTTAATGCCGCTTACTTAAGATGAGCTTCATTAAAATCTCGTCATTCCGGCATGCTTTTAGCCGGAATCCATAGTTTTAAAGGCTAGACTCCATCCTTAGGTCCGTTATCGGTGCGTCCATGCACCACTTCTCCGGCTAAAAGCATGCAGGAATGACGACAGTGGAATATTGTATTTTTCTTAAGTAAGCGGCATGAGGAGTTACATATTAAAAGATGAATGATATCACTACAAGACTAAAGGAAGCCTTTAAGCCGTTGATTTTATTTTGTGTTACGAATGACCGGCCAACAATGGTCATTCGCTATTCTGTAAGGAATCCTGCCTGGATGTTTGTATTTAAAATAATTGACATATATCAATACTGTTACCAGGCAATCTGAGTATCCTTAATATTGTTAAGGATATAATTTTTGGGGAGAAAGTTTTTTCTATTCACTACGCTAATTTCATTATCCACTTATGATAGAAGCGGACAAAAAAAGTCAAAATGCATTCCAGCTTGTATCTTCAATAGAAGAAACGATGAGACCGAAATAAGTTTACTTAATAAATTTAATTTTTAAACTCAATTTTCAAGTAAGGGGGTTGTTATGTTATTTGCAAAAATCATTCATAAAATGCCTGTTATCCTCACGGTGTCAATGACACTGCTTGCGGGGTCACAAGGTACTGCTCTGGCCTATGAGTCAGATTTACACGTTTTTTCAATCAATGACGTCATGGGAGGTTTTGACGGCAGCACCTTCGGACCCATCTCTGAAACGGGTGCCGCTACCCAGGATACAGATATTATCTGTGACCTCGGTACTACAGCCTGTCCCGAGGACAATCAACCGTTTCTCGACAAGTCCGGCGTGATGCTGTATCCCACCGATAGCGAGTTCGGGTTTTATGTGGTTGATTTTCTTGGTGCCCAGGGAAAAGTCAGGGACGGCGATTACAAGGAAGGTTTTGTTGGCAACATCATGGAAGCCGGGGTTCAGATAGGTATCCAGATTGCCAATGCGCCAACCCTTAAATACAAGGTGAAGCCGCCACTGGGTACCTGGTGCCAGGGACTCGGCGGAACATCGGTAAAATGCGAGACCGAGCACTACACCGTCATGGAACATGTGCTCAGCTGCTATGAGACCATTCCCTATTCCTTCGCTAACCCGGAGGATGGAACACAGGCTACCCTGATAACACCCCCAATCGAGGGCGTTGATCCCCTCACTTTCAATTGTATCGATGCACCGCTAGATGACGTTGCGATGGTACTGGAGGGCGGACTTCCAACTACCCGCTTAATCGACCCAACGCCTTGTGAATTTACTGATGATGACGGTGTTAATCAGCCGCTAGGTTGTCAGATGTTCCCCAATGACAAGACCGACATGCAGAACGATATTGCGCTGAGTTCGGACTATTCGGTCCAGCTGAAAGACGACGGCAAGCCGCTGTATGGCTGGGGGGGGGTACACAAACGTCCCAATGACGTCCGTATGTATGCCAAGCTTGAATTGCCGGAAGAGTGGAAAGTTGATGGTGCCGATTACGAGGTCACCAAGGCACAGCTGGTGATGAATCACTGGATCACCAACAACCCGAACGACCAGCTGCGTCCGGAAGACCTGGAAAACGAGGCCGCCGTGGGACGTAAACCCTCCTACAGGATCGAGGGCACACCGGGCACGAGTGATGAAGTATGGAAGACACTGATACCCTGCTACGAAGGTGACGGTGACCTTATCGATACCGAAGAGGGTTCTGTCGATCCGGATTTTATTGGCGTCGGCACGTACTTGAGGAATATGCCGTTTGCGCTTGACCCGGCAGACGAACCTGGTATTGAACCGTCGGATCCACCTTATGCGTTCTCCTCGGACCTGCCAGGTGGCTTCACCAATGCCTTCTACACCACCATCAACCGCGACCCGTTCGAGTGGTCCTACGATGCTAACCCGGATCCGCTGGTTCAGGACTTTGTCGGCAGCGCGTTTCCCGATGATACCTTGGGTACTCTGGTTTCCGGACCACGCTGGAGACTGAAACCCAACAAGTTTGGTCAGGATCTGCCGGGGCTGGAAATCCCGTTGATTGAATGCAGTAAACCACCGTTCAAAAAGGACAATATCAAGTACATAGTAGGTACACTGGTGACCACGGTGATCAACCTGCTTGACTGGGATGATTCAGAAGGCCCGTCACCACTGGCTACCAGCAAGGGCTGGGTTGATGTGGAAGCCAACGAGTTTGTTACGATCGCAGGAACAGATTCAGTCAGTGGCGTTCCCTACACTACCAATGGCCTGCCGATGACCAATGACTTTGACCTCGCGGTCTACGTCAAGGGTGATAGTAAATCCACGGCCGTGTATAACGCCCAACTCATTATCGAGTATGAAGGTGAAGGGCCACAACCACCACCTGAAGGTTACGATGTGGCATTGACTTCATTCGACGTGCCAGCCAGAGTCATCCTCGGTGAGGAGTCGCAAATGTCCGTCACCGTGACTAATAACGGCCCAGCCGTCGCTAGTGGCAACGTTAGTGTCAGTGGCGTTACCAACCGTGGTGATATCCTCGGACCGTTTAGCGGAGACTTTACCGATCTGGCAGATGACACCGCAACAACGTTAACCTTTGACTGGACAGCACCTGATGGCAAGCCTGCCACCATCAACTGGACAGCGACTGTGACTGCGGATGAAGACACCAATCCATCCAACGACACGGCAACCGCCAAAACCAAGGTTCGCAAGAACTAAGTCCGGCCATAAACGGCAAAAAGGGAGGGAGTCTTGGCTTCCTCCCTTTTTATTGGTAAACATTAAACTGCGGGAACTCAGATTATTGTCAAATAGGCCCTGACATAAGTGATAAGAGAACGACTAATGCGAAACACCAAAATAATGTTAATTGCTGCAGTTATCTTCTTGCAGGCGACGGCTTTGTCATTGGCTGACGAGAATATCAATTTGATATATGCAGGCAACCATATAACAACGCCATCACAAGACGGTAAAGGCACGAAACGAAGTTATGATTACCAGAAAAACATGCCAGGCCCAGTAAAACGACAGAGCGGTAATGGGGTGGGGTTTCCCGGTGCCCGTGGTCATGGGGGGACTGGGTACCCACAGCACAGGCAGTATGGCAATCCTCCACGCTATCCTGCAGCAGATCAGACAACACAACCATCACAACCACAAAAAGATGCCGCCACGGCTGAGGCAAATAGTGCATCACCTGATCACCTGAGCGGCACTACAAAACCGCGTACCATAACCAGGGATAACCGTAGAGCGTTACTGCATGAGGCAGCATTTGGGGACTTAGCAAGCTTGAATAAATTGCTCAAGCAGGGGACCAGCCCTAATGCCAGGGCAGAAGACAAAACCGGTCGAACCGCCCTGATTCTCGCAGCGGCAGGCGGCCATGTTGAAATCGTCAATGCGCTGCTTGCACACGGCGCTACCGTGGATGACAGGGACCGGACAGGTCATACCGCACTTAACTGGGCAGCGATGCGTGGTCGAACTCAAGTGGTGACAGTTTTGCTGAACAAGGGTGCGGATATCAACACACAAGATAATGGCGGTATCTCACCCTTGCTGTACGCAGTAGGTACGCACAATATCGCCATGGTCAGACTACTTGTAGCCAACAATGCGGATCTTGATGTCGAGAGCCGTAAAAACAAAATGACCCCCTTGCTACTTGCTATCGAGAATAACGATATTAAATCGATGAACATCCTGCTGGATAAGAATGCCAACGTTAACGTTAAAAATCGTGATAATTTCTCGCCATTAATGGCTGCAGCAGAAAAAGGTCAAAACGAGATGGTGCGGATGTTGCTCGCCCGCGATGCCGAGGTCAATGTACAGGATAACAAGCATTTAACCCCCTTGAATTATGCGGCCGATAACCGGCATATTGAACCCATGAAGCTACTGCTGGCCAAAGGCGCTGATGCGAACGCAAGGGATGGAAAGGCAAGAACCGCAGTCATGCGGGCAGCGATTCAGGGGCATGCCAGGATCATCCAGATTCTGTACACTAACGGCGCTGATGTTAATGCCCGTGATGCACATAACCGGTCGGCACTGATGCTGGCAGTAGCGGCCGGTAAACAGGACGCTGTTAAGGTGTTGCTGGAAAGCGGTGCCTATAGTAATAACAAAACATGGCTGTATTGACTGTTTGATTAATGTAGCTGTGATGTCCACGATTCACTTCCTGACGACAGTGGAATATTATATTTTTTTCTTAAGTAAGCGGCATTAGGGGTTTACGTATAAAAATATTATGATTAATTACATAAGCATTTGTTAATCCGCATGGTTAATTTGCTAAAATACACTACTTCTCAATCTGCTCGCAAACAGACTGGAAGAACGGTTACGGTAAATAAACGGGAATAACAATAAAGATGAACGGTATCATTAAAAAACTAAAAAATATGAGCCAAAGCCACTGGTACTGGCTGGTTTATATCTTTGGCGGAATGACTTTGCTGGCTATCGCGTTATTTTTCCAGTATTTTCTAGAGGAACAGCCCTGTGCTATGTGCATACATGTTCGTTTGTGGGTTTCGTTGTTCGTTATCGTATCTTTTGTCGGTTTGCTGACACGGGATAACAGAATAATAAACACTATAGCAAACCTGTTTACTGTACTCATTGCTGTCGGTCTTATAGAGCGTTCATATATGCTGTTAGGCACTGAACGTGGTTTTGTCTTTAGTGACTGTGGTTTTGATCTTGGCCTGCCGACCTGGTTTGCCATCGATGAGTGGTTGCCACAGTTATATCGTGTCGAAACCTTATGTGGTTATACGCCGGAAATATTTTTTGGCATAACCATGGCCGAGATGTTGATAGTGATGTCAGCTCTGCTTTTGCTGGTGAGTTCTGCTGTTTTTTTAGCCAGTGTTGTGTCTTTAATAAAATCAGATTGAAGTCTATGTTTGTACCGGTGTAGTACTGAGGAAAGTCATTGTCAGGACAGAAAACGGTCCGCGAAAAACGTAAAATAAACAAATCAATTTGTTCGTTTTTGTTCTTAATTTCGCGTCTTTTGCGTTTTTCGCGGACTAAGTTTTTATTTTAATACCTCCTCAACTTACTGCGAGGTAGTTTATTAAAATCTTCATCAGGCATGAAGCAAACAGCATTCTGGTATAATGCGCGGCTTTTACCTGTAAAGACCATTATTCGAGACACCTACGATGCCAGATACAATCGCCAGCTCAAAAATCATCTACACCCTAACCGACGAAGCACCTGCTTTAGCCACTTATTCCTTTCTGCCTATCGTGCAGGCTTACACTCGTGCTGCAGGTATTGATGTTGAAACCCGTGATATCTCTCTGGCTGGCCGTATTATTGCCAATTTCCCGGATAAGCTGAGAGATGAACAAAAACAAAGTGATGCCCTGGCTGAGCTTGGCGCACTGGCAAAAACGCCAGAGGCGAATATTATCAAGCTGCCTAATATCAGTGCCTCCATTCCCCAGCTGCATGCGGCAATTAAAGAATTACAGGCATTGGGATATGATATTCCTGACTTCCCGGAAGAACCTCAGAACGAGACAGAAGAGGCCATTAAGGCACGTTATGCCAGAGTGCTGGGTAGTGCGGTTAACCCGGTATTGCGCGAAGGCAACTCTGATCGACGGGTAGCCGGCCCGGTTAAAGAATATGCCAGGAAACATCCGCACCGGATGGGGCAGTGGTCTGCAGATTCGAAATCACATGTCGTTTCGATGAGTGATGGCGATTTTTACGGCAGTGAACAATCAGCGGTTATTGGAACAGCCGGTGAGGTAAAAATTGAATTAACCACGGATTCGGGTGAAACCCGGGTGCTGAAAGAATCAACACCGGTGCAGGCAGGTGAGGTTATCGATGCAGCGGTGATGAACCGTAAAGCGTTATGCGCTTTTTTTGAAGAAGCCGCCCAGGATGCTAAAAAGCAGGGTGTATTGCTGTCACTGCACTTAAAGGCGACGATGATGAAAGTCTCTGACCCGATTATGTTTGGCCATGCGGTAAAAGTTTATTATAAAGAGGTGTTTGAGAAACACGCGGCCACTTTTGAAAAAATTGCTGTTGATACGCGAAATGGTTTAGGGGATGTGTATGCAAAAATCGCCGAGCTGCCGGATGATCAGCGTAGCGAGATTGAAGCTGACCTGCAGGCGGTTTACCAGGCACGCCCGGAGCTGGCGATGGTGGATTCAGATAAGGGTATTACCAATTTGCATGTGCCCAGCGATGTCATTATCGATGCATCAATGCCGGCAGCCATTCGTTCCTCCGGTAAAATGTGGGGCCCGGACGGCCAGTTACACGATACCAAAGCGATGATTCCTGATCGTTGTTATGCCGGTATCTACCAGGAAACCATTGCATTTTGCAAAAAACACGGTGCCTTTGATGTCACCACCATGGGCAGTGTCAGCAATGTTGGCCTGATGGCTCAGAAGGCAGAAGAGTATGGCTCACACGATAAAACCTTTGAAATACCGGCCAACGGCACTGTCCGTGTAAGTGATGGCGCTGGTAATGTTTTAATGCAGCACAAGGTCGAGCAGGGCGACATCTGGCGCATGTGTCAGACCAGGGACCTGCCGATTCGGGACTGGGTTAAATTAGCCGTTAGCCGTGCCAGGGCAACCGGGCAACCAGCTATATTCTGGCTGGATAAAAATCGTGCACATGATGCCAATTTCATCAGTAAAACTGAGACTTATCTTAAAGATCACGATACCGATGGCCTGGAAATAAAAATCATGGCGCCGGTTGATGCCATACGTTATACATTGGACCGGGTTAAAGCCGGTCTAAATACCATTTCAGTTACCGGCAATGTATTGCGTGATTATCTTACCGATTTATTTCCGATTTTAGAACTGGGCACCAGTGCAAAAATGCTGTCCATCGTGCCTTTGCTGGCAGGCGGCGGTTTGTTTGAAACCGGAGCAGGTGGCTCTGCGCCAAAACACGTGGCACAGGTCATTGAAGAGAACCATTTGCGCTGGGATTCCCTGGGTGAGTTTTTAGCGCTAGCGGTTTCAATTGAAGACCTCGCACAAAAGACACAAAATAAAAAAGCGCAGGTGCTCGCCGAAACACTTAACCAGGCGAACAGCCAGTTTTTAAACAACAATAAATCACCTTCACGTAAAGTGGGTGAACTGGATACACGTGGCAGCCATTTTTATCTTGCCATGTACTGGGCACAGGCACTCGCTGAGCAAACCAAAGATAGATATATACAGAATCAATTCACCCAGATAGCACAGCAGCTAACCGACAATGAAAATAAAATTTTAGAAGAGCTGATAACGGTGCAGGGTAAAGCGGCGGATTTAGGTGGTTATTATTGTATGGATAAAACACTGACGTCTAAAGTGATGCGTCCTAGTGTCACCTTGAATGGGGTAATTGATAGCTTATAGTTGTATGGAGTTTTTCAGACGTGTTAGCAAAAATTCGGATTCGTCTATCGACCAGACAAACACGACCATAAAGAGACGTTGGCTGTTTTTCGTTGTACGTTGTTCGTTAGAAACGTAAAGGCTTGAAAATCGTGCGCCTAGCTGTATCAGCGATGCTTTTGCTTTTAACGGCTAACGAATGACGAACAACGAGCGGACTACGTCCGCTATAGGTCGGCAATGGGCGTTTAATGAAAATCATTGGCGGTCCAGTTATGGTTTTTGTAGAATGTCAGGCTAACTCGCAATACTTTGATGATGCGGTGCCAGCATTAAGATTAAGGCCTGCGCATGTTCGGCGGCTTTTCTGCCCAGGTCAGTGAGATAGCCACCGTCAATTTGCGTAACCAGGCCTTTATCGAATAAGCGTTGTACCGCTTCGATTTGATCTCTATTGGCTTTTGAGTGGACTTTAATGCCTTGCTGGGTGCTTTCCAGGTTGTAATGAATCAATATATCCATTTCAGCTAGTTGTTCTTGTGAGTAATGCATTTTCCACCTCTTAGTTTGTTTCACCGCCAAGCATGAATATTACAGTGGAATCTGTAATCAATCCATAAAATCTTGTCATGCTGGCATGACGACAGTGGGATAGTATGTTTTTCTTAAGTAAGTGGTATTAGTATTAGAGCTGTTTTCAACTAATCTTCATCTTCATAGGCAAAAGGATCTTCATCCTGGATAACCGGTGTGTCGTCACAATTTCCCCATTCTGACCAGGAACCCGGATAACATTTAATATTCGGATAAGCTGCCTGTTTCAACATAATGTAAGTATGTGATGATCGGTGACAGGTTTGACAGTAAGCGATTATTTCTTTGTCTTTAGTAATACGGCGGTCCTGTAGCATTTCCAGAATTTTCTCATCTGATTTCATGCGGTTGTGGCGAGCGGGGTCCTTATTAAGTTTCCAGTCAATATTGATGGCTCCCGGTATATGTCCACTTCGTTTAGCGAGAGGTTGCAGGCCGGTAAATTCATCATGCGAGCGAGCGTCAATCAGTATTACATTTTCATCACCGAGCTTTTGCAAAATATAGTCTTTATCGACGATGATATTGCTAATAGATTTTGCCTGGTAGTCACTTGGTTCACGGAACTCGGCTTCAACATGAAGCGGGAAGCCTTCCGCTGCCCATGCCGTCATGCCCCCATTTAGCAAAGAGAAACGGCTATGGCCTATAGCATCCAGGGTGAGCAGTAGTCGAGATGCACGACCGCTGCCTTCATCATCATAAGCGATGACATGTTTGTCCGGTGTTAAACCTATAGCAGACAGGGCCTCGCTAATATCCTCTAATTCAGGTAGCAGCCCCTGTGCGAACTTGCCTTTTTTGATGAGTTTGGAGTAGTTGAGGTGTACCGCGGTAGGCACATGTCGTTCGCTGTAGCGCTGCTCAGAGTCGACCGAGACAATGATCAACTGCTCATTGGCCATCAGCGTTTCCAGTTGGCCGGGTTCTATTAGTAAGGGTAAATTAATATTAGACATAAAAATCTCTATACATTATTGATTGTTTTATGGAGAGTGTGAGTAAGCTTACCCCAGTTTAACGAACAATTTTAATTAAACAACCTGACCCGCGCACCATCCCGATGACCATGCCCACTGGAAGTTGTAACCGCCTAACCAGCCGGTAACATCAACCACTTCACCGATAAAGTACAAACCTTTAATTTTACGGGATTCCATGGTTTTGGATGATAGTTCGTTGCAATCAATGCCACCCAGGGTAACTTCAGCCGTGCGGTAACCCTCGGTGCCATTTGGTTTTACCTGCCAATTTTGCAGCTGCTGCGCAATCTCGCTAAAACCACGGTTTGATATTTCCTGTAGTGGTTTATCAACATCGGGTCCTAACAATGCAGGCAGCAGTCGTTTCGGCAGGACTTCAGACAGCACGGTTTTTAATTTACTATTAGGCTGCCTGGATTGCCGTGTTTTTAGAAATTCGACGACATCAAGTTCCGGTAACAGGTTTATAACAATGGCTTCACCCGGTTGCCAGTAAGAAGAAATTTGCAGAATAGCAGGGCCGCTCAAACCGCGATGGGTAAACAGAATATTTTCTTTAAACTGGATACGTTCATTACTTACCATACTGTTTACCGATATGCCTGAAAGTTCTGCCAGTTTTTCTTTGTCATACGGTTGCAGGGTAAAAGGAACCAGGCCGGCAGTGGTCGGCCAGACATGATGTCCGAACTGTTCGGCAATTTTATAACCGAGTGGGCTGGCGCACATTTTAGGTATGGATAAACCACCACTGGCAATCACCAGTGAATCGCACTGAAACATCCCCCGACTGGTTTCGGCAATAAATATTTTACCATCGTTTTGTTTGATTTTTCTAATATCACAATTGAGAAATATCTTAACGTTTGCCTTTTTACATTCATCCAGCAACAGATCAAGAATATCTTTGGCAGTGTTATCACAAAATAACTTTCCCAGGTCACGTTGCTGGTAGGGGATTTCATGTTGGTTTACCAGCGTTATAAAATCCCACTGTGTATAACGGCTTAATGCGGATTTACAAAAATGCGGGTTGTGTGAAATAAAATTGCTTGCATCAACGTCCATATTGGTAAAATTACAACGGCCGCCGCCCGACATAAGAATTTTTTTGCCGGCTTTGTTGGCGTGGTCGAGTACAATAGTTTTACGCCCGCGTTTACCGGCTTCAATTGCACACATTAAGCCGGAAGCACTGGCCCCGATGATTAAAACATCCGTTTTCCTGGTTTTATCTGGCATAGTAATGCATTCTTTAAACTCTAATTCAATGATAGCTTTTAACAAATAACACTGCTATCCCGTTAAGAAATATATTATTGTATGCAAATGGCGATATAGTAGGTATTGGCCAATGATTATACAAACCGAGACATGAATCGGTAACACCTTGCTGAGACACGCAGTGAACCGACCTACACGGATGTAGGAAATGGGGATATTGCAGGAGCAAATATCCGCCATCCATGGGGCTCGCACCCGCATCCGACCGCCATGGACGGTGGAAGTGCAGGTTTTGCAGGAGCAAAAACCTGCCTTGCGGGTGACGGTCTCAGCAAGGTGTTAACGACCCATATCTCTAGCTGTTAACGGGACAGCAGTGAACAAATATGAATATCATAAAAGCACATAACCTGGCCTGCCCGATAGATGCTAATAAGCTTGAACAAACTGGCAAGCAGCTGGTTTGCGAAAACGGCCATAGCTTTGATATTGCCCGTCAGGGTTATGTCAACTTGCTACCGGTCCAGCATAAACGATCAAAACAGCCGGGGGACAGCAAGGCCATGGTAGTAGCCAGAACGAATTTTTTAAACGCTGGTTTCTACCAGGGGGTCGCTGAAAAGTTAAATGAAATCGTATCGGCAGGTATTATAAACGATGAAAGTATAAACGATAAAGACAATTGCATTCTGGATGCTGGCTGTGGTGAAGGTTATTATTTTGATTTTATTTTTAATTCTCTGAAAAATGAAAAAGGTTCTAATAAGCTATCTTTTATTGGCCTTGATATATCCAGGGATGCCATTATCCAGGCGACAAAAAGAAACAAACAGATCAGCTGGATTGTTGCAACGAACAGGCAGCCGCCCGTTGCAGAAAATAGTGTTGATATTATTTTATGTCTGTTCGGTTTTTTGAGTATGGATGGTTTTTATAAAATATTAAAACCCGGCGGTTTGATCATTACTGTCGATCCCGGGCCTGAACATTTAACAGAGTTACGGGAAATAATTTACCCTGAAATAAAAAAATATGAACATGCCAGTTCACTACAAACAGAAAAAACTGGGTTTTCATTAGTCAATAGTGAGGCGCTGAAGTATAAAATAAAACTAACGAATAATGAGCAGATTAATAATTTACTTATTATGACGCCGCATTTTTATCGCGCATCGAAACAGGGCAGGGAAGCCGCGTGTAATTTACAAAAACTGGACTTAACCGTTGATGTGGTATTTAGTGTTTTAGAAAAAACCTGAGAGTCTATCGGGTTTTGGATTCAGATAATTACTAGCTGGACAGATGAAAAGGATACTTATTGCTCGAGACCGTCAGCCGCATGGATGTGCACTACTGTCCGGAATAAATTAAATTATCAAAGAGGTCAGCAATACAGGAGGTCGAGTGTTGCATAAGGCGCCGAGACCTGAATCGGTGCAGCCTACATGGAGGTATTCACGGCGTGTCTCAGACAGGTAATTCAGGTACATGTCGGTCTGTAAAACACAGGAGCTACAATCTTTGGTCCGTTATCGGTGCGTCCATGCACCACTTCTCCGGCAGAAGCATTCCGGAATAACGACAATGGGTATCCTTTTCATCTATTTTAGTAATATGATTATTTTTTCTGCCATGAGCCGCCTTGTTTGACATAACTACCCGGGCTGGATTTCTCTATGGCTTTATCCCCGGCGAGCTGCTCTATGGTTTGCAACGATGTTTTGTTGCGTGCTGCAATCTCCTGGTATTTCTCTTTGCGTTTTAAATTAATGCTTTCTATCAGTGCTTTTGTTTCTGCTGATGGAGACTTAACAGCGCTGAGATAACCGCTCGGTGTTTCACCAACCAGCCCCCGGGACTTTGCTGCTTGAAGATCAATTGAATAAGCGGGTTGTGTCATCAGCAGCAAACATGCTGTAAGCATTAGCATTGCTTTTTTCATTATGGCCTGTTTCATTGTGGTTTGTTTCATTATTTCAGGTCTCCGTTAGAAAAGTCCGCTGTCATCGCTGAACACATCTTCGAGTTCTTTATCGACTTTAACGCGTATTTCATGTTCAATTTTGATATTGAGATTAATGGTGATGGGTTTGTCCGGTGCCTCCACCTTGACCGTAGGCGTGCAGCTCATCAGAAAAGCGCCCATCGCTAAAATTAAGAGTTGTCTTTGCATATTAGTTTGACCAGGCTGTTTATACCAATTGTATTGTAGTTGTATTGCATCCAGGCTATTACTGCTGTCCCGTTAAAAAATATATTATTGTATGAAAATGGCAATATAGTAGGCATTAGCCAATGATTATACAAACCGAGACATGAATCGGTAACTACTTGCTGAGACACGCAGTGAACCCATCCATGGGGCTCGCACCCGCATCCTTGCGGGTGACGGTCTAGAAAGTAGTTAACGACCCATATCTCTAGCTGTTAACGGGACAGCAGTGCCAGGCTATCTCCGATTATTATTGATTTTTTTCATATAAACGACGTACCTTATTATCAATCTTTTCACTTATACCCTGGGCATAGCGTAAACTTTTGAGTAGTGTAAGCAGGTTTTGTTCAGTATTTATATTTAAATGCACGGGACGCTTAGTATCAAGCTCAGGACTAATGCCTCTTAATTGAAGGTTGATTGTCAGTCTACCCTCAGGTGTGAAGTTTACACCCGCTGACAAATAACTGTAACGAAAATCCCTGAGTGCATCCAGTGCAATGCCGGTTATAGGATTCTGCTTCAATTGCTCAGTCCCGCTCGCTGGATTATAACGAATCGTACCATTGCGTACATCGTTAATAAAGAGACCGTCCTGGATAAAAATACCTTCTTCATTTATTTCTACAGGGATTGAACCATCAATTCTACCTGTTGCTACGATATCATCAAGTTGCTGGGTTTTTACTATCTCGGCCAGGTCAATATTTGTTGCCTTAATGTTAAAGCGATTAGTGCTGTTATTAAGATCATAGACTACATTCTCAGCAGAAAAAGTTCCGCCAAGTATTTCACCGTTCAGTTTGTGCAGACTAAGCCGCGGCAGTGCGCCGTTATTTTCTGTATCAAGTTTGAGATCAGTACTAATATTATCTGCAATAACACCGGCATCAACATGTCTGAGCCTGATTTTACCTGCACTGATGGTATGTAATGTCGGCAGCAGTTCCAGTTTATGGTCAAATGACAGACCGGAAAATAATAGTTTGCCAACATGACCACCGGCGTCATCAACATTTATTGTAGCGCTT
>Ga0164313_10002721_pt1 | contig 15792 bp, 12 predicted proteins | sample GuaBasSedimGuay4_FD_113735 | JGI IMG/M metagenome (GOLD analysis project Ga0164313, IMG submission 113735) | Subseafloor sediment microbial communities from Guaymas Basin, Gulf of California, Mexico - Guay4, Core 4569-4, 0-3 cm | ecosystem: Environmental > Aquatic > Marine > Hydrothermal vents... | reverse complement strand
CATCTTTTAAATGCAACTCGTAAAAGTATAATTTATGAAAGATAAGAGAATCTTATATGTGTCTTCAGAGGTAATTCCTTACCTTCCAGAGACAGAGATTTCTTCAATGTCGTTTGAAGCTCCACGATTAGTAAATAGTAAAAAGGGTCAGATTAGAATATTTATGCCACGATATGGAAATATCAACGAGCGTAGACATCAGTTACATGAAGTGATTCGTTTGTCTGGTATGAATTTGGTAATCAATGACATGGACATGCCGCTTATTATTAAAGTAGCCTCAATACCAAAAGAACGTATGCAGGTTTACTTTATTGATAATGAAGAGTATTTTAAGCGTAAGGCTACTTATGGAGATGAAAACGGAAAATTTTATTCAGATAATGACGAGCGTGCAATTTTCTTTGCGAAGGGAGTAATAGAAACCGTAAAGAAATTAAATTGGTCCCCAGACATTATTCATGTGCATGGATGGTTAGCTTCATTTCTGCCTTTATATTTAAGAAACTATTACGATAAAGAACCTTTATTTGAAAACAGCAAAATTATAACTTCTGTTTACGGTCAAGGTTTTGACGGAAAACTTAGTGATGGAGTGATCGATAAATTAAAGTTTGATAACATTAAAGAAGAAAACATTCAAGAACTTAAAGAACCAGATTATATTAATATGATGAAAGTGGCTATAAAAAATTCTGATGCTTTAATCCTTGGATCTGAAGATATTCCAGAACCTCTTAGCGATTATCTTAAAGAACTTGAAATGCCAATGTTAAAGTATCACAAAAAAGAAGAGTTTTCTGAAGCTTATTTAGATTTTTACCTTTCAAAAGTATTAGAACAATAATACATTCATTTTAATTTTTTATGAAGACATTAAATACCTTGCCGAAAATTGCGGCAATATTATTTTTTATAATAGCGATAGCATCTTGTGACGAAGATTTTAATACTATTGGAGTAGATATTATTGGAGACGATGATTTGTTAACTGAATCCTATGAAAGTAATAATATAATTTCTTACAGTAGGATATTAGATCCAGTGCAAACAAATATTGAACCTGTACATAAATTAGGGATTTACAACGACCATGTTTTTGGAAAGTCTACCACAAATTACATTACACAATTATTAATGGTAGAGACAGACCCGATATTTGGTGATACTCTAGGACAGCCAATCAACTTTGAAAGTGCCATTTTATATATTCCATTTTTTAGTGAATCAAGTACTGAAGGAGAAGGAAGTGAAGAGGAAACTGTTTCACTTTAGATTCGGTTTATGGTAACAGCCCTATAAAAATTTCTTTGTTCGAATCTAATTTCTTTTTAAGAGATAGAGATCCAGAATCTAATTTTGAAGATCCACAATTGTATTATTCTAATCAAGGACCAGAGTTTGAAGAGTTTTTTGCAACAGATTCAAGAAATTATTTGTTTGTTGAAATTGATGATTTTGTCCCTAGTGATGAAGGGTTTATTTTAACAGAAACCGAAATTGGAGAAGATGGAGAAGAAACTATTGACACTACTCTTGTTGCTCCAGGTATCAGGGTAGAATTGCCTTTAGAGTTTTTTCAAGATAAAATATTTGCTAAGGAGGGACAACAGGTTTTGGCAAGTAATAATAACTTTAAAGAATACTTTAGAGGTCTTTATTTTAAAGTTGAATCAATTTCTGAAGACGGAAGTATGTTTATCTTCAATCCTGAAAATGCTAGTATATCTTTGAACTACGATTTCCAAAGACCCGAAGAAGATTCGCAAGGCAATCCTGTTTTAGATGAAGATGGAAATCAAATTATAGAAACCATAGATGAATCATATATTCTTGAATTTGGAGGTGTTAATTTGAATACTTATACCAATGAAATTCCACAAAATATAATTAGTGCAATAGAAAATCCAGATATAGTTAATGGTGAAGAAAACTTATACTTAAGAGGAGGTGAAGGGATTTTAACCGTAATTAATATTTTTAGTGGAATAGATGAGGATGAAAATGGAGTTTCAGATGAATTAGATTCTCTTAGAATTAGAGAACCTCTAATAAGTGATGCTAGTTTAAAATTTTACGTAGATCAAGATAAAATAACAGGAGGCTCTACAGAACCTGAACGAATCATTATTTACGATTTAAAAAACTATACAGTTTTAGCAGATTATTTTTTAGATACAACTTCTGGTAATGTGGCTGTAGATGCCATAACTACTCACTTAGGGAGATTAGAAAGAGGAAGTGATAATTTAGGAAAATATTATAATATAAGGTTAACTAATCATGTTAGTAATTTAATTAACAAAGACTCGACAAATGTGCCTTTAGGGCTTCTTACTACTCATAATGTGCTGTTAAGTGGTTTTCAGTATATAGATAGTATTACAAACCCTCCAGTAGGTGAATTGCCAAGGATTAGAAAAGTGCCGAGAAGTAGTGTAATCTCTCCAGAAGGAACAGTGTTGTTTGGTAATAATACGGCAAATGAAGAAAAAAGATTAAAGTTGCAAATAAAATTTTTAGAACCTAATTAAATAAATTACTCCTATGTGTGGAATTGTTGGTTATATTGGAAATAGAGATGCATATCCTATTATTATAAACGGATTAAAACGTTTAGAATACAGAGGGTATGATAGTGCAGGTATTGCTCTTTATGATGGGGAAACAATTCAACTTTGTAAAACAAAAGGAAAAGTAGCTGATTTAGAATTAAGTGTAGAAAAAGATATTTGTAAAACAGGAAACCTAGGAATTGGTCATACACGTTGGGCAACTCACGGAATTCCAAACGATACTAATTCTCATCCGCACTATTCTAATAGTGGAGATTTGGTAATTATACATAATGGCATTATTGAAAATTATGCATCTATTAAGAAGGAATTAATTAATAGAGGATATACATTTAATTCGGATACTGATACTGAAGTGTTGGTAAATCTAATAGAAGATGTAAAAAAGAAAGAAAATGTAAAGCTTGGTAAAGCAGTGCAAATAGCACTGAACCAAGTAGTAGGAGCATACGCAATCGCACTCTTTGATAAAAGTAAACCAGATGAAATTGTTGTTGCAAAATTAGGAAGCCCATTAGCAATTGGTATAGGAGATGATGAGTTTTTTGTAGCGAGTGATGCTTCACCATTTATTGAATTTACAAATAATGCTATTTATTTAGAAGATGAAGAAATGGCAATTATTCGTAAAGGAAGAGACATTGAAATTAGAAAAATAAAAGACGATACTATTGTCGCACCTTATATTCAAGAACTTCAGCTTAATTTAGAACAGATTGAAAAAGGAGGGTATGAGCATTTCATGTTGAAAGAGATTTATGAACAACCTTCAGTAATAAAAGATACTTATAGAGGAAGACTTCTTGCAGATAAAGGAATTATAAGATTAGGCGGTTTAGAAGATTATATAGAAAAATTTACTAATGCCGATAGAATTATAATCGTCGCTTGTGGTACTTCCTGGCATGCCGGTTTAGTAGCAGAGTATATTTTTGAAGATTGGGCAAGGATTCCTGTTGAGGTTGAATATGCTTCAGAATTTAGATATAGAAATCCAGTAATTACCGAAAAAGATGTAGTGATTGCCATTTCTCAAAGTGGTGAAACTGCAGATACACTTGCAGCTATTAAGTTAGCTAAAGAAAAAGGAGCTTTTGTCTATGGTATTTGTAATGTAGTAGGCTCAACAATATCAAGAACTACTCACAGTGGAACATACACACACGCAGGGCCAGAAATTGGAGTTGCTTCTACTAAAGCATTTACTACACAAATTACTGTACTTACAATGATTGCTTTAAAATTAGCAAAAATTAAGGGGACGATTTCTAAAAGTGATTATATGTTGCATTTAAGAGAATTAGATACTATTCCAGCAAAGGTTGCTAAAGCTTTAAAGAAAAATGATGAGATAGAAGAGATAGCTAAAGTATTTAAAGATGCCACTAATTTTCTTTACCTCGGAAGAGGATATAACTTTCCAGTTGCTTTAGAGGGTGCTTTAAAATTAAAAGAGATTTCCTATATCCATGCAGAAGGTTACCCTGCTGCCGAAATGAAACACGGTCCCATTGCATTGATAGATGAGCAAATGCCAATTGTTGTTATTGCTGTAAATAGTAATCATTACGGAAAAGTAGTGAGTAATATTGAAGAAATTAAATCCAGAAAAGGAAAAATTATAGCTGTAGTAACAGAAGGAGATACTGTTGTTAGAGAATTGGCAGATTACATTATGGAAGTTCCTAACACTCCCGAAACATTATCGCCATTAGTAACAACAATTCCGTTACAATTATTATCCTACCACATTGCTTTAATGTTGGGTCGAAATGTAGATCAGCCTAGAAATTTAGCAAAAGCTGTTACCGTAGAGTAATTTAAAGAGTCTTTAGTCTTTTGTTTTTTACTTTCAAAATTCTTTTTTGTAAGTCAAGTCTTTTATTAATGCTAAATTTCCGTATATTTCGAGCATTAAACCAATTCAAATATAAAATATGAAGACTATTATTACAATTTTTTGTTTGTGTTTTAGCGTAATTGCTTTTTCGCAAACAACTATAACAGGTAATGTTGTAGATCAAAATCAAGAGCCGGTATTAGGCGCTAATGTTATTGTTGTTGGAACCTCTGTAGGGACATCAACAGATTTTGACGGAAACTTTTCATTAACTGTTGACCAAGCCCCCCCATTTTCTATTGAAATAAGTAGTATAGGGTACCAATCGGTAACACAAGAAGTAACTTCAAACAATCAAACATTAACAGTTACCATAAATGAAGGAGATGAATTAGATGAAATTGTAATCTCTGCCTCTAGAACACCAGAAAGTATTAGAGAGTCTCCGGTAACTATAGAAAGAATTGACTCTAGAGATATTCAAAACGCATCATCACCTAACTTTTATGCAAGTTTAGAAAACCTTAAAGGGGTTGATGTTAATAAAGGAAGTTTAACTTTTAATTCAGTTAACACTCGTGGGTTTGCAACATTTGCAAATACTCGTTTTGTACAGTTAGTAGATGGGATGGACAATTCCTCTCCTTTATTAAATTTTGTTATAGGAAATTTCTTAGGAATGAATGAGCTAGATGTAAATAGTGTTGAATTAATGCCAGGTGCATCTTCGGCATTATATGGGGCAAATGCTTTTAACGGTATTTTATTTATGACTAGTAAAAGTCCATTTGATGATGGAGGAATTAGTGTATATGTTAAAACAGGATTAACATCTCAAGAAGCTGCAGGCGATAATAATTTTTACGATTTTGGGATTCGTGCTGCACATAAATTTAGTGATAAGTTTGCTGCAAAGGCCTCATTCTCTTACTTACAAGGTACAGAATGGTATGCAACAGATACCAACCAATATAATTTAGGAAGCGCAGGCTTTGCTGATGAAATTGTGCCATTTGCAAATCAGCCAGCACATGATGGCTTAAATATTTATGGGGATGAAGTTTCTTTAGGTGCAAATAATACTAATCTTAATGAAGTGGCTCAATCACTAGAAGCAATGGGACTTATTCCTGCTGGAGCTAGTAATTTGGTGCCTGCGGTAGATGTTTCAAGAACAGGATACAGAGAACAAGACTTAACCGATTATGACGCAAAAAGTGGAAAAGCAGACTTCTCATTGCATTTTAGACCAAAAGCAGATGACTTAGAAATTATCTTTAATTCGAAATTTGGATTCGGAAGTACAATTTATCAAGGAGCAAACAGATATCAACTAGATAATTTTTTATTACAACAACATAAGTTGGAAATAAGAAGTGATGATTTCTTTGTTAGAGGATATGCCACTTTAGAATCTGCAGGGAATTCGTACGATATGCGTTTTACTGGGATTAATATGAATAAAGTTGGAGCAACTGAGTGGTTCGGAACTTATGCTGGAGCTTATTTGCAAGGTGTAATTGGTGGTGCAACTGACGAGCAAGCCCATGCAGGTGCGAGAGTAGCAGCAGACCAATTAACCCCACAACCAGGAACACCAGAATTTAATGCGTTATTTAATGAAGTAATATCGGACCCTGATATTTCTTCAGGCTCAAAATTTCTTGATAACACAAGTTCGTATGTTGGAGAAGGAAACTATAATTTTAGTCGTTTATTAAATGATGTTATGGACCTTCAAGTTGGAGGATCATTTAAACAATATTCTTTAGATTCTGGAGGTACGATCTTCACAGATTACGATGGGCCTATTGTTTATGATGAATATGGAGCGTATCTTCAAGCATCTAAAAAGTTTTTAGAGGAAGAAAGAATGAAAGTAACAGCTTCTTTACGTTATGATAAAAATGAATTTTTTGATGCAAGCTTCTCACCTAGAGTTTCTTTAACATATTCTGCTGGAGATAGAAAACAACATAATCTAAGAGCTTCATACCAAACTGGATTTAGAAATCCAGATACTCAATCTTTATTTATTGGGTTTAATGTTGGGAGAGCTATCTTAGTGGGTTCTGCTCCAGATAATTTAGACAGAATTCTGCCAGGAACTCACCTTACAGGTAGAGATGCGTATTTTAATTCTTATACAAGGGCTTCTGTTTTAGAATTTGCTGCAACAGGAGATCCAACACTGTTAGAGGCAGTAGTAACACCACTAGTAGCACAAGAAAAAGTTCAGGCTTTTGATTTGGGTTACCGCGGAAAAGTAGGACCAGTTAATATAGATGCAAACGTATACTATAATATATATGACGATTTTATTAACCAAAAAATAGTAGTAACACCAAATAATGGAAGTACTTCTGATGGTACAGGAGTTGCAGATTTAGTAAATGGGGAAACAACAGCATTTCAAGTTTATACAAATGCAGAAGCAGAAGTATCTTCTTATGGAGCTGTAATTGGAGCGTCGATTAAATTTGCAGGAGACTTTAGATTTGGAGCAAATTACACCTATGCTGAATTAGATTTTGATCAAGAATCTGAACCAGATTTTAGTACAGGGTTTAATACTCCAAACCATCAAGTAAAACTTTCAATAGGGAATCCAATATTATTTAAAAACTTTGGATTTAATGTTGATTTCCGTTATAAAGGAGAATACTTATGGGAATCTAGTATAGCAAATGCTGTAATGCCAGAAACATATTTGGTAGATGCTCAATTAAATTATGCAATACCTTCTCTAAAATCTTTGATTAAAGTGGGTGCTACTAATTTAGGAGGAACAGAATATCAAAGTGCTGTAGGTACTGGTAATATTGGTTCTCAATACTATATCTCTTTAACAATTAACAATTAATATACCTTAAAAACAATTTAAAATGATGATACTTAAAAAATATAAAAGTCTTTGGATACTTGCTTTTGCAGTTATATTAATAACTTCTTGTGAGGAGTCTGATGAATGGGATCTTCCAGTAGAAGAAGTAATTCCCCTTACAGCTGGATCAGCTAATTTATCAACCTATGTTTCTGTTGGTAATTCTTTAACAGCAGGTTATACAGATGGAGCATTATTTGTTGCAGGACAGATGACTTCTATGCCTAACTTATTAGCAGAAAAATTTGCTATGGTAGGCGGTGGAGATTTTTCTCAACCAATGACTAATGATAATATTGGAGGATTATTGCTTGGAGGAAATGTAATTCAACCGCCAAGATTATTTTTCAATGGCGCTGGACCAGCTAGATTAGAAGATACTCCAACAAACGAAGTTTCTAATGTTTCTCCTGGGCCCTACAATAATATGGGAGTTCCTGGAGCAAAAAGTTTCCATTTGTTAGCAAACGGATATGGTAATGTTGCAGGTGTTGCAACAGGACAAGCAAATCCTTATTATGTTAGAATGGCTTCAAGTTCTAACGCAGCAGTTATTGAAGATGCTGTAGCAATGAACGCTTCTTTTTTCTCATTATGGATTGGTAATAACGATGTATTGAGTTATGCTACTTCAGGTGGAATTGGAGTAAATCAAGCAGGAAATTTTGACCCAAGTACATACGGGCCAAATGACATTACAGATCCAAATGTTTTTGCAGGGTCTTATTCTGCATTATTAGATGCATTAACAGCTAACGGATCTCAAGGGGTTGCAATGAATATTCCTTATGTTACAACTATCCCTTACTTTACAACAGTACCTCATAATCCTGTGCCTTTAGATGCAGCAACTGCTGCGCAATTAAATGGCGCATTTGCTCCATATAATGGGGGTTTATTAGCTGCTGAAGCTGGTGGATTAATTACAGCTTCTGAAAGAGCTGCAAGAACAATTAATTTTGTTGAAGGATATAATGCAGTAACTATGGTAGATGAGTATTTAACAGATCTTGGTGCATTAGGATTGCCATCGTATAGACATGCAACGGCTAGCGATTTAATTGTGTTACCAGCCTCTTCGTTTATAGGAACAGAAGTTGGAGGGAACCCACAATTTGTAAATGGTGTTTCGGTGCCTCTAGAAGATAATTGGGTGCTATCATCAGATGAAACCTATGAAGTTACTGTAGCAACAGATCAATACAATGGAGCTATTGAACAATTAGTTGCACAAAAAGGAATTGCATTTGTTGATGCTAATTTTATTATGGAACAAATCGCAACAGGCGGATTACCATTCGATGAGTTTACTATGCATTCTAACTTAGTTTTTGGATTAACTTTTTCATTAGACGGTGTGCATCCAACACAGCGTGGATATGCATATATGGCTAATCAAATATTAATGGCAATAGATGAAACTTACGGATCTAATTTTGAAGAAGCTGGAGCATTATTGAAAGCTGCAGATTACACAACTTTTTATCCTGAAGGAATCTAAGAAAAGTTAAAAAATAGTTTAAAAAAAAACCGAAGTTTATCGCTTCGGGTTTTTTATGGATTCATATTTCATTTCTTTGTTGTCCAATTAAAATTGTTTTTTTTCTATAATTATAATAATTCAAACTATTGTTTAAGTGATAGTTGAAATCAAGTCTTTTATCTTTTGTCTTTCAGCGGAGCGGTCTTTAGTCTTTTATCGGACATCAGTGATTTCATTTAAAAGACAACGGGATCTATTGAAACCTTACCAACATAAATGATAAATTGTTGATAATTCCCTCTTAAAATTTTCAGCTTTTGCCTTGTAAGGTTTCAATTTAAAAAACTATCTTTGCCCCGTTTAAAACAAGGGATATATTTAACCCTTACAGTACTAAAAAATAAACAGTTAATAATGTCAAAAATTACAGGTAAAGTTGCTCAAATAATCGGACCCGTTGTAGATGTTGAATTTGCTACAGGATCTGAACTTCCAAAAATTTACGATTCTTTAGAAGTAGATAACAATGGTCTTTTATTAATTCTTGAAGTTCAATCTCATGTTGGTGAAAATACAGTGAGAACTATTTCAATGAATTCTACAGATGGTTTAAGTAGAGGTGTAGAAGTAGTTGCTACAGGAGCACCTATACAAATGCCAATTGGAGATGATATTTACGGACGATTATTCAATGTAATTGGAGATGCTATTGACGGAATTGGAAATCTTCCTAAAAAAGGAGCTGATGGAATGTCAATTCACAGACAAGCACCTAAATTTGAAGACCTTTCAACTTCTACCGAAGTACTTTTTACAGGTATTAAAGTAATCGACCTTATTGAGCCTTACGCAAAAGGTGGTAAAATTGGATTATTTGGTGGAGCCGGTGTAGGTAAAACAGTATTGATTCAAGAGTTGATTAATAACATTGCAAAAGGGCACGGTGGACTTTCAGTATTTGCTGGAGTAGGAGAACGTACTCGTGAAGGAAACGATTTACTTCGTGAAATGTTAGAATCTGGAATTATAAGATATGGTGACGACTTCTTAAAATCTATGGAAGAAGGCGGATGGGATCTTTCTAAAGTTGAAAAATCTGCACTAAAAGAATCTAAAGCAACTTTTGTATTCGGTCAAATGAACGAACCTCCAGGAGCTCGTGCTCGTGTGGCATTATCTGGATTGACAATTGCAGAATATTTCCGTGATGGTGATGGTGAAGGACAAGGGAAAGATGTACTTTTCTTCGTAGATAATATTTTCCGTTTTACACAAGCAGGTTCAGAGGTGTCAGCACTTCTAGGACGTATGCCTTCTGCGGTAGGATACCAACCAACTTTGGCAACAGAGATGGGTACTATGCAAGAACGTATTACTTCAACTAAAAGAGGTTCTATTACTTCAGTGCAAGCGGTATATGTACCTGCAGATGATTTAACAGATCCAGCACCAGCAACAACTTTTGCTCACTTAGATGCAACAACAGTATTGTCTCGTAAAATTGCTGAGTTAGGTATTTACCCAGCGGTGGATCCATTAGATTCTACATCAAGAATTTTGACAGCAGATATTTTAGGTAAAGAACATTACGATTGTGCACAACGTGTAAAAATGTTATTGCAACATTATAAAGAATTACAAGATATTATCGCCATTCTTGGAATGGAGGAATTATCTGAAGAAGATAAACAATCGGTTTATAGAGCAAGAAAAGTACAACGTTTCTTATCTCAACCTTTCCACGTAGCTGAACAATTTACTGGTATTCCAGGATGTTTGGTAGATATTAAAGAAACCATCAAAGGGTTTACTATGATTATGGATGGTGAATTAGACCACTTACCAGAAGCTGCTTTTAACCTTAAAGGGTCTATTGAAGAAGCAATGGAAGCTGGTGAGAAAATGTTAGCAGAGGCGTAAAAAACAGCTTAAAGCTTAATGCTTAAAGCCTAAAGCAGAAAAACTATGTTTTTAGAAATAGTAACTCCAGAAACCTCTTTAGTATCAGGTGAAGTAGAAATGGTAGCAGTACCAGGAGTAGATGGTGAATTTCAAATGTTGAATAATCACGCATCTATTGTATCTACACTACAAAGTGGTAAAATAAGATTTAGAGGAAATCCTACAATCACTGAAGGGTTTGAAGATAAATTTATAAAAGAAGGAAACGACACTTGGATTCTTGAAGTCAATGGTGGAACTATTGAAATGAAAGACAATAAAATAATTGTATTAGCAGATTAAGCTAAAGTAATTTTCAAAATATAAAACCCAAATTCCATTTATTCTGAACTTGTTTCAGAAACTGGAGTTTGGGATTTTTTTATTCTTTAATTTCGACCGTATCAAGTAAGTCAACAGTTTCGTCAGAATCTTCAAAAGATACTTTCATGGTTTGGTAGGTCCAAACATCATCATTCTTTTCGGCAATTACTAGAAGAGTAGCTTCGCCTTTAGGTCCTTTTATAGGTATTTTTAAATCGGCTGTGCCATTATTATCTTCATAATTAATATTTCCTTGAAACATTCCATTAGGCTCAATAGGTTCTCCTAATTGCGCTATTACAAGAATGTTTTGTTGCATCGATTCCATGGCAACTGTATAAGGAACGGAATCTTGAAACATATCAGTAACTTTAGACACCATCGCGCCAAAAAGCATCACAAAAACGATGATTATTGTTAAACAACCTATCGAAGGTATGGCCCATTTCCAATTTCTGCCAAACCAGTTTTTATGTTCTGTATTTTCTTCCATATTTATTACCCAAGAAATTGAGGGACTTTTTTATATTAATAATCGATACTTTTTAATAAAAGGGCGATATAAATATAAGTATTTAAATACTATTTTCGCCATCTTAATCGATTAGCAATGAAGAAAAATAAACTATTATTTTTAATTGTTCTATTATGTGGAGGCTACACTTTTGCACAAGAAGTTACTACTCCAGAACAACTGGATGAAGTGGTAATAACCTCCACTAGAATAGATATGCCCTTTTCTGAAAACTCCAGAACCATCTCTATTATTACGACTGAAGATATTAAAAACAGTACCGCGACCAACGTTGCAGATTTACTACAAAGTGTTGCAGGAATAGATATAAGACGTAGAGGAACCGACGGAATGCAATCTGATATTTACATTCGTGGAGGGCAATTTAATCAGACACTCATATTAATCGATGGTTTTAAAACTGAGGATCCTCAAACTGGGCATCATACCATGAATATGATGATTCCATTAGAAAATATTGAACGTATAGAAATTATTAAAGGACCAGCAGCCAGAATATTTGGTCAGAATGCATTTTCTGGAGCTATAAATATTGTGACTAAAAAGAATGTAAAAGAGCAATTAAAATTAGAAGCTAGTGGAGGTTCTTATAACAGACTAGGTTTAGGAGTTACTGCCGCTACTAACTTCGAGAAATCAAGTCATTTTGTAAATTTTGAATATAATGGGAGTGATGGCTACATAGAAAATACCGATTACGAAAACTTAAGCTATTTTTTAAAGAGCAGTATTAACACAAAAGGTGCTCCCATAGATATTTTAGCCACTTTTGTTGACAGAAAATTTGGAGCCAATAATTTTTACACCAACAATCCAGATTTTAATGAATACGAAGAAACTCAAACCAGCTTGGTAGGGGTTTCAACACAGTACGCAAAGAATAACTGGACTTTTAAACCCAAACTATATTGGAAAAGAGGTCAGGATATGTTTTTACTAAAAAGGGAAGATCCTAGTTTTTCAAGAAATTTTAATATCACCAATAAAGTGGCGGCTGAGGTAAATTCATCTTATAAATCATCTTTAGGAATCACAGGAATAGGAGTTGATATTTCTAAAACCACATTATCTAGTAACAATTTAGGTAATCAAAACAGAACTGCTGCAAATATGTTTATCGAGCATCGTTTTTTATTGGTAAACGATCGATTAGATATTACACCGGGAGTTTCTTTGAGTTATTATTCAGATTTTGATTTTCAGGCGTTCCCTGGATTGGATGTAGGTTATAAGTTTTCAAACCAGTTTAAAATCTATGGAAATATTGGATACTCTTATCGTGTTCCGACTTATACAGAGCTGTACATCAGCATTCCTAATTTTCTTTCGGGAAATTCAGAATTGCAGCCCGAGAAAGCCCTTTCGGAAGAATTGGGTGTAAAGTATTCCTTTCAGAAATTAGAATTGAGCGGAGCCGTTTTCAGAAAAGATGCAGAAGACTTAATCGATTATATAAAAGAAACCGAAGACAGTCCGTTTTATGTTGCCGAGAATTTAAGAGAAATCACCACCACAGGTTTCGAGGTGAATGCATCGTATTTTATAAGTATTAGCGAGAATCCACAACGTATTAATTTGGGTTATACTTTTTTGGAAGATGATTATCACGACACCAATGTATATGATTCTAGGTATTTAATCAATACATCTATCAAGCATCAATTTACAGCAATATTTGATTTTACAATTGCCAGAATTATCAAACCCAGCCTAACGTATAAATTTGTAGAACGCCCTACCGATTCTTATAATGTGGTAGATTCAAAAGTTTCAGTAGACATAAAATCTTTTTCCTTTTATGTAATTGCGAATAATATTTTTGATGCTGAGTATTCAGAAAAAGACAATGTACCCATGCCGGGAAATAATTTCGTAGCTGGATTGAGTTATAAGTTTAAGTAAAAAAGGACAGGCTTGGATTGATAGTAAGAATGAAAAAGCAATTTTAAATACACATAAAGCGTTGGGGATTATTTAATCAACTCTCTAACTTTATCCCAAACCATAAAAGACTCCCAGCCTCTGTATAATAAGTAATCGGCAAACTTTTTTCTTTTTCGTTGGAGATTTTTTTCTGAAGCTAATTGTAAAAAACGTTTTTCAGCTAAGGCATCAAAAGTAGTTAGATAATCGGTTTCAGGAATTTCTTTTAGTGCCAAATCGATATTGTATGTTGAAATATCTCGAAATTTTAATTCTCTTACGATACGTTGTTTACCCCATTTTTTATGATTGAATTTTCCTCTGGCAAAAGCTTGCGCAAACCGAGTTTCGTTTAAAAAATTATGTTGTAAAAGGTGAAGAATGATAAGATCTACCGCATCTGGAATCATTTTCATCTCCCGGAGTTTTTGTTGCACCTCTTTATGGCAACGTTCTTGGTAAGCACAATAGTTTTCAAGTTTAGAAGTAGCCTCTTCTAAAGTGTATGTTTTTTTTATATTAGGAAAGGAAGAAATGAAACTTAATATTTATTTTTTTATAAAATAGTGATAGGAAACATATTCATGAATTCCAAGTTTTAAAATATAAGTACCAGGATTTAAGCTAGATACATTTATTATATTGTTAAAAGTAGTATTATCCATAATTTGTCTTCCTGAGAGATCTAATATGGTATAATTATCTATTGTAAATTTACTTTCAATATTTAAGATAGAACCTGTAGGATTAGGATATAGTTTTAAATCAACTTCAAATTGATAATCTCTAGTATTTAATAATTCTGGATCCAACATCCATACTTGTTTGTTTTCATTTGTCATAAAGTTTCTAGTGCCAACATAAGCTTTTCCATTAATAACATAATTAAATATGCCATTACTACTAATTGAATTAGGGCAACGATTTATGTTTTCCCAAGAATTATTTGTTTGAGAGTATCTTTTAAAATAATTTGTTCCAATATCAAATATGCCAAGATAACCATAATCACCTATAGTAAAAGAAAATGAAGGAGAACTAAAGCCACTATAAGGTACATCTGCTAATTGGGACCAGGTGTCTGTTAATTGGTTGTAAGAATAAAACACAGGAAGAATTTCAAAACCATCATCACCAAAAGCTACATAACCTATATCGCCAATGGAAAAAGTACTATGATCAGCCCACAAAAATTGAATCGGAGAATCTTCTTTAGTTACCCAAATATCATTTATAGTATCATACTCTCTAAAATTTCCATTTCCATTTCCTGTTAAAAGAATATATCCTTTATCATTAATAGAAACTGTATAAAAATCTAAATAAGATTCTCCATCTTGAAATTCTATACTTGACATTTGGTCCCAATTGTCTTCATTTTCATTGTATTTAAATAGATACATAAAAAGCACTTCATTAGTATCGTGGTAATACATTACATAAGCTTTATTATCAACTACAAAATTGTTAACATAATTTTTATAAATTGGAAAATTATTTTTTTGCTCATAGGTGTCTGTAGCAGGATCATAAGAATATATCTCTAAAGTTTCAGCATTATTATTTCTAAATAAATAACCTTTACCGTTTATAGAAAAAGAAGTTATTACGCCATTATCGTATAAAAAATCATTTTTTCGTTCCCAAGCATCTTGAGAGCACATAAAATTGAAAGATAGGATAGCAAATACAAGAAAAAGTTTTTTCATAATAATAACTTGAGGAAGTTACTCAAATTTAATAATAAAAAAGGGAATAAGTGCAATTTTGAATAAAATGTGGGTAATGAAAGTGATTTTTAGGCATAAAAAAACCTCCAAAGCAAAAGCAAAGGAGGTTTTTTTGTTATTTAATTTTAACATCATCTTTATCAAAAAAATGATATTCTAGATATGTGTAAGCATCTCTTGGTTGTACAGTCACCCATTTTTTGTGCTCCAAAAACCATTTGGTTCGCACAGATGGAAATCCTTTTGTTAAAAAGGCTGCTATAAAAGGATGTGTGTTTAATGTTATCTTTTTATAGTCTTTTTTAAATAAGCCTTTTAGTTCATCGGTCATTTTATTTACCAGAACTATTGGCGCTTCTATCTCGCTAGTTTGTCCTGTATTAGGATTTTCCTCACGAGTTTTAATATTCATTTCTGGTCTCACACGTTGTCTAGTAATTTGGATCAATCCAAATTTACTAGGCGGTAATATTTTGTGTTTGGCTCTATCGTCTTTCATTTCCTCTCGAATATGATCGTACAGTTTTTTTCTGTTGGCAGCACTTGCCATATCAAT
>Ga0164313_10002720_pt1 | contig 15793 bp, 17 predicted proteins | sample GuaBasSedimGuay4_FD_113735 | JGI IMG/M metagenome (GOLD analysis project Ga0164313, IMG submission 113735) | Subseafloor sediment microbial communities from Guaymas Basin, Gulf of California, Mexico - Guay4, Core 4569-4, 0-3 cm | ecosystem: Environmental > Aquatic > Marine > Hydrothermal vents... | reverse complement strand
GGCATCAGAAGCCCCGCGCTTCCTTGACCGAGTCGTAGGCGGAATTGATGGCGCGCATTTTTTCGGCGGCAAATTTCTGGAAGTCCTCGCCCATGCCCTTGTTGACCACCACGTCGGGATGGTATTCCTTCGCCAGCTTGCGGTAGGCCTTCTTGATTTCGTCGTTGGTGGCGCCCTGGGTGACGCCCAGAACGGTGTAGGATGTGCCCAGGCTCGCGCGGGGGTTGAACATCGAGACGGCTTCTTCGTAGTCCCGTTCGGTCAGCCCCATTTCGCGGGCGATGGAACGGATCAAACGTTCTTCGGCCTCGTGGTAATGACCGTCGGCCATGGCGATGCTCATCAATACCGAAATCAGATCCCGCATACGTGCCGGCTGATGGCCGAGCAACTGGCGGATCTGCCGGGCGAAATCCTCGGCGGGGATCGAAGAGTCGCGGGCCTCGTTGAAGATGCGGGCGGCGACCTTTCTTTCAGCCGACGCCATCCCCAACTGGTCCTTTAAAAACCTGTCGAAGGAGCGGACTTCGGCCGGGCCCACCGAGCCGTCGGCCTTGGCCACCTTGGCCGCCAGGCTGATCATGGCCACCATGAAGGTCTGTTGGGCCTCCATCGGGCTGGTCCGGTAGGTCCCGCCGCCGAATCCACTTCCGTTCACGCGGGCGCCCGGGTGAACGCGTGATCCGCCGTTGCCGCCGATATTTGATCCGATGGCGCCGCCGATGATGGCCCCCAAAGGGCCGCCCATCATGAAACCCAGACTGCCGCCGATCAATGTGCCCAATAAACCCATGCGAACTCACTTTCCACGAAAAAACCGGGTAAAACCCGTCCGATAGGCCTCGAACATGATAAATACAGACAAAAAATCCACCAGAAGTACCTGAAAACTAAAAGATTTATTCAAGACCGATTTTTGATAGCCGATAATTCCCCCTAACGGGATCGGTGAGGAATTGTTCCTGAAAGGCGCGGTTTATCCCCGGCTCGACTCGTCCAATAGTTCGAAAACACGGAGCCAAGGGATTCTTGATGAGGATACTTGTCGTAGAGGATGATTATATCAGCCGCCGATTGCTCTGCCGCTATCTGGAGCCCTATGGGGTGTGTGAAGAAGCCGTCAATGGGAACGAAGCCATCGATGTGATTCGGCGGGCCCTGGCTTCCGACGATTATTTCGACCTGATCTGTCTCGACATCATGATGCCCGGCATGGACGGCCAGCAGGCCCTCGTGATCCTCCGCCAACTGGAGGCCGAACACGGAATGCCGCTCGGCCACGGCGCCAAGGTGATCATGACCTCGGCCATGGAAGACAACCAGTACATCATGGAGGCCCTGAACGCCTCGGCCGACGGTTACGTGGTCAAGCCCATCGAAAAACGAAGTTTCATCGAGACCCTCAAGGAAACCGGCCTCCTCATGGAAACGCCCGTCAAGCCCATGAAGGCTTGATGGGTCCCCACTTGCGGGCGGCCAAACGCCATCCTAGTATAATGTAAGACAAAATCAATCCTCTCTCGCCGATCGGATCCACATGCTTTTCCGCAGGGTCTTTCTGTGTTCCCTTTTGCTTGCTGGAATTTTTGCTGCCGGCGCCCGGGCCGGAGTGGTCGCCGGTGTCGGTAAACCCGCACCGGACTTCACGTTGACAGCCCAGAGCGGTACGGGCCACACCCTGAGCGCCTACCAGGGAAATGTTGTTCTGCTTCTGATCATCGGGTACGGCTGACCGAATTGCATCAATCATGGTCCCAGTTCGGAGACCCTCACCAGCGACTACGCGGGCAGCAACTTCCAGACCCTGGCGGTCGACGTCTGGGACGGCACCAGTTTCCAGATCGATGGTTACCGACTCCAGGCCGGAGTGACTTACCCCATTCTAATGAATGGCGACAGCGGCGGAGTTCGCGGAACCTATGAAGCCGAATCCGGCGTCGTTTTTGTTATCGGAGGGGATGGAATCATTCTCTACCGGAGTTCTTACGATGACGCGGCCCTGCGCACGATTATCGACGAAGGCCTGGCGGCCCTGGCGGTGACTCCGGTGCCCGATACACGGGTGGCCGAACACCGGTTCGACGGTGGTTTTCCCAACCCGTTCAACCCCACGACGCGGCTGGTTTTCAGCCTGGATCCCCAGGCGGCGCCCCAGAGAGCAAGACTGGAAATTGTCGATCTGCAGGGCCGGCTTCTGCAGGTGCTGCTGGATGAAACAACCCAGTCCGGCCGGCAATATGAAGCGGTTTGGAACGGGCGGGATCTGACGGGCCGAGCGTTGGCCAGCGGCATTTATCTGGCGCGTTTGCAGGTGGGAAATTGGCAGGCGACCCGGGCTTTGACGTTGGTCAAGTGACCTGATGCGCCTACCTGGGGTCAGGGAAATAAAGCCCTGATTTCATCTGGGCTGCGGGTCTGAATGTTCCGGTAGTCCCGCAGGTTTTTGGCTGCTTCTTTGGATTCCAGACCAGCGGCCCGGGCCAGCTTTGGCAGGTCGGGGTCTCCCTCGCCGAAACAGTGGGCCGCCAGATGGCCGAATTCGAACAAGTCCCTGAACCGGGCACCTTCTTTGCTGCTGACGGATCCGGAACAATCCACATCCGCGACCGGCGCCAGGAGCAGGATCTGCCTGTGCAATTCATCCTGCTGTAGTTTTTGAGCGGCTTTCAGTTGTTCGGGACCCGTCTGAATATTGGGACAGGCCACATTCGAGAAGCGGGTTTGGCACTGTTCGGTCTCTTCATCCAAATCATAGGAAATCAGGATAAAACCCAACTGTATGGCGGCCACTTCCCGCAGGGAGAAATAGGTGTCCTCTTCCATACGCGCGTCCGCGGCCAGGGTGCCCGGGGTTGTGTCACCGGAATTTCCCAGGCTAGAAAAAATTTTCGGGAGGTAGAAGATCGCACAGGTGACCACGATCAAATAAAGAAAAGCGGAAACTTGTTTTTTCACGTGGTCTCCTTCCGGTATGGTCCCCAGTGGATTTCAGGGGGTGCGACTTGACGTTTGGGCGTCCCATCCTATATATCTGTCCATTCTCCCATAGTCCAACGCGAAACGAGGAATTCATGTCCGTGTCCCGATATCTCTCAGGATTGCCCCTTACCGGTTTCGAAGCTCTGTCCCCCCAGGATCAAGGCGGCTCCCCCGTAGAACGTTCCGCCATCGACGACCGCTTCAAATGGAAACTGGAATTGATCTTCCCCGACTGGGACAGCTGGGAAGCCTCTTATAAAGAAATCGAATCGGCCCTTCCGGATCTGGCCGCACGCCAGGGATCCCTCGCCAACTCGGGCAGCGGCCTGCTGCAAACCATCGAAGCGATCCACACAACCCAGCGCCTGCTGGAAAAAACCTACGTCTTCGCGGGAATGAAAAGCGACGAAGACACCCGCATCGGCGAAAACACAGGACGCAAGGGGCGTATCTCGAGCCTTGCGGTACGCGTTTCCGAGGCGGTCAGCTGGTTCGAGTCCGAGGTTCTGGAAATCCCGGCCGACCGCCTGGCCGAACTCGTAACCGAAGAGCCCGGGCTCGAACTGTACGAACATTTTTTCCACAACATCCACCGGGCCCGCGCGCATACCCTTTCCGCCGAACAGGAAGCACTGCTGGCGGGAGCCGGCATCATGGCCCACGGTGCAAGCCAGGTTTTCAACGCTTTTGACAACGCCGATCTCGAGTTCGAACAAGTTGAAGACGAAGACGGCCGGACCGTGGCCCTGACCAAGGCCCGTTACTACAAATACCTGAAGTCCCAGGACCGACGGCTGCGCGAGGACTCCTTCGCCAAATTCCTGGACGCCTACGGATCCATGAAAAACACCCTGGCCGCGAACATGGACGCCAACGTCAAGAATCACGTATTTTTCGCGGGGGCCCGGAACCACGAAGGCACCCTGGAAGCGGCGCTTCATCCGGACGGAGTGCCGCCGGAGGTGTTCCATTCGTTGATCGGCACGGTCACCGACAACATCGACACCATCCATCGTTACACGGCTCTGAAAAAGAAGGTGCTCGGCCTGGAGCCTCTCCGGGAATACGACCTGTCCGTGCCCCTGTTCGCCAAGGGCGAGTTCAAGTTTTCCTACGACGAAGCCTGCCCCATGCTGCTGGATGCCTTCGCGCCCCTGGGTCCCGACTACGTGGCCACGGTCAAGGGCGGCATCGAGGGCGGCTGGATCGACGTGCACGAAAACGCGGGCAAGCGCAGCGGCGGATATTCCAACGGCGTCTACGATACGCCGCCGTTTATTCTTTTGAACTGGGCCGATGAACTGGGCGACACCTTCACCCTGGCTCACGAACTGGGCCACTCCATGCACTCCTGGCTGTCGGTGCGCAGCCAGCCTTACGTTTACGGCGATTATCCCATCTTCACCGCGGAAGTGGCTTCGACGTTCAATGAACTGCTGGTGATGGATCATTTGCTGAAAACCGGCGACGACCGCCAGCGCAAGCTCTACCTGCTGGACTATCACCTGTCGCAGATCAACAACACGGTATTCCGCCAGACGATGTTCGCCGAATTCGAACACCGCGTCCACAAGCTGGGCGAAGAGGGGCAAACCCTGACGGTGGACCAGCTTGGAGGGATCTATCAGGAACTTCTGGTCAAGTACTGGGGTCCCGCTGTGGAGTTCGACCCGGAGCGCAGCCCACTGACCTGGTGCCGGATTCCACATTTCTTTTACAATTATTACGTGTACCAGTACGCTACGGCATATTCGGCGGCGGTGGCACTGTCGCGCAAGGTGCTTGCCGGGGACGAGAAAGATCGGGAACAATACCTGGACATCCTGCGTTCCGGATGCAGCAGGTATCCCGTGGATACCATCAAGCTCGGCGGGGTGGACATGACGACTTCGCGCCCCATGGAAGACGTTATCGCCCTGTTCGGTTCACTCATCGACCAGACGGAAGAATTGCTGGATTGATCATGAATTTTTTAAAAACAATGGTGCTGGTGGCCGTGACGACGATGTTTTCCGCATCCATTGTGTTGGCGGAGGATTCTGACCCGGTCAGGGAAAAGGCAAGCAGCGTCGAGAAGGTGGCGGTCGGGGGTGAGCCGGACAACCTCTCGGTCAATCCGGTGGTTTACATCAACGAGGGTGGGGATTTCCAGATCACCTTCCCGAGAGGCTGCGGCAAACTCGTGACGCGCGCCAATGAGCCGGACCTGTTCGCGGGGGAAGAGTGGGACGACATCGTCCAGGTTTCCTATGTATTTTGCGACCGGTTCCAGAAAGAGGGCGAGGGCTGTTCCGTAAAATCGACCTTCAATCTTCATGACAAAGACGGGGACATGGCCGGGCCCGAGCAAGTCGTTCCCCGGGTCGAGAGCGCCCTGAAACATTTTCAGGCGAGCATCGTCAAGCAGGAGTCCGTCAAGAAACAGTTCGAGAACGGGATCCAGGTCGAGGGGGTCGAGATTCTGGCGAGACCCGAGAACAGCAAGGGCGAAGTCTGGATCCGGGGATTGCTCGTCGAGGGCGATATCTATATTCTGACGGCCTGGAAGGACCAGGGGGGCCTGTGGAAGGATCCCGAGTACATGATGTTCTTCAACAGTTTTCAGCCCTGGACGGAATGACTGGACGTATCGACTGGACGTATCGACCATCTGCCTTATTTTGTGTCTGCAATCCCCTCCCGAATCCGTATAATGCCATTTCGAGTGTCCGGGGCGACCTGATCAATTTTGTCCGGTCGCTGTCTGGCCCAAACTCATTACCACGAGTCGAGGAATTACATGGGTTTTCCCCACAGAGAGCGCCAAAAACGGTTTTTGGGCGCGTGTCTGCTGTCAATCATTCTGGGTACGGGAGCGGCTTTGGCGTCCGCCCAGACCACGGATGAACAGGCCCGCGAGGATACCGAACAAGCTGTCGACACACGCCAGGATACTCAGCGCCGGCAGGACGAGTGGTCGGATGAAAAGTCCGACCTGGTGCGCAGGTACAAGTCGGCCACCGCCAACGTGAAGTGGCTGCAGGAGCGCAAAGATGAAGAAACGGCCCAGGCCCGGGCCCTGGATGACAGGGTGGCCGAACTGCAAAGGCGCCTGGGAGAAGCCGACCGCCTGGAAGGCAGCATGCAGGACACCTTGATGGTGATTTTCCACCGTCTGGAAAATTCCGTGGCGGCCGGCCTGCCCTTCCTGCCCGAGGAGCGCACGCGGCGCCTGGTGTCGGTGGAAGAAGAGCTTCTGCGTCCGGACGTGACTTCCGCCGAAAAACTGCGCCGCCTTCTGGAAACCCTGCAGGTGGAGGCCGGTTACGCCTCCACCGTGGAAGTCTACCAGGACAAGTTCGAAGTCGATGGCGAACAGATCCACGCCGACGTGCTGCGCATCGGCCGGGTGGCCCTGTTCTGGCGCACCCCGGACGGTAAGCGCGTGGGCGGTTTCGACCCGGCGCCGGGCCGCTGGACCGAACTGGAAGGCGGGGCCAAACGGCGCATCGGGCTGGCCATGGAAATGGCCGCCAGAATGAGGCCGGTCGACCTGATCGATCTTCCCCTGGGGAGGATCGGCCAATGAAAACTCTTATAACTTTTTTGATGTTGACCGTGCTGGCTGTTCCCGCTGCCGGCCAGGACATCCGCGAAGCGGCGCGCAAGGCCGCCGCCGACCGCAACTCTGCCCAGGAAGAAGCCAGGCAGGCCGAAGAAGCCATCCTGGCGGACCGGGAAAAACTGGGGGCCGAGGTTACCAGGCTGGAACAGGAACAGACCGCGTTGGAGAAGGATCTGCGGAATCTGGACACACGTCAGGCGGCCGCGCGTCTGGAACTGGAAGACCTGACCGACAAGTGGTCCGGCCGCGAGCTGGGCTTCCGGGAAATCTCAGGGAACGTGCGTGTGGCCGCACGGGACCTGGAATCGATGCTGAAGGCTTCAGCCCTGAGCGCGGGAACGCCGTGGCGCCTGGAAACCATCAGCCCACTCCTGGACAAGGGATACTTCCCCGATATCGACGATATCGCCGGCATGGCCGATGTGTTTTTCGATGAGATCGAACGGGGTGGGCAGGTCAGCTTGCGCCAAGGCGAATTCGTGGGACGGGACGGCCGGCAGACAACGGGACGGATTTTCCAACTGGGCAAGTTCAACACCGTCTATCAGATCGCCGGTGAAACGGGATTCCTGGTCTGGTCGCCAGAAGGTCATCGGCTTTTTGCCCTGTCCGAACTGCCGCCGCGTTCGGTGCGCCGTTCCCTGGATAAATATCTGGCCGGGGATTCGGAACTGGTTCCCCTGGACATGAGCGGCGGCGTGGCGTTGCGGCAGATCACTCAAAGCACGGACCTCATGGAACAGATTCGGGCCGGTGGCCCCATCATCTGGCCGATTTTCCTGATCGCGCTGGCCGCCCTGGTGATCATGGTCACCAAGATCGTCTATCTGAACCGCATGCACGGTAATACCGATCGCATCATGGGCGAGGTCAACGAACTGGCTGCCCGCGGCGACTGGGGCGCGTGCGAAAAAATCGTTGCCGGACACCAGGGTAAGACCTGGCCCGTGGTCCGTGTGATCCGGGCCGGACTGGAAGCCCGCAGCGATTCGCGGGAAACCCTGGAAAGCGTTTTGCAGGAAGCGATTCTGCGCGAGCTGCCCCAGGTTCAAAAAGGCATCGCCATGTTGGCTGTCCTCGGCGCGGTGGCGCCTCTGCTGGGATTGCTGGGCACGGTCACCGGCATGATCGACACCTTCCGGGTCATCACCCTTTTCGGCACCAGCGATCCCAAACTCATGTCCGGCGGCATCAGCGAAGCTTTGGTGACGACCGAACTGGGGCTGGCCGTCGCCATTCCCATCATGCTGATGCATACATATCTGTCGCGAAAATCGGATCATCTGATCGGTGACATGGAAGCCAAAGCGGTGCAGTTGACCAACATCATCGACAAGCAGAAGATCGCGGGGGCTCCATGACCGAAGCGTTCTGGTTCACGGTGGAATATTTTCGCCAGGGCGGCTGGATCATGCTGCCGCTGGTGGCCACTTCGGTGGTCCTGTGGACGATGATCGTGGACCGCTGGCGCGAATTCACGGTCCTGGGCCGGGGTGATTTCGATACGAAAGAAATCATCGCGCTGGCCTCAGGCCAGGGAGAGGTTCCTGAAATCCCCCAGGGTCATGACGTGGGATTGAAGGCCCGTTTGGTCCGGGAGTTTTTAAAGGAACGGTCGGGCGTGCCCCGGCTGGACCGGGAAATCCTGGGGCAGGTTTCCCTCCAATTAAAACAGTCGCTGGACGCCCGGCTGGCCGCCATCGCGGTGCTTGCGGCGGTGGCTCCTTTGCTGGGCCTGTTGGGTACGGTGCTGGGTATGATCGAGACCTTCGAAGTGATTTCAGTGTTCGGCACGGGTAATTCGCGGGCCATGGCCAGCGGCATTTCCATCGCCTTGATCACCACGCAGACCGGCCTGCTGGTCGCCATCCCCGGCATGTTGATGAGCAACCGTTTGAACCGGACGGCCCAGACGCTGAAAACGAGTCTCGACGAAACCACGGCGGTTCTGTCGCGCCATTTGACCGAAGGGACCCCGTCATGATCAACGTCCGCAATACCCTGCGCGGCGGCGGAAGCGAAGTGAATATCAACATGGGTCCGCTCGTGGACATGGTCTTTCTGCTGCTGATCTTCTTCGTGGTCACGACTTCTTTCGTCAAAGAGACGGGTATCGACGTGCAACGCTCCACCGCGGCCACCGCCGAAAGAAAGGAGCGCGGCAACATCATGCTCGGCATCAGCGCCGACGGGCAGGTCTACATGGAGGGCAAGCGCATCGACGTGCGCAGTGTGCGCGCGTTGGTCGAACGCGCCCTGGCCGAGGATCCTGAAAGCGGAGTGGTTATCGTGGCGGATAAGGACAGCAGCACCGGCACCGTGGTGCAGGCCATGGACCAGTGCCGCCTGGCCGGCGCGATGAACGTGAGCCTGGCGGCCAAACAGGAGTACGACGAATGACCCTGCGCAAGGGCATGCTTCTGACCTTCGCGGCCGCCTTGGCGGTGGTGTTGAACATCGTTCTGTTCGCTTCGGCGGCGTTGTTGTCGCGTGACCGGCCCGTCCGCGATGTGACAATCGATCCGGTCTCGGTGAATCTGGTCACCCTGAAGCCCGCGACTCCTCCTCCCCCCGAAAAAAAGCGGGAGATCCCCAAGCCCAAGCCCAAACCCCGGATGGATTTTACGCCCGAGTTGTCGCGGCCATCGTTGCGGGGTCCGGCGCCGCTGGATGTCCAGGTGCAAATCGATCCTTCCCTGTTTGCGGGAGGACCAGAACACGGCGAGTTCATCTTCAACAGTGGTGATTTGGATCAGCCGCCGCGCAAGGTTGTGCAAACGTCGCCGGTCTATCCTTATAAAGCGCGGCAGCGGAACATCGAGGGTTTCGTAAAAGTCAAAATGCTGGTGCGTGCTGATGGCACCGTGGGTGAGGTCTCCGTTCTGGATGCCCAGCCGAAGGGTCTATTTGATTCGGCGGCTCTGAAGGCCGTTCCCAGTTGGCGTTTTCATCCGGGTGTTATTGATGGGCAGGCCGTTCCTTCTTGGGTCGTTACAACCATTAGGTTCACACTTAACAATTGAGGGGTGGTGATGGTGCGGTTCTTTTTTTCCAGATGGGGTGGTGCTTCGTGTGCGGGGGCGTTTGTCCGCAACATCCTGTTGCGGCCTCACTCGGCATTCCGGTCTCTCCGCCATCCATGGCTCCGAGACCTCCATGACGCCCCGCACACGAAGCACCACCCCATCTGGAAGAAAAGAATCGCTCCATCGCTCTCGCTCGGAATTTTGCTATTGAGTGCCCCAATGGTTGTTACAGGCCAGGAAGTTCCGGATCTTCGGCAAGAACAGGCTGCCATTGAATCTGGGGAAGGGCTCTCGGCGCGAGCTAAGAAAGCCCTCTTCAGGGCGCGGTCGCGACAGGACGAAGGGGATTTCCACGGTGCCGCCCAAGTCATGTCTGAGTTTTTGGATGGAAACCCCGAAAGGGAACATCCTCTGCTTCTATTTAACCTTGCCCTGAGTCACTTTGCCCTTGAACAAAACAGTTTGGCGTACGAGGACCTTTCCCAAGCGGTGATAATTGAGCCCCGGTATGGGCGGGCCTGGCTGCGGCTTGGGGAGGCGGCCTATAATCTCGAAAAGTTTGCGGAGGCTGGGGAGGCCTTTGCCAACGCCTACGACCTGACACCGGAACACACTCCCGAGATTTTATATTACGCGGGGGTCAGTCTGCTTACCGGGGAAAAGGCTGAGCGGGCGCTGACGGTGCTGGAAAAGTTGCTGGAAGAACACCGGGTTGGCGCGGAACTGGATTGGTACCAGGCGGTGATTTCGGCGGGAGGAGCCGCGGGCCAGGCGGGGCGAGTGGCGCCGTTGTTGGAAAATTTGTTGGCCGACAACGCCTCCGAGCCGCGGGCCTGGGAATTGGCCTACCAGTTTGCCGCGGGTCGGGAGGATTATCGGGCGGCCGCTGTTTATTTGACCATTGCCGGATATCTGCGGCCCCTTTCCCACGACGAAACCATCCAGTTGGGAGACCTCTACGCGGTAATTTCCGTGCCTTTGCAGGCTGCCCGGTATTACGAAAAAGCCATGGCCATGCCGGGTGCGAGTGAGAGTGTCGAGGCTGGCCGGGCAGAGGATTTCGAGCGCCTGGCTTCGGCCTGGCTCGGTGCCCACGACCACGCCAGGGCGAGGGCCGCGCTGCAGACGGCGATCGGTGAAAAGGAAACCGTGGGACTGTGGTCCCTGCTGGGGGATCTGGAGTATATGGACGAGGATTTCGAGGCGGCCCTGAAAGCCTTCAACCGGGCCTGCGATCTGGATCAGGATTTTGGCCGCGGCTGGTTGATGATGGGTTACTGCGCCATCGAACTGGACCGTCAGGGTGAAGCCCGGAGATATCTGAACAAGGCGGCCGGTTACCCCGGTCAGGAAGCCAGCGCGCGCAGCCTACTCGGCCGGGTGGGTTCATGAGGAAAAAAATCCTGTTGGGGCTGGGGGGAATTTGTTTCGCGTTTCTTGTGGGAGAAGCAGCCGCTCGTGTCATCCTGCCCCTGCTGCCCGACCCCCCGGACACGCCGTTCATAGGCGACAAAGCATGCATGTACCGCCTGCGCCCCAGTGAACCGGGAGAGTTCCCCGAGGACCACGACAACCACATCAACCAATTCGGCTTCCGCGACCGCAACCACCCACGGACCAAGCCCTGGGGGCGCTATCGGGTGTTGGGCCTGGGCGATTCCTTCGTTTACGGCGCGGTGCCGATCCAGGACAACTTTCTGCGCGTGGCCGAGCGCAAGTGGAACGACACGGTTGGAGCCAAGATCGACATCCTGTTGATGGGTGTGCCTGGCTGGAGTACGGAAAACCAACTGGGATATCTGCAAAGCGAAGGTCTTGGTCTGGACCCGGACCTGGTGCTGGTGAACTTCTTCGTGGGAAACGACGTGACCGGAATTCCCGTTCGCTCGCGCATCATCCGCGGGAATGCCTACCCGACCACCAGCCCCCTGCCGATGCGAAATCTGCTGCGCAAGTCCCAGCTGTTTGTCATGGTCGAAAGCCTGTTTCTGCGAAGGGTGATGGAGAAGGCCCGGGGCGGCAAGTCCGCCGAACCTGCTGAAAACAGCGCGTCCGTCAACGACATCTATCTGAAGATCATGAGACAGAATCTACCGGTCTATCTTCGCGAACCCGATCCACGAACCGCCGTACTGTGGGAGGAAGCCGAAGGTTACCTGGAGGGAGTTCGGGACGCTTGCGCGGCAGCGGGTGTGCCTTGGTTGCTGGTCCTGATTCCCGGGGAGGTTCAGGTGGATCCGGATATCAGATCCCAGGTTCTGGAAGGGTTGGAACTGGATCCGGATGATTTCGACTTTAACGCTCCGCAGAAGCGAATCGTCCATTGGGCCGAGGAACATCAGGTCCCGGTTTTAGACCTGCTAATGGCCTTGCGCCCCGAACACGATCCGGCCGCCCGGTTATATGAGTCCAATGATACCCACTGGAACAGGCGCGGCAACATGGTCGCGGGCAATACGTTGTATCTGGGGATTTTGAACCAGTTGTTACACGTACCCCCAGAAAGGTGAATTCGTGGATAAGGCCTGCATCACAAAACAGCCCCAGGGGCTGAACGCTTTTGAAAAATACCTGACTGTCTGGGTGATGCTGTGCATCGGGGCGGGCATCGTTCTGGGCAAACTCGCGCCCCAGGCGGCGCGTTACCTCGACGGTTTGGCCATCACCTCGAACGGCGCGCCGGTTGTCTCCATTCCCATCGCCGTGTGCCTGTTTTTCATGATGTACCCGATCATGGTCAAGATCGATTTCGGTGAAGTGGTCAAAGCGGGCAAATCGGTCAAACCGGTGAGCCTGACCCTGGTCATCAACTGGCTGATCAAACCGTTTACGATGGTGGCGATCGCGGCTTTTTTCCTGGGCGTGGTCTTCAAGGGGATGATCGGCACCGAGGCGGTGGATCTGATCAGAATGCCCCTCGGTCTGGACCTGCCGTTGGGAGCAACCCACGGCGACGGCACCATCGTTCTGGTCGATGGCGTGAAGATGCTGGAAATCCCGCTGTGGCGCAGCTACTTCGCGGGTTGCATCCTGTTGGGCATCGCCCCCTGCACGGCCATGGTGCTGGTCTGGGGCTACCTGGCCCGCGGCAACGACGGCCACACGCTGGTCATGGTGGCCATCAACTCGCTGACCATGCTGTTCGTATTTGGGCCCCTGGGTGGATTCCTTCTGGGTGTGGGAAGATTGCCGGTGCCCTGGCAGGCACTGCTGCTTTCGATCGGTATCTACGTGGCCCTGCCCCTGGCCGCGGGTTTCATTTCGCGCAAGGTCATCATCGCGGCCAAGGGCCGGCAGTGGTTCGAGGAAAAATTCCTGCACATGCTGACCCCGATCACCATCATCGCCCTGCTGGCCACGCTGGTGCTGCTGTTTTCGTTCAAGGGCGAAGTCATCATCACCAATCCACTGACCATCGTGTGGATCGCCGTCCCGCTGTTCATCCAGACGGTGCTGATTTTCGGGCTGGGCTGGTTCCTGTCGCTCAAGATGGGGTTGACCTATGAAGACGCGGCGCCTACGGCCATGATCGGCGCGAGCAACCATTTCGAGGTGGCCATCGCCACGGCGGTCATGCTGTTCGGGTTGTCGTCCGGGGCGGCCCTGGCCACGGTGGTAGGAGTGTTGATCGAGGTGCCGGTCATGCTGATGCTGGTCAAGGTCTGTCTCAGAACCCGTCACCGGTTCGCTCCCGGCAAACCAACCGGCGCGATGTGAGGGTTATGATTTCCAGCTGATACTCCTTCGATCCTCCGCGGATGGTGTGGTGAATGTCCAGCAACCGGTCTCCGGTGCGGTTCCACAAGCCTTCCAGGTTATGCCAGGTGACCGGGGCTCCGCACCAGCCGCTCGTCCGGACTTTCAGCCCCCCATGTTCGGCGAACTCATAGCCGGAACGATCGCCGGAAAGGGCGGCCGCCCGATGGTAGACCTTGGCTCCGTCATCGGTCTGCTCCTCGAAAATCCAGACGCCGACCAGGGTCCGGGGCTGGTCGGGCCCGGGGTCGGGTTCCGAGGTGCTGGTGCAGGCGGCCAATAGAAGGGTCAGCCCAATGGTGATTGCGAAATATCCTCTGATGATCATGATTCGGTCCTTTCACTTCAATATTTTCCAGTCCCTGGTCATCGTTTTCGGGGCGGTCGTTTGGAGGTGCCGCCGGCCACCAGGACGGGCTGCCGAGGGGGATTTTTGGTCCGCGGCCCGCGCTGTTCCGTAACCTGGTCCCGGGTCAAAGGGGTTTTGCGGGGAGGATCGGGCTGCGGCCGGGGATATTCGGGTCCCGGGGGATAACACGGTCCCGGTCCCGGGTGGTGGATGATAATGACTTCGGTGTAGGAATCGACGGGTCCCTGATACGGTAGAGGTGCGCATCCCGTCTGGAGAAGGATCAGGACCAATAGCGGGGAAATCTTTGCTAACCTGGCTAAAATTCTCATTGTGAACCCCCATTACCTTTGAATTTAGATTATTGCATTAATGATGTCAACATTATGTTCATAAAACATAATAGTGTCAAGTCATTATTTATTTGTTGCCGGTTTTGCCGTCTCGTGTTATAAAGTTTTTAAATACAACAATTTGACAGGAGACCCCCATGGCCCTGGGCCGACCGCACAGTAAGGACTTTCCGGAGAAATACCGGAATTCCTTCGAGTTGTACCAACTGACCGAATCCCAACCTGCGGCAGGAAGCACCCTTGCCGACCAGGTGGCGGCATACCTTCAGTGGGCCATTTCCCGGGAGCAGGAGGGTTTCGGCAAGGGTGAGATCATCAGCATCGGAGCTTTGGCCGATGGGTTGGATAAATCCCGAAATACGGCGGCCAAGGGGGTTGAACAGCTGGTGGCCATGGGAATGCTCGCCCGCACCAAGTTGAAATCCCCCTACGAAATCATCTCCAAGGTACCCATTTTCAAGGATTCGGGTCTGGTGGCGGACGAGCAGATTTCCCTGACCCTCAAGATGGACTCCGAGTCGACCTTCAGCGACGTCCGCCGCCTGAAGTATCCCGATCCCGATGATCCCTTCGCGGAATTTTTACTGACCGAGCTGGCAGCCAGCAACGATGGCCTGATCCAGGAATCCTTTGCCGGGAACTGGGCTTCCGGGGAATTGCTTTATTATTTCCGCATGCGATCGGTTGTCCGGGACGGTGGCGCCGTGGGTTATCTGTCCGAAATCACTTTTTTGAACCTGACGCCCGATCAGTCCGGCAGGTTCACCGAACGTTTCACGCTTCTTCGCGATCAGCATGTGTCACGATTTTCCATGTACTCGGTGTTGGAACAATGCGGCCTGAGCGATCTGCGCGCGGGACGGACCCAGGTAACGGTCGGCAACCCCCCCGGTTTGATTGCCGGTGGGCTGAAGGAATTTATCAACGGACGCACCATCGATATGGATGATTATCTGGAACGCAAAACCATGCTAAAATGGAGCTACGCACTATTCAAACCGGATGCCAACCCGATGGTAACGTTTTCGGTGTGTTTCGTTCGCCCGGATCTGATCAGCATTTTCATTCGCAAGCTGGATGTGGAATTGAAATAGGAGGGCCCCGATGAAATCGACCAGGATTCTCATGGTTTTTCTGCTGATGGTGGTTGCCATCGGCTGCAGCAATAATGAAGAAGAAAAAGCGGAAGAGACTGTCCCGCAGGCTGCCACGGAGACCGCCACGGAGACCGCTCCGCAGGTCGCTACCCTGACCCTGGCTGAACTTAAAAGCGCGACCTACACCGGAGTCGAGGAACAGGACCCTGTAACCCTGATAGACGGGGTTTGGGAAGGTGCCCCCTTCGATGAGGGCGGATCCTCGCGGCCCACCGTTCACTTCATCCGCGACTTTCACATGCTGGGCGACCTCAACGATGATGGACTCGAGGAAGCGGCGGTCCTGCTGGGCGCCGGTTCAGGTGGAACGGGAGAGAACATCTACCTGGCCGTGGTGGGAATCCGGGAAGGCAAACTGCAGAACCTCGACACGATTCTGCTCGGCGACCGGGTGCAGATCCGCAAGGCGGGAATCCTGGAAGGCCGCCTGTTCATGGACGTGCTGCGCGCAGGACCCAATGACGCCATGTGCTGCCCCGGCGAACTGGCCGTCCTGGCCTGGAAGCTGAACAACGACAAACTGGAGGCCATGGAAGCCACCAGTGAACCCCTCAGGTTGTCCCTGGAAT
>Ga0164313_10002718_pt1 | contig 15798 bp, 12 predicted proteins | sample GuaBasSedimGuay4_FD_113735 | JGI IMG/M metagenome (GOLD analysis project Ga0164313, IMG submission 113735) | Subseafloor sediment microbial communities from Guaymas Basin, Gulf of California, Mexico - Guay4, Core 4569-4, 0-3 cm | ecosystem: Environmental > Aquatic > Marine > Hydrothermal vents... | reverse complement strand
GCGGCCTTTCGTGAGGCTGGCGCGGAAGGGTCGGCCTTCCCGAATATCGTCGGCTCCGGCTACAACGCGACAACCCTCCATTATGATCAGAACGTCGGTGTTTGCCGTGCCGGCGAACTAACGAGGCATCCCCTCCGCCGCAAGGACTTCGAGCGCGTCCGTGTAAGGCCTGGCGCGCCGTTCGGCGAAGCCGTCGATCAGGAAGCCCATTGCCCCGATGAGGATGATCGCCGGACCCAGCCCGTGCGCCCAGTCCGCCTTCAAGCCGAAGCGCAGGCCAAGCCCGACCAAGACCAACGTCGTCCACATGCCGATGTAGAGGGGCCAGTTGTCATTGACCTTCTGCATGCGTGGAAGCTCCTCGGCAACCATGGCACCCCGATCGCTTTGGAATCCGGCTTCGAGCTCTGCCACCTGCCCCGTGGTGCGGAGGCCGACCGCGGCACCGATACCGATCGCGAATACCCCGAAGAGAACGAGCGGCACCGCCAAGCCCCAAGCGAAGCCGCCCCGCTCCGCTCGCAGTGTGACGGCAGCAAAGGCGACCATAGCGATGCCGATCGGGACGATGAAGTACAGCGATTCGATGCGCTCTCCGCGAAAATAATCATGCATCACGTTGAGGAAGGGCATACGCGTTCGTTGGGTCTCTCATACCGAAGTTGGTCCGGTCAAGATGGACGTTGACGGTCTAGCAAAGTTCCCCATGATTGCAGTTCGCATCAAACGGAGGGCGGCATGGCAGCAACGGATTGGACGTTTGGGGGAACTTGGCCGTACGAGCCGCAATGGTTCGACACACCGGATGGGAGGCTGCACTACGTGGATGAGGGCCCTCGCGACGGCAAGCCCGTCGTCATGGTGCATGGAAACCCGACGTGGGGGTATCTGTACCGCAACTTCATTCCACCGCTGGTCGACGCGGGGTACCGGTGCATCGTGCCAGACCTCTTGGGTTTCGGACGCTCGGACAAACCAGACGATGCGGGGCTCTACCAAGTGCCGCGACACGCAGAGCGACTGGACGCTCTGCTCGAATCGCTCGACCTGCAGGAGGCGACGCTCGTGTCTCAGGACTGGGGCGGCGCGATTGGATTCTACTGGGCCACGCGGCATCCCGACCGCATCGCCGCGCTGTGCATCCTCAACACGATGGCACACCGTCCACCCGGAAAGGTAAAGCTCCCGCTCCCACTGCACCTGTTTCGAGCGCCGGGGGTCGGGGAGGTGATGGTCAAAGGCGCACACATGTTCGTGCGCGGTTTCCTGTTCAAGGCGGGCATCATGCATAAGGACCGGATCACCAACGACGTCCGCGCGGCGTACACCGCGCCACACCCCACGTATTCGTCCCGCACATCCATCCTGGCATTCCCTCGCGAGATCCCGTCAGACTCGACCGGCCGCGTCTCCGATTTCCTAGGCGAGGTTGAAGAGGGTCTTCAGCAACTCAAAGACAAGCCCACTATGATCGCGTGGGCCATGAAAGACGTCGCCTTTCTCCCGGAGTACCTGGATGAGCTGTGGCTCCCAATTTTCCCCAACGCGGACGTGTTGCGGCTCCCGGACGCCGGACACTACCTCCAAGAAGACGCCCACGAGCGCATCGTGCCTAAGCTGGTGACGCATCTAGATTCGGTGTTCCGCACCGGACCTCAGTCGACCGACTCCACGGCGACGAGTCAGTAGCCCTTGATCGACGTTCGGTTCTCGTAACCCGCGGGGAACGAGTACGTGAATCCGACGGATGGCTCGAGCCAAGAGCGGTTTCTCAGGAAGAACTGGCCTTGGAAGCTGTACCCGGCGCCAAATCCGATCTCGAGGTCGGCTTGAGGGGCGACACGAATCTGCATGCCGATACGTCCGTGGAAGCCTGGCGTGAAGCGGTACTGGTTGACTCCCGTGCAGTACCAAACGTTACAGACGACCTGCGTTTCGTTGAGGTTCCACCAGTTGAAGTCGAACCAGCCATCCAAGAACGGGGCGACGCGGGTTCGGTTCGGCGTGACGAAGCGCATTCCTAGCGCGAAAAAGATATTGGTCAGGGTCTCTCTGTGCGTGCCGACGGGTGCGCCCGAGACGTTTTGGAGATTGAGGCCGTTGCCGCGAAAGCCGAGCGCAAGCATCGGCACCCACCATTTGTAGTTCCAGCCAATGCGCGCATCGACCGTGCCGCCGGGGCGAACGATGTCGCGGTCGACGCCGTTCCAAAGCATGACGCCGACGTCGAAGCCGACTTCAATGTGTGGGTATCCGCTTTCCGAGGGATCCTCGTATTGGGCTCGCGTCGTGTTGGCGGCGATCGTAGCACTTGCCGCGAGGAGCAGCCCGAGCGCCACCGTTCGTACCATCATTGACTTCCCCGGAGCTTCTTTAGCTCCGCGGTGTATTTCTCGGCGGCTTTAGTACGTCCCATCTGCTGGTTGTAAGCGACGAGCAGTTGCAAAATCTCGCGGCTCGCGGGGTAGCGCTGACGGATGCCGTCGAGGGTTTTCAGCGATGCGACTTTGTGTCCCTGATCGAACTGGGCCACGGCATAGACATACCCAAACCGAATGACCTCAGGGCGAATCTCGTGTGCGCGGCGAAGGTGCGCCATGGCCTCCGAACGTCGCTCGAGCCGTATGAGCGTGAGGCCGAGGGCGAACTCGACAGAGCCGCGATCTGCGGCGGACTTCAGTCCTTCACGAAGCGCCGCTTCCGCCTCTTCGTCCCGCTGTTGGCTTCGGTAGAGGTCGGCGAGGTTCACGTAGGCGGCTGTGAACGTGGGATCGATATCGAGAGCTTCGCGCAGATTGCCCTCGGCATGCTCGACGTCGCCGGCAAGAAGCGCCACATGCGCTAGGTCGACCAACCCCCCGCCCCGGTCCGAGTTGAACGCGCGCGCCTGGAGGTACTCCGCGGTGGCGGCCTTCAGTGCTGCGCGGTCGGACGCGCTCCACCGGCCTGCGTGGATTCCGAGCAATGCCGCGACGGCTTCGACGCGCACGGTGCGCACTGGGTCGCGAAGCAGCTCGCGGACGACCTCCACACGCTGCTCGGACGGCAGCTCGCGTGCAGCGACCGCAACCGTGCGGCGGACGATGGGACTTGGGTCACGCGTCGTGCGCATCAACAAGGCGGGCAATGCTGGAGAAGCGAGGTTGCGGAGCTCGAGTAGTGCAGTCGCACGTACGATGGCAGGAGTCGTGCCTACCGCGACGATCTCGACGAGACCCGATTCACCTTCCGGCCGTTGCGCTCGCGCCGCGTGAAGCGCCTCGGCAAACGCATGGTCGGACCGGGTCGGGAAGTGCTTCTCGATGTGACCCTCGGCCCACGTCGCGCTCTTCTTCGAGTGACAACCGGTGCAAGCGTCCGGGGCGCCGATCGTCGCAGCCAACGCGGGACGTGGCAGCCCAAAGCCGTGGTCGGCGCGTTCATCATTCACCATGTAGGTGCGCTGCGGCATGTGGCAGTCGGTGCAGAGACTCCCGTCCGTTCCCGTGTCGTGGAAATGGTGCTTGGGGTCGTCGTAGACGCCGGCTTGATGGCAGCGGCTACACAGGGCGTTTCCTTCTGCCCGGAGCTTCGTGCTGTGCCCGTCATGGCAGTCGGTGCACACTACGCCCGCTGCGTGCATCTTGCTTTGAAGGAACGAGCCGTAGACGTAGACCTCGTCTTTGATCTGTCCGTCGTCGAAGTAGAGAAGCTCATCGAGCGTGGCGAGGCGATACCGGTCGTGATAGCCACCGCCTTCACCGCCTAGGTCCGCGCGGCGAGAATGGCAGGGTGCGCAGGTTTGGGTCTCGTCACTCGCCTCGGACGTGGCTAGAGTCGCAATGGGTTTGTCCTCGCCGAACGACCAAATGCGATTCGACGGCGCAGGGAGACGTCGTTCGAACCCTGCGTTGGCAGGAAGGTTTTCGTCGTTTGCCTCGGCGAGCTCCACGTGACGTGACCCGCGTCCGTGGCACGCCTCACAACCGACGTTGATCTCGAAGTACTCCGTCGAATAGCGCTTCGAGGCCCGGTCGTAGTTCTTCTTCACCGCGGTCGAGTGGCAGTCGGCGCAGGAGTAATTCCAGTTGTAGCTCGGCCCTGTCCAGTGCAGGGGGTCGCCCGGCTCGACGTACTCGTCCGGCTGAAGGTGAAACCAATGTTGGCCGCCCTGCCCTCTTGGCCGTGTATCCCAGGCAAAGAGAAACGATTGAAGGCGCCCGGGCTCCACCTCGACGAGGTACTGCTGAAGCGGTTCGACCCCGAATGTGTAAACCACCGGAAAGCGTGCGCGCTTCCCATCGGCCCCGAGCGCTTCGATCGCAAACGAATCGCCATCGCGGATGAACCGCACGGTCTCTTTATAGTACTTCGCCTTGGCGTCATCGAAGTCGCCGAGCACCGTCTCCGGCGTCGCCCTCTGCATCGCCAGCTCATGATGCGACCCAAGCCAGCCTTTGTGCTGCGCCTCATGACAGGAGGCACACTTCGGCGTCCCCACATACTCCGCGGGCCCCTGCGCCACAGGCGTCGGCGGAGCCGCATCAGGCTCCAAGACGACATCCTCCACCTTCTCATGGCACGCCAAGCCCACCACACCGAGCACGACCACCAACCCCCAAGCCAACCCGCTCCGCATGACCCGCCCGGTCTAGCGCGTATTGGAAAAAGGGGACAGTCCCCTTTTTGTCGGGATAGTATCGGGGGATGGAGGTCACTAGGAGCAACGCGGTGCGGGTCGTGCGCTTTCTGATTGGGCTGTTCTTTCGTCGGGTTGAGGTGAGCGGGGTGGAGCACGTCCCCGAGACTGGCGGGGGGATTCTAATCGCGTGGCATCCGAACGGGCTGGTCGATCCCGCGCTCATCATCAGCTGCTTTCCACGCCGAGTGGTGTTTGGCGCCCGTCATGGGCTGTTCAAGTGGCCGTTCGTCGGGCAGCTCATGCGCGCGCTGGGTACGGTTCCGATCTTTCGTGCGACCGACTTGAAAGACGCTGACGACGAGACACGGCGAAAGGGGAACCGAAAGAGTCTCGACGCGATGGCGCAGGCGGTGTGTGATGGCGGCTTCGCGGCGTTGTTCCCCGAGGGCGTCAGTCACGACGATCCGTTTCTTCAGGAGCTCAAGACTGGCGCCGCGCGGCTCTACTACCGCGCGAAGCAACTCTGCGACGAGAACGGCGTTCCGCCCGTGATTATCCCGGTCGGCCTTCACTACAACAACAAGACCGTGTTCCGGTCGGACGCCCTCGTCGAGTTCCATGCACCGCTCGAGCTTCCGCACGAGCTGTTGGCGCCGATCCCTGAAGACGATGATGAGGCGCTTCGCACTCGGAGCGGCGAGCTGATGCGTGTACTCGAACCGGTCCTACAAGAGGTCACCCATGCAACCGAAAGCTGGGAGCTCAACCAGCTGATGAACCGCGTGCGGACGCTCATGCGAGCAGAACGGGCCAAGCGCGCGGGCGTGAGTCTCAAGGCCCCGAACATGGTCGAGCGCACGTTGGGGATGGCGAGGGTATGGAAGGCCTACTACGCGCGCCTGCAAACCGAGCCCGATCGCGTGCAGGCGTTGCTCGATCGTGTCGCGGCTTACGACCAGGCCCTCCACGAGGTGAAGCTCGAGGACTACGACCTCGACAAACCACCACCGATCGAGTCCAAATGGCTGCCCATCGTCTTGGCTTTTCAAGCAGCGGTCGTGTTCTTGGTGTTTCCGCCCGTTCTCGTACTGGGGTCTTTGATCAACGCTGGGCCCTACTTCCTGACGGACGTGTTCTCCCGCATCGCATCGAAACAATACAAAGACACAGCCACAATCAAACTACTCGCCAGTCTGGTCCTCTTTCCACTCGCCTGGTTGACGGCTGCCCTGCTCGTCGGTCTAGGCCAGATTCAACTGCACAACATGGTCGAAGGAATCCCGCGCGCGCCATGGGCCGCCGGAATCACTACATTCCTGATCGGCGCCTTCGGGGGTGCATTGGCGTTGGTCTATCTGGAGTTGGTTAGGCGTACCTGGACCTCGATCAAGATCCGCCTGAAGCGCCAGTGGGGGTCGACGATCATCCGGCAGCTCTCCGCCGAGCGGGCGGTGCTCTACGAAGCAATCGAAGAAATTCGAGAGGGGCTCGACTTACCGGGCGACGTGCTTTCGGACGGCAGTGTCGGGACACGCGACTTCGCGCTCGATTCAGACGATATGCCCTAGCCGCCCTGCCCCTTCCAAGGGATGTCGTCCACGCCTGCGATGTGATTGGCGTAGCGCGCCAGGACGAAAAGCAGATCGCTCAGGCGGTTGAGGTAACGGAACAGTTCTGCACGAACGGTTTCATGCGCGCCAAGCTCGACGAGCGAGCGTTCGGCACGCCGGCACACGCAGCGCGAGATGTGAAAGCGAGCTGCGCCTTCGCTGCCTCCCGGGAGAACGAATGACGTGAGCGCGGGGGGGCCTTCTTCGTACTGGTCGATGGCGCGTTCCAAAGCTTCCACCTGGGGCTCGGCGATGAGCGGCATCGTGCTCTTCTGTTTCCGATCCTCGGTCGAGCCGAGCTCTGCACCCACTTCGAATAGGTCGTTTTGAATCTGATTGAGGAGCGCGTTGAGATCGGGATCCGAAACCGCCACGCGCGCCCAACCCACGGCGCTGTTCAGCTCGTCGACCTCGCCGTAGGCCTCGACGCGGAGCGAGGCCTTGGACACTCGAGCACCGCCAAAGAGGCCAGTTTCGCCTGCATCACCCGTCTTCGTGTAGATCTTCATGCGCCGGGCCCTCCGTTCGAAAACCGATCGCCAACTGCAACCCCGCGCCCGCTCGCAAAGGAACGCGCGTCGACTCGTTTGCGGCCGCTCTCCTGAAGCTCCTGAATCTCTAGCGTGCCTTCGGCGCAAGCGACGAGGATGCCTTCGGGATCGAGCGCGATCACCTGACCGGGGGTCGCTCCCTCGGGATCTAGGGTGGACGCAAGGGTGCGATGCACTTTGATGCGCCGCTCTGCGAGAACCGTATGTGCGCCAGGCCAAGGATTCATGCCGCGGATCTGATTATGCACCGCTGTGGCCGGTTTGTTCCAGTCGATGCGGCCGTGCTCCTTCTTCAGGAGAGGCGCCATGGTCGCCTTGCCGTCGTCTTGCGGCTGCGGCGTGAGGTCAGCGGCGACATAACGTGCGAGTTGTTCACGTAAGAGGCCCGCGCCCATTTTCGAAAGCCGGTCGCTCAACGTCGACGCATCGTCATCCCTCAGGATCGGCGTTGAAGCAGCCGCGAGGATCGGCCCCGTGTCCATGCCCACATCCATCTGCATGAGCGTGACGCCAGTCTCCTCGTCTCCGTGGACGATCGACCACTGAATCGGCGCCGCGCCACGCCAGCGTGGAAGTAAGGACGCATGAACGTTGACGCAGCCGGCTGTCGGCGCATCGAGGACGGCACGCGGGAGAATCCGGCCGTACGCGACCACCACCGCAACGTCGGCATCGAGGGCCCGAAGCTTTTCCGCAAAGTCAGGGGTTCGGACCTTCGTGGGCTGCCACACCTCCAGCCCGAGCTCGAGCGCGCGCTTCTTTACCGCGGGAGGTCGCATCGCAAGCCCCCGCCCCGCTGGACGGTCAGGCTGCGAGATGACCACAGTGACGTCGCTAATGTCGTGCAGCGCTTCGAGGCAAGGCACCGCGAAGTCAGGGCTGCCGAAGAAGATCGTCCGCACGGCCTATCACTGCGCGGCGTCGGCCGCGGCTCGTTTGGTCATCGCGCGATGCACCATGCGGCGGCGCAACACACTGAGATGGTCGATCATCAACTCGCCATTGAGGTGATCATTTTCATGTTGAATCACGGTCGCCAATAGACCGTCCGCCTCGAGCTCGAACGGCTTGCCGTCCTTGTCGAGCGCACGGACTGTGACTCGCTCGGGACGATCGATGTCTTCACGGACACCGGGAAACGAGAGGCAGCCCTCATTGAAGGTGGTGCTACCCTCGGCGGCGATGATCTCCGGATTGATGAAGACGCGAAGGTCGCTCGGCTCGTCGTCATGGCTGGCGACGTCCACGATGAAGAGGCGTTTGGAGACCCCGATCTGTGGAGCGGCCAATCCGACGCCCGGGGCTAGGTACATCGTCTCCGCCATGTCCTCGATCAATTGATGCAATTCAGCATCGAACTCCTCGACCTCTTTGCCGGGCTCGCGGAGACGTTTGTCTGGGTAGAACAGAATGGGGCGAATCAACGTGGAACCTCCGAGCGGGTACCGCTCAACACCATAGGAAGCTTTGCTTTTTCTAGCGCCAGGCACCCTCCACCGCAAGATCCAGGGCGTTTGACAGGGGTCTCTCGCTAGAACATGTTCTATTTTGCCAAGCGACCCGTAGCAAAGGAGCGCCGCAATGGCGGAGTGGGACCGTACAGTCGATTTACTCGTGATGGGAAGCGGCGCCGCCGGAATGGGAGCGGCCATTCGTGCGCACGACCTCGGATTGGACGTGCTCCTCGTCGAAAAGAGCGAGCTCTATGGGGGCAACTCAGCAATGTCCGGTGGCGTTTGCTGGGTCGCAAACAACCCGGGCATGGCAAAGGAAGGCATCCCTGATTCCGACGAAGAAGGCTTCCAATACTTGAAGCACATCACGAAGGGCGAGGTACCCGACAACAGGTTAAGGCTGTACATCCGCGAGAGCAAGAGGGTGCTCGCGTACTTGCACGAAAAGACACATGTCCGGTACGTCCCGCTCGCAAAATACACCGACTACTACCCGGAGGCGCCGGGCGGACGTCCTGGTGGGCGGTCGATGGACCCGCTGCCATTCGACGGCTCGAAGCTGCGTGAGGACTTGATGCGGATGCGACGGCCTCACCCGCAGTCGCAGATTCTTGGAAAGTTCGGCATCACGGCGAAGGAAGCACAGGCCGCCATCGGCGTCGGTTTCAAGACGATGATGTTCATGGCGTGGCAGATGTTCTTGTACATGTTGCGTCACTTCAAGCGGAAGCGCTGGGGACGAGACACCAAGCTTTGCGCAGGCAACTCGCTGATGGGCCGGCTGCTGTTGTCGCTCAAGGAACGCAATGTCCCGACGTGGCTGAATACGGGTGTCGAAGAGCTGCTGTTCGAAGATGGCAAGGCCGTCGGTGCGGTGCTCAACAAGGAGGGCAAGACCCTGCGCGTTAAGGCCAGCCGCGGCGTAGTCCTGGCGGCCGGGGGTTTTTCGCGGAACCGCGAGATGCGCCAGAGGTATCAGCGGCACCCGATCACGACCGAATGGACCGCTGGAACTCCCTCGAACACCGGCGACGCGATTCAGATGGGGCGCGACGCCGGGGGCGCGCTGGATCTCATGGATGAGGCCTGGTGGACGCCAGTGTCCCTGGTGCCAAAATCGCCCTTCTCCTGGGTGCTGGTCGTCGAGAAGAGCCTGCCGCACGGCTTGTTCCTCAACCAAAACGGCAAACGATTCACCAACGAGGCCGCGCCATACATCGATGTCGTCAACGGTATGTACGACGACGTGGCGAAGACCGGGGCGGCTGACCCTCGCTGGTTCCACATCTTCGATGCGACCTATCGCAAGTCGTCGATCGCAGGACCGGTTGCGCCCGGCAAGGTCATGCCCGACAAGCAGCTCCCGCGCCGCTATCGCGACGGTAAGTTCCTCTACAAGGCCGAGACCCTCGACGAGCTCTGTGCGCAACTCGAGATTCCCGCGGCGACCGCGAAGGCGGCGATCACACGGTTCAATGAGTACGCCGTCAAAGGCGAAGACCCGGACTACAACCGTGGATGGAGCGCGCAAGATCGCTACTACGGCGACCCGAACGTGAAACCCAACTGCTCGCTCGGCCCGATCGAAACCGGACCGTTCTACGCTGTCCAGATCTATCCGGGCGACCTCGGCACCAAAGGCGGCCTCGTCACCGACGAACACAGCCGCGTGCTGAAGGAAGATGGTCAGGCAATCCCCGGCCTTTACGCCGCAGGCAACTCCGCGTCATCCGTCATGGGACGCACCTACCCGGGCGCCGGCGGCACGATCGGCCCAGCACTGACCTTTGGCTTCCTCGCGGCCGAAGACGCGGCCCGGGGATAGTATCGGGCGTCGAGAGCGTCCCCTAAAGAGGATCTATGTCTAGGGTGGCTTGGGTGGGGCCGAGGCCTTGGGCTATTCGCGCGGCTAGGTGGGCGGTTACGGTTCGGAGGAGTTTTCGGTCGGAGGACTTTAGTAAGAGGCGGTAGTGGTAGCGACCTCTTAGGCGGACTAGCGGGGCGGGGGCGGGGCCTAGGACTTGGACTGCTCCGTCTTTGACGGCTTGGTGTTGGCGGGCAGTTTCGGCGAGGAGCTGGGTGGCGGCTCGGGCGTCTGCTTCGGCGCCGGCGTGGACGCGGACTGTGACCAGGCGGGCGAAGGGAGGGTAGCCGACTTCTTCGCGGGCCTGGATTTCTTCTGCGTAGAAGCCTTCGTAGTCGTGTTGTGCGGCTAGACGCACTGCGGGGTGGTCGGGTTGGTAGGTTTGCAGGATTACTTTGCCAGGAGTGTCGGCCCGGCCTGCGCGGCCGGCAACCTGAGCAAGCAATTGGAAAGTGCGTTCGGATGCGCGGAAGTCTGGGAAGGCGAGGCTTTGATCGGCGAGCGCGACGCCGACGAGGGTCACTGCGGCGATGTCGTGTCCTTTGGTGACCATCTGTGTGCCCACCAATACGTCGACCTCCCCGCTGCGCAGCCGATCGAGAACCGCCTCGATGCCGTCGCCTGACGCCGTGTCGCGATCGAGCCGAGCCACGCGCGCCTTGGGGAAACTCTCTTCGATGGACTTCTCGAGTTGTTCGGTTCCTACCCCGATCCGCTTCTGCTCGGTGCTCCCGCACAAGGCGCACGCCATCGTGACCGCCCGGTGGAAATCACAATAGTGACAACGAAGCGCGCCCTGCCCTCGGTGCTCGGTCAGCGCCACGCTGCAGGCAGGGCACTCGGCCACTGCGCCGCATGCCGCACAGCGCACGCTCGGCGAAAAACCGCGCCGATTGAGGAAAATGATCGCTTGATGGCCGGTTTCCAAACAGTGTCCGATCGCGGAATGAAGCGGCCCGGAAAGCAGCAGGTGACCGGTCGGGCCTTTTCGGTAGCGGCGCAGGTCGACGATCTCTACGTCGGGCATGGTCGCACCGGTCGCGCGTGTAGGCAGAGAGAGCAATCGGATTCTGCCCTGATTCGCCCGATAATATGTCTCGACCGAAGGAGTCGCGCTCCCGAGAACACACACGGCGCCCGCGTACTGCGCCCGAAGCAACGCCATATCGCGGGCGTGATAGCGAAAGCCCTCGTCCTGCTTGAAAGATGGGTCGTGCTCTTCGTCGACGACGATCAATCCGAGGTCGGCGACGGGGGCGAACAACGCCGAGCGCGCCCCGATCGCCACTTGCACGCGCCCACGGCGGAGCGCTTGCCAGGCATCGTCGCGTTGGCGCGCGGTGAGACCGCTGTGCAGCACGGCGATGTCGTCCCCGAACCGCGCCCGGAAACGCCCGACGAGCTGAGGCGTCAGCGCGATCTCCGGCACCAGCAGGACCGCACCCCGGCCCGCTTTGCGCACATCGTCGATCGCGCGGAGGTAGACCTCGGTCTTTCCGGAACCGGTGACGCCGTGCAGGAGGAACGCCTCGGCACTGCGCTGCAGGATCGCTTCGCCGATCGTGTCGATCGCGAACTGCTGGGCCGCGGTCGGCGCGTGCGGTTCGTCACGGGTCACCGGAGAGCGAAAGAACGGGTCACGAATCGCTTCGACCTCCTCGAACTCGACGAGGCCCTTGTCCGCCAGCGATCGAACCACGACTCGGGGGTCCTTCAGCTCGCCGCGAAGCTCGTCGAGCAAGACCGACTCGCGACCTGCCAGCCAGTCCATCACCTTCTTCTGTCGAGCACCCAGACGAACGCCCTCCATGTCTTTGCCGGTGGAAGTCACCTTCCAGGTCGTATGGTGCGCCACGCGCTGGCCGGGAAGGTTCTCCGCAGCCTCGAGAAAGCCATCGGCGCGCAGGCGGCGCATCGCCCCCGCGGGCAACGCCGGCGCAGCCGCCCGCAAGACCTCGCCGAGCGGGTGCATGTAGTACTTGGCCGCTTGGTCTAGGAAACGCAGGAGCTCCGGTGTGAATACCGGCTCGACTTCGAGAAGCCCCGCGACCGGAAGCGCACGCGCCACGCCTTCAGGAAGGTCTTCCCGGCCGCCGACGACGAAACCCGCGAGCTTGCGGCGGCTAAAGGAAACGGCGACGCGACTCCCCGGCTGGAGCGCGCCCCTCAACCCGTTCGGCACGCCGTAGGTGAACACCCGTCGAAGTGGCACCGGCAGGGCCACTTCTACGTAGGGCGAGACAATCGGCTCGGATGCAGTCCCTGGCATCAAGCGCCTATGGTGACTTGTGCTCGACGAGACTTCCATCACGCCGGAACCTACCGCGGCGCCGGTCCGGGTCGCGCGAATACACCGCAAACGAAAGGTCGTCCTGCTCGCTCGCCGCCAAACGGTGCGCGGCCGCCATCGCGATCATCGCGGCGTTGTCGGTACAAGAAATCGGTGGCGGAACGAAAAGGCGAATCCCATTGCCTTCGCAGACTTCCTTGGCGCGAGCGCGTAGCCCGCTATTTGCCGCGACCCCACCCGTGATGACGAGCTGGTCGAGTTCCTCCCGCTTGCACGCCAGGATCGACTTCCGGACGAGGCTCTCCACGATGACGCCCTGAAACGATGCACAAAGATCGGCGAGCTCCTGGTCATCGTCCGGCACACCATGCTCTTGAACGTGGCGCGCGAGTGCCGTCTTGAGACCCGAGAAACTGAAGTCGAGGATCTTTCGCGATGCCATCGGAAGGGGGAACGAGAAAGCGTCGCCATCGCCGCGCGCCGCCAGCCGGTCAATCCGGGGGCCGCCAGGATACCCGAGACCGAGAAGCTTGCCCGCTTTGTCGAAGGCCTCGCCCGCCGCATCGTCGCGCGTCTGCGCAAGGAGCACGATGTCGTCAAAAGCCTCGACCCGGTAGAGCGCAGTGTGCCCACCGCTCACCAGCAACCCCACGTAGGGCATCACGGGCTCGTCGTGGGGCTCGTCTTGGCCCGGCCGCCGCAGGTACACCGCCAAGAGATGTCCGTCCAAGTGGTTTACCCCAACGAGAGGCTTTCCGATGCTCCACGCGAGCGCCTTGGCAACCTGCACCCCCACCAAGAGCGAGCCCACCAAGCCCGGCCCCTGGGTAACCGCGATCGCGTCAATGTCTTCGAGGCCACCGGGTGTTTTGTCGAGGGCTTCGCGAATGACCGGAATGATCGCCTGCATGTGCGCGCGAGACGCGAGCTCCGGGACGATGCCGCCGTAGGGTCCGTGCATCGCGATCTGGCTCGCGATCACGTCCGCCAGTACCTCGCCCGTCTCAGTGACCAACGCAGCGGCGGTTTCGTCGCACGAGCTCTCGATCCCCAGGACGCGCATCAAAGCGGCTCCTGATGGAGGCTGAACACACCGAAGTAGTCGCACTGACCGGCGTCGATCGGACCACAGTCCGTGGGATCGCAAATGACCAGGCCGGGACCAGCAACCACACGCACCTCGATGGTGCCCCCGCGGAGCAACGACAAGAACACCATCGCATCTCGCCCCGCAAGGGGGCCTGCATCGGGACGCGCGACAAACATGTAGTTCCGAACCCTGCCGCCGCCTGGAAACTCGTAGAGCCCCAGCTGATCGTGCGCGAGGGCTGGGATCGGAAGCAAGGGAGTGTCGGTGAACGTGGGGCCGCAGCTCTCGCCACTCGTCGAAATCGTGCCTGGGTTTTCGTACTGGAGCTCGGGATCGAACGTGAGGTCCAACGTCACCCCGGATGCGAAGCCTCGGCGAATGAACGAGCAATCGATGCCGCCAGGGCAGTTGAGTGGATCGTTCACGCCGATGATGTCGCCGCGATAGACCTCCCCGTCCCCGGTGCTGAACTCACCGAGCGTATCGCAGCCGAACGCAGCGATCAGAACGCAGATCCACCAGCAGCGCCGCATACGGCGAAGCATAGCAGAGAGCTAGATGCTGGCCCGGAGCGTTTTACTGGCCGAAAGCCAGCGGCGATAACCGGGGGCGTCGCCGGCCTGAGCGGCCAAGTTGGCGGCTTCCTCGTAGCGAACCTGAGCATCGCGTGCCCGACCTGCCAGCTCGTCGATCGACCCGAGCATGCCGACCGCCCGGGCAACCATGCTCGTCGCGCCATTGGCCCTGCCGTCCCGCTCGACGCTCCCAAGCTCGCGGGCGGCGCCTTCATGGTCCCCCGCGGCAGTCAGCGCGTCCGCGAGCTCGAGGCGGGTGCGCGCAAAGGTGTCCGCGGACGCGTCGATCTCGGCGAAGAGCTCGAGCGCGCGGCGGTACGCGTTGGCCGCGTGCTGCGGGTCGCCCTCGATCCGGCGGATGCGTCCGATCGCGACTTGTAGATGCGACTCGACCGAGGGCGCGACCCCGGCAACGAGCTCGAGCGCTTGCCCGAAATGGCGCATGGCATCGCGAGGTCGGTCGCGTCGCGCGGCGATCTGTCCAAGAGAGAGCAACATCTTGGCGCGGTCGGTGCTCTTGGGCATCGTCAAATCCAGCGCCTCGCGCAGTACACCATCGGCTCCCGCAGCGTCTCCAGAGCGCGCAAGGGCCTGGCCAAGCTTACGGCTGAACGTTGCGATCGCGACATCGTAAACGGTGTCACCACTCTCTAGTGTTTCGCGGCGAGCGAGCTCGAGAGCACGACGATACTCGAGCACGGCGCCGATGTGATCGCCCCGAGCCATCGAAGCATCGCCCGCCTTTTCGAGCACGACCAAGCTCGTCACTGGATCGACGCCGCGGTACGCGTGCGCCGCACGCACCTCTTGCGGCGCTCGAAGCTCGCTCAATACCTCATACGCGCGGCGATGAAGCGCGCGACGCGCTTCGGCAGGAATCGATGCCGCCACGAGATCTGCGATGAATGGATGAACGATGCTCACCTTGGAGCCATCGAGTCGCACGAGTGAGTTCCCGGCCAGCTCGTCGAGCCCCACCAACTCGTCGTTCCCCGAAACAGCTCGAAGCGCGTCCAGGTCACAAGTCCGGCCGAGTACTGCGGCCGATTGAAGTAGACGTTGCGCCGCCACCTCGACCCTTTCGACGCGCTGTGCGATTGCATCGGCCATCCGGGGCGCCGGACCATCGTCCGGAGAGACCCCGAGCGCCTCCAGCTGCTCAAGGTGCAACGGCAACACCTTGCCGCCCACCGACTCGGCGATCTTGTCAAGGCCAGACACCAATCGCAGATGGAACGACCCCGCCAAGAACCGTTCGGCCTCCTCGGAGTCCAGTCCCTCGAGCGGCATCATCTCCTTGGCGAGCACGCCGCGATCGTGATCGCCGGCGGTCACCAACAGAACCGGCTCGCTGCCCAGCACTCGTGCCAACTCGATGACCGTCCGCTGCGTAAGCCCATCACAATGGGAGAGATCATCGACGATCAACATCACGCGGCCACTGGACGCGCGTCCCCGCGCACGGCGCACCGCGCACGCCAAGGCTTCAGCCACAGCGCCCGTTCGTGACCGGCCACCACCTCCGAGCAAACCCGCGGGGTTCATCACCTCGTCCACGCCGGCCCCTGCGAGCACCGATCCGAGCTCGTCCCCGCGGCCAGCAATCCTCACGAGCTCCGAGTCGTCGACTTCGAGGAGCTCGGCCAAGATGGTCCGAATCGCGGAGTATGGAACCGGCGCGCCGGTCGAATGCGCGCCCGCTCCGATGACGACGTCTCCTTCGGCCGCGGCGACCTCGGCGAT
>Ga0164313_10002717_pt1 | contig 15800 bp, 15 predicted proteins | sample GuaBasSedimGuay4_FD_113735 | JGI IMG/M metagenome (GOLD analysis project Ga0164313, IMG submission 113735) | Subseafloor sediment microbial communities from Guaymas Basin, Gulf of California, Mexico - Guay4, Core 4569-4, 0-3 cm | ecosystem: Environmental > Aquatic > Marine > Hydrothermal vents... | reverse complement strand
TATGTGGAAGCAGACAAGATAGACGCATAATTTGTAAGGGCGAACCCAAGTGTTCGCCCTTTCTTGTTCCTCCAGTCCTCTGGTGGAACATCATTTGTTTTGTATATTTAATTTTGATATGCGTTCCCACTGAGGACAGTGGAAACGAGGAAAGATAGAAGCATAGTTTGTGTAGCGTGGGCATTCCTGCCCACAATAAATCATTTGTAAGTGAACTACATATTTCGCTTTGCTCATCGTGGGCAGGAATGCCCACGCTACAGTAGTATAGGAAAAAACATGAATATAGCCATAGTAGGTGCAGGTCTTGTAGGAAGAGTTTTAGCACTAAACCTACTTAAAGAGGGACACACATTAACACTTTTTGATAAAAGTTCTAAAGAGGGAACTGACGCGGCAGGTTTTACAGCTGCAGGTATGTTAGCTCCTTTTGCAGAACTTGAGACAGCTGAATCTACTATATTTAAGCATGGAAAACGCTCGATGGAACTATGGGAAGATTTGCTCAAAGAAGCAGGTGTGTATGATGGTCTACAATTAAAAGGAACGATTATAACGGCGCATCCACAAGATATACCGGAACTTGATCATTTTATTAGTTCACTGCGTAATAAAATAGAAGAGGCAAAAGATATAGAAATGGTTGACAGTCAAAAACTCTCCAAGTTAGAGCCAGAATTGGGGCATCATGCTAAGGCATTTTATCTTAAAGATGAAGGTCAGGTAGATGCACAAAGATTTATGGCATTTTCTACCAACACACTAAGTATGAACCCCAACATTAAATGGATGGAATATACCAAGGTAGATAAAATTGAACCTGCCAAAGTTTTTTATGGTGATAAGGTTGAAGAGTATGATTGGGTTTTTGATTCCAGAGGTTTGGGAGCCAAAGAACACTTTTCTGATTTACGTGGCGTAAGGGGAGAAGTGCTTTGGCTTGAATCATCTGAAATCAATATAACTCGACCTACAAGGCTACTTCACCCTCGTTATAAAATTTATATCGTACCTCGTGAGAATGGTTGTGAGGGAATAGAATTAGACTACTGCAAAGAGTGTAAGATCTCGCAAGAACCAGGCACTAAAAGGTATGTGGTTGGAGCAACTGAGATAGAGAGTGAAGATATGAGCCCAATGTCCGTACGTTCCAGCCTTGAACTCTTATCAGCAGTATTTTCTGTTCATTCTGGTTTTGGGGAAGCACGCATAGTCAATACAGAAACAAATTGTCGTCCTGCTTTTAAAGATAATTTACCGCGTATTGAAAATGCTGATAAACTAACACGCATTAATGGACTTTATCGACATGGGTATTTACTTGCTCCTGCTATTGTGGAGAAAGCACTGAATGAAGGATTATACAATGATAAAAGTTAGTGTAAACGGTGAGCTAAAAGAGTTAAATGAAGATTTAAATATCAAAGAAATGATAGTTGAACTTGGATATAAAAAAGAGGGTTTTGCAGTAGCAGTCAATACTACTTTTATAGCCATAAAAACCTATGAAGATACGATTATAAAAGAGGGTGACACCATAGATATACTAGCTCCCGTACAAGGTGGATGAAAATGAATGAGGAATTAGGAATGAGGAATGAGGAATGGAAGATAGGTGGTAAAACGCTTTCTTCTAGACTTCTTATAGGTTCTGCACTTTACCCAAGTCCAGCCAACATGGAAGATGCCATTAAGACGTCTGGTTCACAGATAGTAACTGTGGCACTGCGTCGTCAAGCAGCAGGAGAAGGTGGTGGCAATCAGTTTTGGGACATCATCAAATCTATGGGGATTGAGGTATTGCCAAATACCGCAGGTTCTCACTCTGCAAAAGAAGCCATTACCACAGCACAGATGGCAAGAGAAGTCTTTGGTACAAACTGGGTTAAACTTGAAGTCATAGGTGATCAGTATAACTTACAGCCTGACCCATTTGAAACAGTTAAAGCTGCAGAAATTCTCATCAAAGAAGGTTTTGAAGTATTTCCCTATACAACTGATGACCTGGTAGTTGCGAAACGTTTAGCAGATGTAGGGTGTAAGATACTCATGCCTTGGGGCTCACCCATAGGTTCAGGAAGAGGATTGATGAATCCTTCTAACCTCACAGCTATAAGAAAACAATTCCCAGACCTACAGCTCATTGTAGATGCAGGTATCGGAAAACCATCAGATGCAACACAAGCGATGGAGTTAGGGTATGACGGTGTCCTTTTAAATTCTGCCATAGCCTTAGCACAAGACCCTGTAAAAATGGCAAATGCATTTAGATACGCAATAGATGCAGGACGTTTAGGCTATGAGTCAGGAACGATGCAAGAAAGAGAGTTTGCTTCTCCCTCTACTCCTACTGTAGGAACACCTTTCTGGCATCAGTTTGCTTAAACAGTCTTAATGAGATAAGCCTGTTTAAGCATGATCCAAACAATGTTTTTGTATAACCCTAAAATAACAATCTCTCGGGGTGCCAAGTATATTTAATTAAATACGGCTGAGACAACCCGCTGAACTTGAACTGGATAATTCCAGCGTAGGGAAGAGACGTGCATACTTAGTTTAACTTTGTTTTATACACTTCTTTTCTCTTCAAATTGATCACATTTTAAGGGAAACACATGACATCAAGAATTTTAACATTATCACTTATTGCTTCATCAGCATTCATAAGTGTACCAACATTTGCAGAAGAAGTAACACTCGATCCTATCGTTGTAGGGGCTGACTTTAGAGAACAAAACCTTTCACAGGTAGCCGGTTCTGTGAGCATTATTTCTGAAGCAGACATTTATGACAAGGCAGCACAGTCTTTTGTTGAAGTTGTTGCTGCTGAACCAAATGTAAACTTCTCATCAGGTGCATCAAAAGCAAAATACATTCAAATACGTGGTATTGGTGAGAGAAGTCAATTTGTAACCCCTATCAACCCTTCTGTAGGGATCATCGTAGATGGTATTGACTTTTCACAATCTGCTTTGGGCGTAACAATGTATGATCTAAAACAGATCGAAGTACTGAGAGGACCACAAGGAACTACTTTTGGTGCCAATGGTATGGCGGGGGTTATCAATGTTGAGAGTAATGATCCAACAAACGAAGCAGGTGGGCATATTGAAGCTACGGTAGGAAACTACAACACTAAAGCTTTTGGACTGACCGTTAATGCACCCATCGTAGAAGATAAATTGCTTTCAAGGTTTTCTCTTTACAAAAATACAAGTGATGGATATATGAACAACACTTTTTTAGGTCGTGATGACACGCAAAATATTGATGAACTCTCAGCGAAAGCAAAATTCCGTTGGTTTGCGGCAGATAACCATACGATTGATCTGACCTTGCAACATATAAACATTGACAATGGTTATGATGCTTTTACTTTTGATAATTCAAGAAATTCTCATGCAGATGAACCAGGTAAAGATACACAAGAAACCAATGCTTTTGCATTAAAGTCGACATATCAGGTGAATGAAGCAATGCATTTAATTTCTGCTGTAAGTTACAGCCAAACTGACTTAGAGTACAGTTTTGATGTAGATTGGTCTTATGTAGGTGAATTTGATGCTTCTTTGTTTCCATATAGTGCATTTGATCAGTACTTAAGAGACAGAGAGCAGTTAGATATAGATGTACGTTTGGTTTCAGATGAAGCAGGTCGTATTTTTTCTGGGATGACAGAGTGGACTATTGGGGCGTATTATAAAGATTATTCTGAAGATATGTCACGCGATTATGACTTCATAGCACCATTTAGTTCCGTATATGATACAAAGAATACAGCAATTTATGGACAATTAGACACACACTTCTCTGACAAGTTAACATTAGTAACAGGACTTAGACTAGAGCAGTGGGATTCTAAATATTCTGACTCTGAACGTGTTAGTATTAAGACAGAGGAGTTGTTAACCGGTGGTAAAATTGGGCTTAACTACCAAGATTCAGCCGATCGTTTATACTATGTTACTTTAGCCAAAGGGTATAAACCAGGTGGTGTAAATGCTGACAGTCGATTATCATTAGCTGACAGACAATATGAAACAGAAACATTATGGAATATTGATGCAGGGTTAAACTCTAATTATTACAATAACAAAGTCAAGAGCCGTTTTAACCTTTTTTACGGAAAACGTAAAGACCAACAAGTCAAAGACTCTATTCTTATTCCTCAGCCTGGTGGAAGTACAGAATTTGTTGATTTTGTTAGTAATGCAGCCGAAGGTAATTATTATGGTTTAGAATCACAAATTGATTATTTCCCTCTTGAAACTTTACACCTGTTTACGAGTATCGGTTTATTGCAAGCTGAGTTTGATGAATATCCTAATAACCCTGCGGTTGCAGGACGTGCACCTGCAAACTCTCCTGAATATCAATTTAATGTAGGTTTAGATTATCTGTTTTTTGATGCGTGGACATTTAAAACTAATGTTGAAGGTAAAGGAAGCTACTATTTTTCAAACAGACATGAAGAAAAGGCAGATGCTTACGCACTATGGCATTCTAGTTTAGAGTATACAACAGGTGCATTTACTGCAGCAATATGGGTAAGAAATATTACAGATGAAGTGTACGAGGTTAGAGGTTTTGGTTCTTTTGGAAATAACCCAGGCAATGGATATATAACAGAAAGATACGTACAGTTGGGAACACCAAGAACTGTAGGCTTAACGCTTTCATGCGACTTTTAGGAAAATATAAAAGATGGAAATTTCAGTAGACATCAGTATGTACCCGCTGCAAAGTGAATACGAAGCAGCGATTTCGGCTTTCATAGAAAAATTAAAGCAGGAACCTACTGTAAAAGTTTCCTGTAATGAACTCAGTACGCAACTGCACGGTGATTACCGAATCATCATGAAGATGCTCGAAGAGGAGATCTACTCAGTATTTAAAGAAATTCCTGATTCTATTTTTGTTCTTAAGTTTGTAGGACATAACAGAGAAGGACGTTTCTAGGATGGACTTCTCGCCTGAAGGAATAAGCAGTGCTTTTGCACAAATGTCAGGATGGGAAATTTTGGCGGTTGTGTTTGGTATAGCCTATGTACTTCTCGCAGCCAAGGAGTCACTCTGGACATGGCTGTTTGCTTTTTTAAGTACCATTATCTATACCGTTCTTTTTTGGGAAGGTGCACTTGTTTCCTCCTCTCTTTTAAATTTTTACTATATGGGTATGGCTGTGTATGGTTTTATCTTATGGCGTAGTGGTGGAAAGAAGGGTGAAGAACTTGAAATTACTGGGTGGTCTGTAAAAAAGAATACAGCTATGATTATTTCAGGATTGGTTATTGCCATAATACTAGGGTATTTGTCAGATACTTATACGGATGCAAAATTTGCCTATTTAGACACTTTTGTCATGGTTTTCTCTGTACTTGCTACCTGGATGTTAGCAAACAAAATACTTGAAAACTGGCTCTATTGGATGGTAGTAGATTCAGCAGCTATTGTACTCTATTGGCAGTCTGGATACCTTGCTACGATCGTGCTTTTCGCACTTTATGTTATGTTGGCATTTTATGGTTATAGTTCTTGGCGTAAGGTAAAAAATGCAGAGTAGACTAGCGCAATATGTACTGTTTAAAGATGACAGTATACAAAGCGTTACCCTCCTAAAAACACAAGGTTTTTGTAATGAAAACTATCTTCTACAAACCACACACAATAAGTATTTACTTAGAAAATTTAAACTTGAAAATAACAGAAAACGTGAGTTTAAAGTACAACAATCTGCCTATAAAAAGAAGATAGCATCGAAACCTTTTCTTCTTGATGAAGAGAATGCTTTGATGATCTGTGACTTTATAGAGGGTGATCATAAAGAGAAACTAAATAAACAGAATCTTGCACAACTCTCACTACTCTTACAAAAACTGCATAAAATACCGATACGCCAAACACCTATAGATTTGAAAAAAGCCTTTACTTCACAATCAAAAGACCTTCGAAAAGCATTTCAAACCATTCAGCGATACAAAGTAGAAAATGTACTTTGTCATAATGACCTCAATCTTAAAAATATACTCTTCTCTGGCAAGAAAATAAAATTAATAGATTGGGAATTTGCAACAGTGAATGACAGGTATTTTGATCTGGCATGTGTTTGTGTGGAGTGTGGGTTAAACAAAAAAGAAGAAGCCTTTTTTATGGTAAGATATTTTGGAAGAAGAACCAAAGCAAATCAAGATAAACTTAAGGCCTATAAGCATATTTATAAGGCACTGTGCTTGCAGTGGTTTGAGACATTGGAGAAGTAAGGGGTTCGGAGTGATTTGACTCCTTTTGCTACATAGTGTGGGGCTACGGAAGTAGTATTACTACTCCACAGTCACAGATTTAGCCAGGTTTCTTGGCATATCTACATCATTGCCAAGTCTTACAGAAATTTCAAGTGCAAGCAGTTGTGTGACGACCATCATTTCAAAATACTCTAGCATAGGATGTGAATCATAGTTTGTTTGAATGAAATCATCTGCCAGATCAAAGGGAAGAGGTGAGATGGCACAGATGGTCGCATCTCTGGCACTTAACTCTTCAACATTTGATTTTATCTTATCATAGTGCATACTTTTTGGCATGAGTGCAATAGTAAAAAGTTCGCTATCTGCCAGTGCTATAGGACCATGCTTCATTTCACCAGCGGGATAACCTTCAGCATGCATGTAGCTGATCTCTTTGAGTTTGAGTGCGCCTTCAAGTGCCAGCGGGAAGAAAATGTCACGTCCTATGAAAAAGAAACCATGTCCATGCAGGTAACGTTTAGAGAGTCTATGAACTTTTTCATGAAGTTTATCTGTTACGATCAACGCTTTTGGTGTATGTATCATCGCATCAATCTCATTTTTGATAAGTTCTTGTGAGATCGTATTTTTAGTCTGTCCTACATAAAGTGCCAACATCCAAAGTACCATACTTTGTGTAGCAAATGCTTTTGTACTTGCGACACCTTTTTCTATACCTGCTCTTGTGAGAATGGCAGCATCACTTTCACGTACGATGGATGAGTTGTCAACATTACAAATACTCAGTGTTCTCATCCCCGCTCTTTTTGCCATCTTCAGTGCTTCAAGAGTATCGGCTGTTTCACCGCTTTGCGATATGGTAATAAAAAGTGTTTTTTCTGTAAGAAATGGTTCTTTATATCGAAACTCTGATGCAATTTCAACATCACAACGCATTTTTCCGATACGTTCAAAAAGATAGCTACTTGCAAGAGCAGAGTGGTAAGATGTTCCACAAGCACAGATTTTTATGGCATAGATATTTTCAAAGAAGTCTTTATCTAACTCTTCAAAGTTAATAGTGTCATCTAGAACACGCCCCATCATGGTATCACCCATGACAGAACTTTGTTCATAAATTTCTTTCTCCATAAAAAATCTATAGCCTTCTTTTTGAGCGGAGACTTTATCTGCAGTCAGTGCCTGTTTTGTAAAACTTTTTTCACCATTGGCATCAAATAGTTTAAGCACACCTTCTTTAGCATAGCCATATTCACCATCTTCAAGATAATAGACTTCAGTCGCTTTCCCGATGATAGGCGTATCTGAAGAAGCAAAGTAAACATCATCTCCATTAAAACCTACAAGCATAGGGGAACCGTGTTTTGCAAAGTAGATCGTATCTGGATCTGCTTCTGTAATAAGAAGGGTCGCATAGGCACCATCTAATTTGGATAGGGTTTTTTCAAAGGCAGCAAAAACAGAGTCAGAACTTTTATGTTCTTTTTCAAAAAGGTGTACTATTGTCTCTGTATCGGTTTGAGATAGAAAGTTTACACCATCCGCTTGCAGTTCAGTTTTAAGTTCTTGGTAATTCTCAATGATACCATTATGAACAACATAAGAGTAAGCACCGAGGTGTGGATGTGCATTAAGTTCTGTAGGTTTTCCATGTGTGGCCCAACGTGTATGTCCTATAGAAATACCAAAACCTTCTGTATGATACGCTTTTGTTTTTTCTCTAAGGTTCTCCAACTTTCCAATAGCTTTAAAGTTATTAAGTTTATCACCCTCTATGACAGCAATACCAGCTGAGTCATAGCCACGGTATTCTAATTCTTGAAGACCATCTAAAAGTATCTCTTTTTTTTCATTTTTACCTAAGTATCCGACAATTCCACACATATTACTTTTCCCTTGTGAGTTTTTCTACGATATAGTCAACATTATGACAAAAGTTTCCATTCTTTTCGATGAGGAACATGTCTCTGGCTCTGTTTTTCAGTGTATGCACTTTAGCTGTGACAATATCTATGCCCATCTCATCAAATAAATCGATAATGTAGGAGAGTAAGCCTTTTTGATCTTTGGTATTGATATGCATAATGGCATAGGTTTGAGAGTGATCACAGTCTATGCTTATCTCTTCTTCTTGGATCGCAGCATTTATAGGGATGTTATCTCGTATCTGCGTAAAAGAGTTACTTATCACTTCTTCTAAGAAACCTACTTCTTCATCAGTGATCGTTTCTGAAAAGTCTATTTTAAAGTATTTTAATTCATTGAAGAGTTTACAGATATCCATATTGACAACATCAATGTTTGAGAGTTTCCCCAGGAGATAACTAAGGTTAAAAGAGTCTTTGCGTATGATCTCTATAGTCAAGTGTGTGTCATTAGAGATTGAGTAGGTATAGGATTTTGTTTCAAAGGCTTTGTTGGTAATAGCGAGTATACGTTTAGGGGTATAACGTAAAAAAAGTAAGTTTGAAGGTATAGATATAATTTTATTTTGCTTCGTTCGAGAGAGTGAAGTAAAGGCTTTTCTACGTTTGAGTGAAGCTATCTTCTTGGTACGCTTTCCTGCTTCATCGAGCCTTTTTGTTTGCCCAAGAACGTCGAGAGACTGCTTATACAGAGTCCGTATGAGTTTAGCAGAAAAAGAATTATAGATATCATGACCCACACCAGACATATCTGCATAGGTTAAAATGTATATCATATCTAAAAGTTTTTTTGTTTTAAAGTGTGAGGCAAAGGACAAGATGACAGTTTCAGAATATAAGTCCTCACGCTGTGCTACTTTTGACATAAGCGTATGGTAGTATATGAGTGTTTCTCCCATTGTTATGAACTTCTCATCTATCTGCAGTTTCCCTGCAAATATTTTAAAGAGTGTAGCCCCCACATAATGATGGTCTCTTACTCTTCCTTTCCCTGCATCATGTAAAAAAACAACCACCTTCATCATGGCTTTTTCTTTGCTGCTTAAAGCATCCCAAAGACCCAAGATAAAATCATCATCTATATGTTCCAGGTGATAGAGACAGCGAAGAGAATGTGTATCAACAGCATACTGATGGTATCCATCAAACTGTGGTAGATCCACTACTTTTTTAATGGGAGGGATAGTATATTTGAGTAGTTTAGCATAAGACAAAGTACTGAAGACAGAATAGATGTGAGGTTTATAAAAAAGCTTTGCGACGGTCTGATAGAGCACATCATCTAGGCGTTCAGGTTTTTCTATATTGATGAGTTGTTGCAAGAGGGTGGGGTGTGCATTAAAAGGTTTAGAGGCTTTTTGAGTGAGTTGTAGAAGCACATCATTTAAATTTTTTGTGTTTTTTTTGGGGTATACATAGTTTTTATTGGGATCGTCTTCTTTATGTGCATGTATCAGAGCATAAAGCCATATCATACTGTAAAGCCTAATGGTCTTTAGGCTCCCTATCACTTTAGATGCAAAATGCATATGGTCTTTTGGGTTCATCTCATAACCCAAAAGTGTTGCAATGTCAGGGAGGAGGTCAAGACGGAGCTTATCCTCTTTTTTCTTTGCTACAAGATGTAAGGCAGAACGAACACGAAATAAAAACTCTAAAGCCACACGAAAGCTTTTATACTCTTTTTCATTAACTATACTTGAGGGTAGCGATTTGATATTGTGAGTGTTGTACAATACCTTCCCAACCCAATAGACAAGATTGGCATCCCTAAAGCCACCTGCACCATCTTTGAGGTTTGGTTCCATGGTGATGGGGAATTTCTGGTGTTTCTTTTCTTGTTCTAGTAGTTTTAAGCGTATGAAGCCCTTCACATCATCGTGGCGTATCTGTGTAATGGAATTTTGTGTTTCAGTCCAAACAAAACTCGAACCTTCTATAAAACGAGACTCTATTAGTGCCGTTTTGATGGTGATATCAGTTTTAGATACGGTCAATAAGTCATCAATAGTATGTACCCTGTGACCAAGTTTTAGACCAGTATCCCAAAGGATGTAAAGCATCTTTTCAATCATCTCTGTCAAGTTGTATCCAGGGATGTCTTTATAGACAATCATGAGATCTATATCTGAATGTACACACAACTGTTCTCTTCCGTAAGAGCCAAGAGCAACAAGTGCGAGAGGGATAGAGTTTTTCATAGGAAGATAATCCCCAAACATATCTCTGCTGGCAACTTTGTAGACCAGCTTTAAAATACTGTCTATTTTTTTTGTATGTTTGACAAGGAAATCTTTTCCCCCCGAAGTGGCAAAGGTATCTTCTAATGTATCAAAATAGAGTTTAATATCTTTTTTCAGTACTTTGGCTATCTCAAAGTCTGCTGCATTTTCATACAGTAGTTCTTCTATTTGTGATTTGACTTTATCCACTTAGTAACTCCTAATTAATTATTGATATAATAGCTAAAAATTACAAACGGATGGTTTGATGGATTTAGTAGAAAAAGTACGTAACAAAGTAAGACTGACTCAGGAAGAGGGTGAAGCACTTTATGACTTGGATCTTTATACTTTAGGAGAATTGGCAGATGAGATCCGAAGAGAGAAATATGGTAAGAAATCATATTTTAATATCAACCGTCATATCAACCCCACTAATATTTGTGCAGATGTTTGTAAATTTTGTGCCTACTCAGCTACCAGAAAAAATCCAAATCAGTATACGATGAGCCATGAACAGATACTTGAAATAGTAGATAACTCTGTTAAAAATCATGCCAAAGAGATGCATCTTGTCTCGGCCCATAACCCTAATGACGGGGTAGAGTGGTACATGGGAGCTTTTAAAAAGATCAAAGCCAAATACCCAGATCTGCATGTCAAAGCCATGACCGCAGCAGAGATAGACTTCCTCACACGTGAATATGGACATTCCTATGATGAAGTGCTAGATATGATGATAGAAAACGGTGTTGATTCTATGCCAGGCGGAGGTGCTGAGATTTTTGATGAGGGAGTACGTGAATACCTTTGTAAAGGAAAAGTTACTTCATCTCAGTGGTTAGAGATACATCAAAAATGGCATGAGAGAGGACGTCAATCTAATGCTACAATGCTTTTTGGGCATATTGAAACAAGAGCACACCGTATAGACCACATGATACGCTTGCGTGACTTACAAGACATAACAGGTGGATTTAATGCGTTTATTCCTTTGGTTTACCAAAAAGAAAACAATTATATGAAAAATTGTAATTTCCCCTCAGGACAAGAGATACTTAAAACGTACGCTATCTCCCGTATTATGTTAGATAATATTCCTCATATCAAAGCCTACTGGGTGACGGCTTCTATTAATTTAGCACTTATCGCCCAGGAGTTTGGCTGTGATGATCTGGATGGCACGATAGAAAAAGAGTCTATTCAATCAGCAGCAGGTGCAGCCAGTTCTCATGGCATGAACTTAGATGAGTTTGTAGCACTTATCAAAAATTCTGGTTTCCAACCTATAGAACGTGATAGTTTGTATAATGAGCTAAAAGTCTACAATTAAAGAGTAAGGTAAAATATTATTATGCAGAAGATCTATTATCCTTATGAAGAATTCAAAGAAGATCTAAAGTTACTCACTGAAAAAATAGATCAGAATTTTGACGCGATTTTGGGGATAGCCAGAGGAGGTCTCTCCATGGCCCAATTGTTAGGTGAATATTATGACTTACGAGAAGTCTATAGTATTAATACCATTGGTTATGAAGATACACATAAAAATGAGAGTGTAGAAATTTTCAATATCCCTGAACTTAAATCGGCTACAAAAGTATTGATCGTTGATGATATTGTGGATTCTGGTGATACATTGGTTGAGGTCTTGGCTGTTCTACAAGCAGAGTATCCAAGTGTTATTTTTGTCACAGCCTCAATTTTTTATAAAAAAACTGCGAAAATTATACCCACATGGTATGTCAAAGAACCCAAAGGATGGATAGATTTCTTTTGGTCGGTAGATTTAAGAAAAAAATAAAATCAGGAGAAGCATACCTCTAGTAAGCTGATGGAAATAGGAAAACCTTGATATAAGTCAACAGTGCAATTTCAATAACTTATTATAATAACTAATATCAACATTAGGAAGTATAAATGTCAGAAATATTGAAAGAATCTATAGAAGTTGATGGAGCGAATGTTCCTTTTTTTACTTATGCACTAGGTGAAGATCAAATTATTGAGTTTGATACTTCAAAATGTGGACCCCCGGACCCAATGGTCAATGCAATGGCAGGATTAAGACTACTGGATGCACCTAACAAAAAAGTAGTCATGATAAACCATAAAAAACCAGGTGGACTTATCTCTAAAGTGGGTGAAAATTATGATATTGAAACTGAAAATATGGAAGATGGACGTGTCAAACTTACTTTTTCTTATAAAGCCGGAGAGAGCGAAAACGCGGACCTGTCTAAAAACACTTGCGGATAACACTTTATGACACCTATCTCTCAAGATTTTGCACCACCCCTTAAACTTATAGCACCATTTTTTCACTTTGGGGTGATCTTTTATCTGCTTTCAATGTTGGCACTACTCTTTTTTGAGCCGGTGTTTTCATATCAGCAAATGGATGTAGCAGGATGGATACATCTCTTTTTATTGGGCTTTGTGATGACCATCATTTTTGGTGCTATGGCACAGCTCATACCTGTGGTACTTGAAGTGGGGCATGTGGTTGTGGATGTTTATTATGTCATTTTGCCTTTACTTGTATTTGGTACAGTCGTGATGGTTTTTGGTTTTTGGCTGATGCCTGCACTACTGCCATATGGCGGGTTATTTGTGTTGATTGCGATGATTATCTTTGCCTTTGAAAACATTGCAACACTTAAAAAAACGGAACTTAAAACACTTACAGTAGACACAGTGGCATGGAGTAATGGGTATCTTTTATTGGGTATTCTTACAGGGTTTTCTATAGCACTTGGTTTAAGTGGTGACTTGGGTATTAACGTTGCGTTGATGTTGAAAGCACATGTTTATGCAGTACTTGGTGGTTATGTAGTTTTAACTATTATGGGACTCTCTTTAACGCTTATTCCTATGTTTTCACTTGCTCATGGTTTTGATGAATTAGCTGTAAAAAGAGCGTTTAAATTTGTTATCGTCTCAGTAGCTGTAGTATTTGTAGGGGCAGTTTTAGGGTTTGAATGGCTTATGTTAATTGGATATGCTTTGAGTTTTATAGGGATATTATTCTACATCTATCAGATCTATATCATCGCTAAACTCACAGTAAGAAAAGAGATGGATGTCTGGGCAAAATCAATTATATTTGCTTTTGTGGCATTGTTTCTCTCTATATTATTGTCAGGCTTATATTTTTTTACGGAGTTACCAACTATGCTACATGCCTCTGTCTGGTTTTTACTTTTAGGGTTTGTCTCTTTTTTCATTATAGGGCACCTCTATAAAATTGTGCCTTTTTTGGTTTGGTTTGAACGTTTTGCACCACTGGTAGGAAAAGAAAAAGTACCAATGCTTCACGAAATGTACTCAAAAGAGGGTGCTAATATGATGTTTTGGTTTACGCTTGCTGGTGTATTACTAGGTGGAGTTGCTTTGCTTTTTGAGAGCGATATGCTTTTTAAGGCAGGAGGAAGTTTTCTGTTTACCGGTGCGATTTTTCTTTATATAACTATGAAGAAGATGTTGGCGTACGGTGAGTAATGTAGGGTGGGCATTCCTGCCCACCAATTTATCTAAGGTGGGCAGGAATGCCCAACCTACAAATAAAGGAATTTTATAAATGTGTAACATAACAAAAGAAACAGCTTTTGGAGCAATTAGTACAGTCATCGACCCGGAAGTTGGATTTAATCTCGTTGAGATGGGACTCATTTATGATGCCATTGTCGATGAAGCGTGTAATGTACAGGTGATCATGACACTCTCTACACAAGGTTGTCCTCTGCATCAGATGATCAAACAGTGGGTGGTAGAAGCCGTAGAAAAACTGGAAGGGGTAGGTACAGTTGAAGTAGAAGTTGTGTGGGAACCTGCCTGGAATATTAGCATGGCAGATGAAAATGTAAAAAAAGCCTTGGGAGGTATGTAGTCTATTAGATTAGTATGTTATACTTTTCTTGACTTACATTAAGGAACAGTATCTATGTTTAAACTTAAAGACATGCCCTTATTTTCGCAATTAAGTAAAGAAGATCTGGCTGAACTTCAATCTGAAATGCTTATACAGCACTATGAAAAAGACAGCATAGTCTTTTATGAGGGGGATGAGAGTGAATATTTACAGATACTGCTTGATGGTATCGTAAGACTCTATAAAACATCTCCCAAGGGTACACAAATACATATGCATAATTTTATTGCACCTGATGTTATTGCTTTATTTGCAGCTTTTGAACAGGTACCTTTTCCTGCAACATGTGAATTTTTATCTGATGGTATAGTAGGGTTGATTCCTTTAGACAAAATCTATGCTCATATGGAAAATGTAGATTTTTCTATCTCCTTGGTCTCTGCTCTTTCGAAACGTATGAAGTTGTTAGCAGATCTGCTTCATAAAGAGACCATCTATACTTCAGAAGCAAAAATCGCAGACATACTGCTTAACAATACGACAGTTTTTAAACGTCTTAAAAATAATGAAATCGCTTCTATCATCAATATGACACCAGAAACACTCTCTAGAATTCTGGGTAAATTTAAAAAAGAAAATATAATAACCATAAAATCACATGTAGTAACATTGCATGATAAAAATGCACTTTTAAAAATTATAGAGACAAATAAAATATAAGTCATCAATTTAATAAATGACTTATGGCCGATAAAGTCATTTATTTAAACGTCAAAAATTGATTATTTTAATGATTTAATATAATTTTCTTAAATAAATCAAAAAAATTGATATATGTCATAAAATATAAATATTTATAATGTTAATCTATTATGCTATAAAAATAAAAGGTATTGTTTTGTCTGTATTAAACAGCAAAGCTTCAGTGAAGATTAAAAAAAATAAAGAGGAGGAAAAATGTCATTAAATAGACGTGATTTTTTAAAAAATTCAGCAGCGGTAGCAGCAGCAGGTGCAGTGGGTATAACTGTTCCACAAGAAGCACAGGCAGCAGCAGCGAAGGCAGAATCTAAGTGGAGATGGGACAAGGCGGCTTGTCGTTTCTGTGGTACTGGTTGCGGGATTATGCTTGCAACTAAAAATGGGCGTATTGTTGCTGTAAAAGGTGATCCAGCTGCTCCGGTAAATAGAGGACTTAACTGTATTAAGGGTTATTTTAATGCGAAGATAATGTATGGTGCTGATAGACTTAAAACACCACTACTTCGTATGAATGCCAAAGGTGAGTTTGATAAAAAAGGTAAGTTTAAACCGGTTAGTTGGGAACGTGCCTTTGATGAGATGGAAGTGCACATCAAAAAAGCACTTAAAGCTTCAGGTCCTGAAGGTGTTGCAAACTTTGCATCAGGTCAGTACACTGTTATGGAAGGGTATGCTGCTCAGAAAATGATGAAAGCAGGATTTAGATCAAATGCGATCGATCCAAATGCACGTCACTGTATGGCATCAGCTGTTGTTGGGTTTTATCAAACTTTTG
>Ga0164313_10002716_pt1 | contig 15800 bp, 17 predicted proteins | sample GuaBasSedimGuay4_FD_113735 | JGI IMG/M metagenome (GOLD analysis project Ga0164313, IMG submission 113735) | Subseafloor sediment microbial communities from Guaymas Basin, Gulf of California, Mexico - Guay4, Core 4569-4, 0-3 cm | ecosystem: Environmental > Aquatic > Marine > Hydrothermal vents... | reverse complement strand
TAATCCAGGTTGAATTGTTCAAGGCTCTTTTGGGCCTGCTGCTGGAGCATGGTCTCATCGTATTCGTGAAAAGGGGCGATGAGGTTGAACTCGGCGGTATTGGGTGTGATACAGGTGGCGCCGTTGTACCTGTCCCAGCTTCGTCCCTTGGGGTCTACGAAAATCGGGATATTCCGGGAGCGGCATCGATCGATAATGCTTTGGGCGGTATCCGATGCGAATATGCCTTTGCCATAATCCGAAATGATGACACCGTCGGCTTTGTGCAGACAGTTGTCCAGGGTGTTCAAAAGCGCATTGACGGTTTGCCGGTCAACGCCCAGCGTCCTCTCTTCGTCCAGTCGAATCAGCTGCTGCCCCTGTCCTAAAATACGCGTTTTTGTGGTGGTCGGATGGGTCTGGGTTGTAATCAGGCGGTGGGTGATGCCCTCTTTTTCAAGAATTTCAGATAAATGGTCGCCATTGGCATCCATGCCCCGCAACCCTATCAGCAGATGGTCGCATTTCAGCCCCTTCAGATTCATGGCCACATTGCCGGCACCACCGAGATTCATTGTCTTTTGGTTCACGTTGACAACCGGTACGGGTGCTTCGGGTGAGATTCGATCGACGTCGCCCCAGAAATATTGGTCCAGTATAACATCGCCGATCACGACGATGGTACGGTTTGAAAAATCGGGAATGTGCGTCAAGGGGAAGCCTCGCCGGCAAGGAGGGCGGCTTCGGTCGCATCCGCCCAGAGATGCAGGATGAAGATGTGGGCTTCCTGAATTCGTGCGGTCACTTTGGAGGGGATGGTGATGGCAGCATCGGCTTTACCGGCCAGGGCACCCCCTTGGTTGCCCGTCAGGGCAATGGTTTTCAACCCGTTTGTGATGGCCTGGTTCATGGCCCTGATGATATTTTCCGAGTTGCCCGAAGTCGAGATGCCGATTAAGACGTCGCCTGGCCGTCCCAGGCCCTCCACCTGTCGTGCAAATACGTGGGCATAGCCGTAATCGTTGGCCACAGCGGTGATGATCGAGGTGTCGGTCGTCAGTGCCAGGGCAGGCCAGGCCTGCCGTTCCCGGGTAAAACGTCCCACGATTTCAGCTGCAAAATGCTGGGCGTCCGATGCCGATCCGCCGTTTCCGCAGACGAGGATTTTTTTTCCGGCCATGAGCGCACGGGTGATCAGGCTGCCCGCCTCGGTGATCGGCCCCTTGAGGTTTTTGAGGGCCTCGAAACAGGCAATATGCTGGTCGAGGGTCTGGTGGAACATGTCGGGTTTTTCCTTCAAAGATGAACGTCCTCACACTGCAGGTAGTTTCGGACATAATCCGTTACGGCTGCTTCCAGGCTGGTGAAGGAAACCGGGCACCCGGCTTCGGTCAGTTTTTCCATTTCCGCCCGCGTATAGTATTGGTAGCGGTTTTTCAGGGGATCGGGCATATCGATGTATTCGATGTTGATTTCTTTGTCCATGGCTTTAAAGAGCGCGGCCGCCAGATCGTTCCATGACCTATCTTTGCCGGTGCCGATATTGAACCCACCGTTAGCTTCGGGGTGGTTCAGCAGCCACCACACCACTTCAACACAATCTTTGACATACACGAAATCCCGTCGCTGGCCGCCGTTTTCATATTCCGGCCGGTAGGATTTGAACAGCCGCAGGAGACCGGTTTCGTGAATCTGGTTGAAACCCCGGTAAACCATACTGCACATGTCGTCCTTGTGGAATTCATTAGGGCCGTATACATTGAAAAATTTCAAACTGGCAATCTTTTTCAGGGCCCCTGTCCGCAGGGCCCATAAATCGAAGAGCTGCTTTGAATATCCATACATGTTCAACGGTTTGAGATGCTGCATGCTTTCCAGGCGGTCTGAAAAGCCTTTTGATCCATCCCCGTAGGTGGCGGCGCTGGAGGCGTTGATCATGCGGATGTCGTTTTGAAGGGCATATTCAGCCATTGCTGTTGAATAGTGGAAGTTGTTTTCCATCAGAAAGTCGGCGTCTTTTTCCGTGGTGGATGAACAGGCCCCCATGTGGATAATGGCATCGATGCCATCGAACTTACCGGCCGATAAAAGTGCCTGAAATTCGGATTTGTGAACATAGTCGGTGTAGCGGCGGTTCACCAGGTTCTTCCATTTGTCGGAGCGGCCCAGGTTGTCGACTACAAGAATGTCATCTATCCCTTCTGTATTGAGCTTCCATATGACGGCGCTGCCGATGAACCCGGCGCCTCCGGTAACAATGTACATATTGTCCTCATGCTTAAGGGCATTGATATTCGTATGAAAAACGACTACCTGTTTCTAATGAATCGCATAGCGATTTTATTTTTGCAAGCATCGATTTATTCTGCTATAAATTTTATGTTCGGCCGGGCACAGCTAAACAGGAAACATGGGTACCATTGAATTGTCAGCGTGCATGCAACGGTTGACCGTTGCTAACAAAAATTCGGGAGAAAGATATGGCAATAAAAAAAGAGCTGCTGGATATTCTGGCCTGCCCCAAGTGCAAAGGGGATATCCATCTGAATGAAACGGAAGACGGGCTTGTCTGTGACGGCTGTAAACTGCTCTACGAGATCAGAGACGATATACCCATCATGCTCATCGATGAAGCCAAACCCCTGTGAGCCGGCCGGCACCGCCAAGTTTCGCTAAGCTGGTTATCGGTCTGTTTTTAAAAGAAAAAGATCTGATTAACCCGGTTGTTAACGATTTAAGATCCCTTTTCGGGGACCTGGATCTGGTGAGCGACTGGATTCCTTTTGACTTTACGTCGTATTACGCTGAAGAGATGGGGGTGCCCCTCTTCAGACGGGTGATGGCGTTCAGGGGCCTGATACCGCAGAGCGCGCTTTCGTCCATCAAACGGCGGACCAACGAAATCGAAGAAAAGTATGCGCAGGCAGGCAAGCGCAGGGTGAACATCGACCCGGGCTATATGCTTGCCGAGCGTTTTGTGCTGGCTACCGGGAAAAACTTTACGCACAGGATCTACATCGGCGGCGGAATTTATGCAGACCTGACATTGCTTTACCAAAAGGGTGCTTTCCGGACGCTGCCCTGGACTTATCCCGACTACGCCGAAAAGCGGTTACAGGCGTTTTTGGAAATGATTCGCAGCCGTTATCTGGCGGATGTAAAAACGATGCCTACACGTGCCGCGCATGAGGAAAACAGATGATTAAAAGTATGACGGCATTTTCCAGTGTCGAAAAAACGCAGGACAACATGAATGTTCAGGTCGAAATCCGATCCTATAACAGCCGGCACCTCGATCTGAATGTACGCATGACCCACGGCTATCTGGCTGTTGAGGAAAAACTGAGAACCCTGATTGCAGCGCATATTGCCAGGGGCAGAGTCGAAATCAGGGTGGGCATAAGGGATGCGTCGGAGGTATCGTATGCCTATGAGGTCGATGCACCCAAAGCCAGGGCCTACTATAAAGCGTTGATTGAGCTGAAGGAGCTTCTCGGGGCTGACGGAGAGATCCCTTATGACTTGATCGTGTCACGGGGTGAGGTGATCCGTCCGGCCGAACAGACCCGGGATATTCCCCGGGCATGGGGTGTGGTCGAACCGTGTGTTCAAGAGGCGCTGTCAGCTTTGGACAGCATGCGTCTGCGGGAGGGCGGGCACATTGCCGATGATTTTGCTCTGCGTTTGAAAAAGATTGAGGAACTCCTCCTGCAGATCCGGGAAAACAGCCGGGGGCTCCTGCAACAGTATCAGCAAAGGCTGAAAGAGCGGATTCTTGTGCTGACAAAAGATGTTGTCAAGGTCGATGAGGGGCGCATTGAACAGGAGGCCGCACTGCTGGCCGACAAAAGTGATATCTCAGAGGAGTTCGTGCGTGCGGTGAGCCATCTCAAGCAGTTCAATATCCTCATGGCCGGCCAGGCACCATCGGGACAGCCGCTCAATTTTTTACTGCAGGAGATGAATCGGGAGTTCAATACCATCGGTTCGAAAACCGGTAACGCCGATGTGGCCCATGCGGTGGTGACCGTAAAGTCAGAATTGGAAAAACTCAGGGAGCAGGTTCAAAACGTAGAATAGTAACCTCGCTTCGCGATGTTACGGAACGCGGCTTCGCCGCTAATTTTTTCCAGGATCCAGTATCGTCCAGTTTTATTCGGAGTCTGGTTAACAATAAATAAACTTTATCCCATTTCAACGGATGGCGAGGGTCAATAAATGGAAAAGGCGCTTTTGAACATCGGATTTGGCAATACCGTGGTGGCTGAACGTGTGGTGGGGATCGTTGCCCCCAATTCAGCGCCCATGAAACGGTTGAAAGATGAAGCCCGGGAGGAGCGGAGACTGATCGATGCAACCCATGGACGGAGAACACGCTCCATCATCGTCATGGACAGCAATCATATTGTCCTTTCGGCCATACAGGCTGAAACTGTTTCTCAACGCTATACAACCTTGAAAGAGTAGGGACGGGCACCTTGGCCGCGAACACCGAGATAAAAGGTACGCTCTTCGTGATTTCCGCTCCTTCAGGAGCAGGCAAGACAACCCTCTGCCGGCGGCTCCTGAATTATTTCCCGGATATTCTTTACTCGATATCCTACACGACCCGGGATCTCCGTGCCGGTGAAACGGATGGTAAGGATTACCATTTTATATCCAGGCAGACATTTAAAAAAAAGCTGGACTTGGATTACTGGGCCGAGTGGGCCCGGGTTCACGGTTACTATTATGGAACTTCGGCCGCTTTTCTGTCCGGTTCTCTGGCCAAAGGGTGTGATATTCTCATGGATATCGATGTTCAGGGGGCGATCCAGATATTGGACCGATTCCCTGAGGCCGTAACCATTTTTATCATGCCGCCCTCCATGGGCGCACTGGAGCAGCGTCTCGACAGCCGGAGAACAGACAGCCGGGGCACCATCAAAAAACGCATGCGTAACGCCGTCAGGGAAATGGCGCAAAAAAACCGATATCGTCACGTCATCGTCAATGACGATCTGGAAAGGGCCGTGGATGCGTTGATCGCCATTGTCAAACGCTGCCGCGAAGGGAGAACTTGAGAATGTGAGAACGTGCGTGGCGGGAAGCCGTTGGTTATTAGCAAGGGCTTGAGATTTAATAGCGACGAAGTCGCGTTCAGTAAAAACGTGGGACACGGTTTTACATATGGAAATACTATACGGGTACCACCCGGTAAACGAGGCTCTTGAAGCCGGAAAACGGACCATCGCGGAAGTATGGCTGGCCCGGGATAAATCATCTCCGCGTATGCAGCGTTTTGCGGAAAAGACGGCAACCAGGGATATCCCCCTCACTCGGGTACGCACTTCCAGACTTGCCTCTCTGGCCGGAACCGACAGACATCAAGGCGTCTGTGCGAGGGTGTCGGGTTTTCCTTATGCCGACCCCGCTGAAATTATAAAAAGGGAGGCAGGATCTTCCGCCCACTGTCTGCTGCTGCTTGACAGCATCCTGGATCCCCACAATCTCGGTGCGTTGATCAGGACGGCCTATTGTGCCGGCATCGACGGTGTGGTGATACCCAAAGATCGTTCGGCATCACCGACACCGACTGTCTCAAGCATCTCAGCCGGTGCCCTGGAGCACACCCGCTTGATGCGGGTAACCAATCTGGTAAAAGCGATGGCGTCGTTCAAATCGGAGGGGCTTTGGTTGGCCGGTCTTGATCGGGCAGCCCGGGACACCCTTTTTTCCACTGATTTTACAGGCCCTTTGGCCATCGTCGTTGGCAGTGAGGAGAAGGGCTTGCGGCCGTTGGTTAAAAAAAGTTGCGATATGCTGATCGGTATCCCCCAGGTAGGACACATAGACTCACTGAATGCCTCGGTGGCGGGGGGCGTCGTCATGTATGAGGTGTTCCGGCAGCGGCATGCTATCAGTTAGCGCGAAATGAATAATCCGTCGGCATTGACCACAAAAGCGATAGCCTGTTTCTAATGAAAGAGAGGAGACATATGAAAATTATAAAAAAAGACAACAATATGAGCGTTCCGGACCGGGTGGAGATTCCGTTCATCGAAGGCGACGGCATCGGGCCGGATATCTGGAATGCGGCCCAACTGGTTTTCGACCGGGCGGTGGCAAAAGCCTATGGGACCCGCCGCAGCATTGTCTGGGAGGAGGTGCTGGCGGGTGAGAAGGGGTTCAAAAAAGCCGGTGAGTGGCTGCCGGAGGAAACGCTCGACACCATTCGGGAGCATGTGGTTGCCATCAAGGGGCCTCTGACGACGCCCGTCGGAAAAGGCATCCGCAGTGTGAATGTGGCTATCCGGCAGAAGCTGGACCTGTTTGCCTGTGTGCGCCCGGTCAGCTACATCGACCCCGTCCCAAGCCCGATGAAGCGGCCCGAAAAAGTGGATATGGTCATATTTCGGGAAAATACCGAAGACCTGTATGCGGGTATCGAGTGGCAGGCGGGCAGCAGGGATGCCGAGAAGGTCGCCCGGTTTCTCACTGAAGAGATGGGTGTGGTTTTGCCTCCCGGTGCAGGAATCGGTATCAAGCCCATCAGCGCAGCCAATACGAAAAGGCTGGTGGCATCCGCCATTACCTATGCCATTGACAACAGACAACCGAGCGTAACCCTGATGCACAAGGGCAACATCATGAAGTACACCGAGGGCGCCTTTATGCAATGGGGTTACGAGGTGGCCGCGGAGCACTTTGCAGACCAAACGGTCACTGAAGCCGAAGTTTACGAGAAACACAACGGCCGCCCGCCCGCAGGCAGGGTGGTCATAAAAGATCGTATTGCGGACATGCTGTTTCAGCAGGTACTGCTCAGGCCGGATGAGTTTCATGTGATTGCCACGCCGAATTTGAACGGGGACTACCTTTCCGATGCGCTGGCAGCACAGGTCGGCGGGTTGGGGCTGGCACCGGGGGCAAATATCGGGGACACGTGCGCGGTATTCGAGGCAACCCACGGGACTGCCCCTAAATATGCCGGCCAGGACAAGGTGAACCCGAGTTCTCTCATTCTTTCAGGGGCCATGATGTTCGAGTATATGGGTTGGAAGGAAGTTGCCACAGCCATTCGGGGGGCGCTGCAGAACACCATCATGGAAGGCACGGTAACCTATGACCTGGCCCGCCAGATTTCCGGCGCCAGGGAGGTAAAATGCTCTGTGTTTGCCGAACGGATCGTTGCCCATTTTTAGTATTTTGAAAAACGCTTTGTTTCCGCTGGCCTGCCGGATGTGCGGCCGGTTTTTTCACGTGGACAGTACCGGTCCGGGGGAGCACAATGGGCCTGTGCCCAAAGATTTAACCGTCCTTTTCGGCGACCTGATGGCGGAACACCTCTGTCCGGGGTGTGCGCAACGCTTTACCGCTGTCGAATCACCCATATGCATGCGTTGTGGCCTGGTTTTCAAAAGCAGACAGGGTGAAGACCACCTCTGCGGGGAGTGCCTGGAATCTGAAAAGCCCTTCGGGATAGCCAGGGCGGCAGGCATACACGACCAGTCGCTGATGTCCATCATCCATGCCTATAAATACGGCGGCAAGGTCCTGTTGGCCGAACCGCTCTCGAAACTGCTGGCCGCCGTTTATGAACGCCATTGGCGACCGGCGTCCATCGATCTTGTGCTGCCGGTCCCCTTGCACGCTGCACGGCTCAGGTCAAGGGGATTCAATCAGGCTTACCTCCTGGTCCGGCCCTGGGAGAAGGTCGTGGCCCGGGACCTTTTGCGGCGCACACGGCCCACACCGCCGCAAACCGGTCTGGGGCGTAAATCGCGATTGTCCAATGTTCGGGGGGCGTTTGCCGTGGATGACCGCTTATCCATTAAAAATAAGCGCATTCTTCTGGTGGATGATGTCTACACAACCGGGGCTACCGTCATCGAGTGTGCACGGGTGCTGCAAAAATGCGGTGCTTCAAAGGTGGACATTCTCACTGTTGCACGGGCGGTTGCATGAATACACCCGGAAAGGAAAATCAGGCACGGGCCGGCGGCGAATGGCTGCCGGTCATTAAGGCGGATCCGCCCTGCTATCTGTTTGCCAACATGGCCGCAGCAACAGGGATCAGACACGGTATATTTACCCGCATAGGGGGGGGGAGCGCCGCGCCTTTTCACAGCTTGAACGTCAGCCTGGGGGTCGGTGACCGGCAAGATTCGGTGAACATAAACAGAAACCGGATTGCGTCGTGTTTAGGTGTGGAGCAACTCATATTTTCAGACCAGGTCCACGGCGACGACATCCTGATTTTTAAAAATCAGAATCGGCATGCGTGGTCAGGGACTTCTTATAAAAAAAGGGCCGGGGATGCCATGATAACAGATTCGCCCGGCATCGGCCTGGCTATCCAGATAGCGGACTGCCAGGCTGTGGTTCTCTACGACCCCGAACAGGCGGTGGTCGCCAATATTCATGCGGGGTGGCGGGGCAGCATCGTTAACATCATCGGCAAGACCGTTAAGGCCATGACGCTGGAATTCGGGTGTGACCCGGCGAATATGCTGGCGGGTGTGGGCCCTTCTCTGGGACCCTGCTGTGCGGAATTTGTCAATTACCGGGAGGAGATCCCGGAAATTTTCTGGCCCTACAAGGTTTCTCAAGACCATTTCGATTTTTGGTCGATAAGCCGGGATCAGTTGGCCAATGCCGGTGTGCCGGATGAGAACATCCGTATCGTCGGGATCTGTACACGCTGTCATCCGGATCTCTTTTTTTCGTACAGGGCGGAGCGGATTACCGGCAGGTTTGTGGTGGTTGCAGGTTTGGTGCAGGAAGGGTCAGGGATAAAGAATGGCGGATCATCCAGTGGTTAAATGCCTTCAGGAGGCAAAGGTGCTCTGGAATCGTCGGCAGGGTTCCGGATGCTATCGTATGGGTTTTCAGTGTGACGTCGGGATCGCAACGGCGGCGCCGGGCCAGTTCATCATGGTGCGCCTGAAAGGGCAAAAGATACCGATGCTTCGAAGACCTTTTTCAATACACCAGGTAATTAAAGAAGGGACCCGGATCAAGGGGTTTGAAATTCTGTACAAGGTCGTTGGCCAGGGCACTGCATTGCTGGCGGACAGTAGGGCGGGAGAAGGCATCGATGTCCTGGGACCTCTGGGAAGAGGGTTTGCGTTGAATTCTGAACACAAAACGGTTTTTTGCATCGCCGGGGGTATCGGGGTGGCACCGTTTATGTTCCTGATTTCCCGTATGTTAGAAGCGGGATTTGACATGTCCCGGGTTGCCGTGTTTCTGGGAGGGCGTTCCCGAAATGATCTGCTCTGTACAGAGGACTTTAAAGCTGTCGGCGTATCGCTCACATTGACAACGGATGACGGCAGCCGAGGCCAGCGGGGTCTGGTTACCTCACCCCTTGAGGCCGCTGTAAAACGAAGTCGTCCAGATATGCTGTACGCCTGCGGACCCGTCCCCATGCTCCAAAAAGTGATAGCCCTTTCAAAAGATTATGACCTTGCCTGCCAGGTGTCTGTCGAGACGGTCATGGCTTGCGGCATGGGCGCCTGCCTGGGGTGCGCTGTCGAGGGGACGACAGCGCACCAACCATACCGGCATGCCTGTGTGGATGGGCCCGTGTTCGATGCTGAAGATATTATCCTGCGTTGATGAATCAAAAAGATGGTTTTTCTCCAATTATCAAGTTCCTGCAGGGCTAAAGTCCTGGACTACATAGCATAAAGCCGACGGCTTTGTAGCGCAGGGATTTATCCAAAGCTAAACCGTGTGCTTAATACCGATATCATGCGCAAACACGATACGATTTCGATAGCGATCCCGATTTCGATTTGGATCAATCAATCCAACAATACTGCAACTGATCGGGAGATAATCTTGATAAAATAGCGGCGAAGCCGCGTCATATAAATTCGCCCCAGGCGAATTTATTTTTCGTTGACTTGACCCACATCCTATGTTAGTTCCATTTATTCCGATCCGGTAGAAAGCGGAGCATTTAAACAAAGCAGAGCGTTCTTTTGCATGCAAGAGGATACCAGGCGTTCGTTAAGAGAGTTTGCTTATTTCAGCAGCATAGGCCTTTCCGTGGCGCTTTCTATTTTCATAGGGCTCGCTATCGGATTATGGCTGGACCGCAAATTCGGCACGGCACCATGGCTGATGTTTGTCGGTTTAGGAATGGGAATCGGTGCCGGGTACCGTAATATCGGGCTGGCCATCAAAAAAAGCCGAAAACTGTAACGGAAATTGAATTCATCGACAGTGAACATACAGGAAAGACTATTAATATTTGTGACCCGGACCAACTGGATTCTGTTCGCTGCCGCGAGCATCCTCGGGCTCCTCTTCTGTCCTGCCGGTTTTGCTAAAGGCATTATTTTCGGTGGACTTATCGTAACGGTCAATTTTCATCTGCTGTCCCGGACCCTCCGCAAAGCCTTGACGCCCCCGCGACTTTCATCTCACAATGTTATTCTGGCCAAGTACTATTTTCGCTTTTTCGTGAGCGGGCTGATTCTTTTTATTCTGATTTCCAAGGACTATGTGGAGCCGTTGGGGTTGTTTGTGGGTCTGTCTGTCGTGGTTGCCAGCATCATGCTGGCCACGCTTATCGAGGTAAAAAATCTAATTTTCAAGGAGGCAATATAAGGATGGAACATCCCTATCTGTTTTTTGTCAAGTTGTTTGAAGCGATTGGCTTAGCGCATTTTGCGCACGCATATCCCCATGTCGTCTACACGTGGGTGGTCATGGCCATTCTTATCATCCTCAGCGCGCTTGCGGCTAAAACAGTTACCCTGGTCCCTACCAAAGGGCAGAATTTTTTCGAAATCCTTATTTCCGGTCTGGAAGAGTTTGCCGTGACGGTTACCGGTGAAGAGGGCCGCTGGCTGTTTCCGATAATTGGTACCATCTTTATCTTTATCGCCGCCTGCAATCTGATAGGGCTGGTACCCGGGTTCTTCCCGCCGACGGCAAGCCTCAATACAACCCTCGCATGTGCGCTGACCGTGGTGGTGTTCACCCATATGATCGGCATTAAATATCACGGGGTAAAATACATTAAACATTTTCTGGGGCCTGTATGGTGGATGATTCCCATCATTCTCCCCATTGAGATCATCGGTCACCTTGCTCGCGTCCTTTCGCTTTCTTTCCGGCTTTTCGGAAACATGATGGGGCATGAACTGGTTCTGGGTATACTGTTCTTTCTGGCGGGTGCGTTTTTTGCGCCACTGCCGATCATGGCGCTGGGTATTTTTGTTTCCCTGGTACAGGCATTTGTATTTTTTCTGCTGTCGGTTATGTATTTTACCGGCGCTATGGAGCACGCTCACTAAGATCATTTTGCATCACCGGTCTGCTGAATGGGCGGCAAGACCGGCTGATTGGATAATGGGTATCTGGAAGAAGCGAACTATTAATCACTAACAAGGAGGTACAGTAAGTATGGAAGCAACAGCATTAAGTTTTTTCATTGCATGCGTAACCGCTGCAGGGTTCGGAATTTCCATCGCAGCATTCGGTTGTGGTCTCGGGCAGGGTATTGGCCTGAAAGCGGCCGTTGAAGGTATCGCAAGAAACCCCGAATCTTCAGGTAAGGTTACTGTTACGCTGCTGATCGGTCTTGCCATGATCGAATCTCTTTGTATTTACGCACTGGTTGTTTCTCTGATTCTTATCTACGCACATCCACAAGCCGCGGCGATTGCCGGCCTGTTGGGTCATTAAGAGCAGAAAAAAATAAAAAAGGCCGCCCTTTCAAGGGCGGCCTTTTTTATTTTTGGAGGTATTTTTTCAGGTATCGGCCGGTATAAGATTCCGGAATTTCGGCAATCTCTTCCGGGGTGCCGCTCCCGACAACATATCCCCCCGCGTCCCCGCCTTCCGGCCCTAAATCGATAATGTGGTCGGCTGTTTTAATCACATCCATATGGTGTTCGATGATAACGACCGTGTTGCCGCTGTCCACCAACCGGTTCAGAACCTTAAGCAGTTTCTTGATATCGTCGGTGTGCAGCCCGGTGGTGGGTTCATCCAGAATATAAACAGTTTTTCCGGTACTTTTCTTGCTGAGTTCCCGGGCCAGTTTTACGCGTTGGGCTTCGCCTCCGGAGAGGGTTGTGGCGGGTTGTCCGATTTGAATGTAACCGATGCCCACATCGGCAAGGGTCTGGAGTTTGGGACGGATAGTGCCGATCCTTTCAAAAAACCTGAGGGACTGATTAACCGTCATACTCAGAACATCGGCGATGGTGCGCCCTTTGTATTTGACTTCAAGCGTTTCTCGATTGTACCTTTTGCCATGGCAGGTGTCGCAAGCCACGTAGACGTCCGGCAGAAAATGCATTTCAATTTTGATGATACCGTCACCGCGGCAGGCTTCACATCGGCCGCCCTTTACATTGAAGCTGAAGCGGCCGGCCTTGTATCCCCGCATGCGTGCTTCCGGTGTTCTGGAAAAGAGTTCCCGGATGGGGGCAAAAACACCGGTGTAGGTTCCGGGGTTTGAACGGGGGGTTCGGCCGATGGGCGATTGATCGATGTGAATGACCTTATCCACATATTCAAGGCCCATAATGGTTGCGTGACGGCCGGCCCGAATGTTGGCATGGTACAGTTTTTGGGAAAGCGCCGGAAAAAGCGTCTGCAGGACCAACGATGATTTTCCGGATCCCGAAACACCGGTTACGCAGATAAACCGCCCCAGGGGGATGTCGACATCGATATTTTTCAGGTTGTTCTGCTTCGCACCCTTCAGGGTAATCGTTTTTCCGTTGCCTGTACGCCTTTGGCCGGGCAGGTCTATACTTTTTTTACCGGAAAGATAATGCCCGGTCAATGAATCAGCATGTAAGCGCAGCGCTTTGGGCGGACCGGAGAAAATCACCTTGCCACCGTTGACACCGGCACCCGGTCCCATGTCGATCACATGGTCGGAGGATTTAATCGTTTCCTCATCGTGTTCCACGACAATGACTGTGTTGCCCAGATCACGCATTCTCATCAATGCGTCCAGCAGGCGCCGGTTGTCTTTCCGGTGCAGGCCGATGCTGGGTTCATCCAGGACATAGAGCACGCCGGTCAGTTTGGAGCCGATCTGGGTGGCCAGGCGGATGCGCTGGCTTTCCCCCCCGGAAAGTGTATTTGCGGTTCTATCGAGCGTCAGGTAGGGCAGACCGACGTGGGCAATAAAGCCCAGCCGTTCTCTGACCTCTTTTAAAATTTTGCCGGCAATGATCTCTTTTTTGCCTGAGAGGTGGAGCTCATCTAAAAAACGGATCGCTCCTGACACCGAAAGCCGGGTGATTTCATGAATGGTGAGACCGCCGATTCTGACAGAACGGCTGGCCCTGTTCAATTTTGTCCCGCCGCAGTCCCCGCAGGGGCTGAAACTCATGTACTGCCGGATCTCTTCCCTTGAAACGGTGGAGTCCGTTTCCATATAGCGCCGCTCAAGGTTGGGAATAATTCCCTCGAAGGTTTTGTGATAGGTAACCCGACGTTGGCCCCGTTCGAAATAAAAGGGTATCTGTTCATTTTTCGAACCGTGGAGCAGGATATTTTTAAACGGATCGGGCAATTTTTTAAAAGGCGTGTAAATATCGACATGGTAATATGTGGTCAGGGCATCCAGAAATTCGGCAAAATGAACGGAACTCCGGCTGGCCCAGGGTTGTACGGCACCCTCCCTGAGCGTCAACTCGGGGTTGGGGACGATCAGGTCCGGATCGATAGCGGTCATCGACCCGAGCCCGTTGCACATGGCGCAGGCGCCTTGCGGAGAGTTGAACGAGAAGGAGGCCGGTGTAAATTCCGGATAGCTGATTCCACAATTCAGGCAGGCGGCTCTTTCACTGAAAAGCACCGGCTTGCCATTCTGGATGTCTACGGTTACCATGCCGCCCGACAGGGAAACGGCGAGCTCCAATGAGTCAGCAAGCCGGTTGCGAATGGTGTCTTTGGCGATCAGCCGGTCCACGACGACGTCCAGGGTGTGCGGTTTGTTTTTGTCCAGGTTTCCGACGGCATCGAGCTCAAGGGTTTTGCCGTCGATCCTGACGCGTGCGTAGCCCTCTTTTTGCAGGTGCCCCAGCAATTTTTTGTGGGAACCTTTCTGGTTAGCGACCAGGGGAGCGAGTACGATCAGTTTTGTCCCTTCCGGCAGGCGCATCACTTTTTCCAATATCTGGTCCAGGCTCTGCGGCCTTATCGGAGATCCGCACCGGTGGCAGTGGGCCGTACCGACCCTGGCAAAAAGCAGTCGCAGATAGTCATATATTTCAGTAACCGTACCAACCGTGGACCGGGGATTATGGCCTGCCGACCGCTGCTCGATGGCGATAGCAGGCGACAGGCCTTCGATCAGATCAACATCAGGCTTTTCCATGCGTTCCAGAAATTGGCGGGCATAGGTGGACAGAGATTCGACATACCGCCGCTGGCCCTCAGCGTAGAGTGTGTCAAAAGCGAGGGTTGACTTGCCTGACCCCGAGAGACCGGTGATGACTACCAGGCGGTTCCGCGGCAGTGAGACGTTGATATTTTTAAGGTTGTGCTGGCGGGCACCTCGGATGATAATTTCATCTGCTGACATGACAACCCATGGTTCCTTATTTATCCGCCTTCGCAGAAGACCACGGATTTGCCCGTGGATGAATGCAAAAGCATAGGTTAGTCTGTTCTAGACCTGAAATCTTTTAGCGGCGAAGCCGCGTTACATAAATTCGCTTGTATTGATGGCATCGTGGTACAGATGCCATCAATACAAGCGAATTTATTTGTACATGAAAAAAATAAATTTTAAAATACAATTGATGGCAGCGGTTTGAAGAAGGCCGGAAACAACTTTGTGGAGTTTTGTGCTAAATTATCATTGAGTTAATATTAGTGGCGGATGAGGTTCATCTGAGCATGTCAAAATGGCTTGGAAATTAATATGAAAATAGAAGAAAATAGAAGAAAATAGAAGAAAAATAGAGAAAAGTAAATTGTTAATAACTTGTTGATAAGGGTGGATATGCTTAAAATTCTTGGATAAAATTTGATGATAGAAGATACCATGTTTAAAAGGCTTAGCATGGGGAAAGGTTTTTAAGTAAATAATTTCATATAGATACATGCTATTGATTTACTGCGGTAAACTACATGTCAGAATCGGCACCATCCGGTTTGACATACATTGGCGAATCCCTTAAATCTCTTTCAGCTTTGTTGGATTATCAACACATCTGGCTGTAATTCTAACAAACCGATATTTTTCCATTTATTTATCTTGTGTTTTATATCCCTAAAACAATCCATAGTTTACATTGATCTGGAGCGGAGAGAGAACGATTTTGTATGGAAGCTATTTGGAATGAAGTAAAAAAAGCGGTCAAGGAGACGATTCCCGAACACAGTTACAGGATGTGGATTGAACCGATTGCGTTTGAGAAAACAACAGCGGATGGAATTGCCGTTTTGTGTCCTAACCTGATCTACCAAAAGAAAATTGAAGATCACTATGCCGGGTTGATAGAATCTGAACTGGGGCGTTTGTCAAGCACTGCATGTAAACTTCATGTCGGTGTATCCGCCCGGTCGAAAAAATACAGGCCGTCGATCTCAAAACACCACCAGTTAACGCTGCCGGACATCACGCCCGGGCAGTACAGCGGCCGAATGCTGCGCGGCAATTATACATTTGACCAGTTTGTGGTCGGGGAGAACAATGGATTCGCCTACTCGGCGGCATTATCCCTGGCTTCAAAGAAAAACAATCAGCAGAACGCCCTGTTTCTGCTTTCCAAGACCGGGAATGGGAAAAGCCACCTTTCGCAGGCGGTCGGCCACCACATTCTTTCAGAATATCCTACTGAGCGTGT
>Ga0164313_10002715_pt1 | contig 15800 bp, 10 predicted proteins | sample GuaBasSedimGuay4_FD_113735 | JGI IMG/M metagenome (GOLD analysis project Ga0164313, IMG submission 113735) | Subseafloor sediment microbial communities from Guaymas Basin, Gulf of California, Mexico - Guay4, Core 4569-4, 0-3 cm | ecosystem: Environmental > Aquatic > Marine > Hydrothermal vents... | reverse complement strand
CTACCGTTTGCTGCGATATCTGGTCGATGAATTGAATATTTACACTGTCAACTGCATCCTCTGGCTCCAAAACAGCTGCGGCAACTCGATTACTGCGCATAATCTTAATGCCGCACAGTGTCAGGGTGCCGGACTGCCCTGCAAACTCTTCCGTGGGAGGGCTAAGCGCCACCTCTGTAATGAGCGCGAAATCGGTCCCATCCATGCCCCTGTTGGCAAATCGCGCCCGCTCAAGCTCAACAGACACGGCTTGCAGTTTGTCACTGGCCGATAGATCAAGGGTGCCGGTGGCTTCCGCGAGGCCACTGCGGTCATAACCATATAAAATTGTTGCTTTCTCTTGCTGCAGAAACTGTAGCTCTACAGTGACGGATTCATCAAGATCGTAGGCATAGTCGTCGCGAATATCGAAGGCCAGGAAATTCGCTTTGATACAAGCCCGCCCTGCAACATTAATTATTTTTTCAGGTACCCGCTGATTGAAGGCAAACAAGCTGAAACTGTCGGGGAAGCCCGCAGTTACAGTGCGGGCAATATGATCCGCCTGCCACTCCAGTTTGGCGAGAGCCCTCGGCCCTTCGTGACCATGAGAAAAAGTGGAGGAAAAGCACAGGACAGACAAAAACAGTGCGGCAAGAAAATGGCAAACAGGCTGTGGCATATTTCGGCGTACTTTTCGGGGCTACTTATGTGTGCAGTAAATACTACTAAACACCCGTTGTACATCACAGCAGTTGGAGGTGAAATTATTTCTTGTTTATGACAAATAATTTTCGTGGCTGCAGCCATACTTGACCAGCACGGGACATGGTCTTACTCTTGCCACCCTATGACTTCAGCACAAACAATGTACCAGTCGGCCAGTGATTTTTTTTCCCGCAACGATATCAGTTCGGCAGCGGAATGCGTTAGCGACCTGGTTCAGCGGCACCCCAATTTTGCACCGGGATGGCTACTACTTTCCCGGGTCTCCGAACGAGCTGGCAAAGGCAGCCTGGCCACTAAATCAGCTCTAAAATCTGTTGCACTTGAGCCGGAGAACGTCGCGCACCTGCTGCAGCTGGCCCGCTGTTACCGACAGGCAGGCGAAACCAGCCGGGCACTTGCTGTTGCCAACCGCGTTGACGCCATTGGCAATCTGGATGAGGGGCAACTCGATTTACTGGGCACTGTCTATTATAAAGTAGGCGACACAGAAGCTGCCGCCCGCTGCCACTACAAGGCCTACCAGCTGGCGCCCGATAACCCGCAAATTGTATTTAACGCCGCTGCCGCCTACCAGACCATGGGCGACTTTGAACGCGCGGAGGAATTTTACGAAAAGGTACTGCGCATCAATTTGTACGATTACGATGCGCACGCGGCGCTGGCACAGTTTTTAAAACATACACAAGACAGCAACCATATCGATCGACTTAAATCGGTTCTTGACGATATAGAAAATAAAACAGGCGATCAGTATTGGGAGGGAAAGCACAAGCTGTGCTATGCCCTGGCTAAGGAACTGGAAGACGTGAGCGATTACGATGCATCATTTAACTATTTACAAAAAGGATCGGACTTACGCCACCAGCGGCTGGACTATTGTGTCGCCGATGAAATAGCGATTATCGATGCCATCATCGAGGCGACACAGGCCGAATTTTTCTTTTCAGATAGCGCGGAGAATAGCGGCTTCGAGAGCAATGAGCCCGTTTTCATCGTAGGCATGCCCAGGAGTGGCACTACCCTGGTAGAACAAATTATCAGCAGTCACAGCCAGGTATTTGCCGCCGGGGAGCTACACAATTTCGGCATGGCAGCCAAGAGAATCAGCCAGGATACCGGGGCAAAAACATTTGTCAGTGTTCAACAGCTGCAGGCCATGAAAACTATCAACTATCGACAGCTGGGCGAATACTATATCCACAGCACCCGCCCCCGCACGGGAAATACCAGGCACTTCATTGATAAATTGCCACTTAATGTTCAACTGTGTGGCCATATTCACAGGGCATTGCCCAATGCCCGCATTATTATGCTGGATCGCCACCCCCTGGATGTCTGCTACTCCAACTTCAAATTGTCATTTAAATCCGGCTATGAATACTCCTATAATCTCGAAGATCTGGGTCACTACTACCTGGCTTACCGCCGCCTCGCCGACCACTGGCAAAAAGTACTACCAGCGGATCGCTTCTTCACGATTAGCTATGAAAAACTGGTGGATAACCAGGAGCAGGAAAGCAGGAAACTGTTGGAATTCTGTGAACTTCCCTGGGAAGAGCAATGCCTGCAGTTTTATAGCAATAAAGAAGGCGTTGCCACAGCCAGCTCTGCGCAAGTAAGGAAGCCAATCTACCGCTCATCAGTGCAGCGCTGGAAACATTATGAGAAACAACTTCAGCCGTTGATTGAAATCCTGGAAGACGGCGGTATTTCTGTTGCCTGATTATCAGGTATTTGCGGATGCGCACTAATTATCGCAAACGAAGGAATCACCCAGGGGCGTACACTTGCCATCGGGCCAGCCAAACTCTTTCCAGTAGTCGACGAATTCGAGTCGCTCCACCAATTGCGCGAATCGAGGATCACGTCTGAACAGCGTGGTTGCCTCATCATCGCTCCACCAGGAGTTGAGGAAAAGAAACCTGTCCTGCTCAAGGCCATACTCAATAGCTTCAAAGGCAAGGTCGAGGTCCGAGCGCTCAATACCCACCAGCATTGCAATGTTGGGCATGCTTGCCAGGTGTTGCCGCGTATAGTCGAGCAATTCCCTGCGGGCAGTCCGGTTGTGCCTTGCCTGATAAACGACAGCAGGGCCAAGACCTTCCACCAGATACCGCATGCCTCCCCCGTTACACTGCTCAGGAAATGTTTCCCACGCCCTGACAGCGGCCTCTTCCGATGTCATTAAGCCGGCATGAAGTCGCAAGTTGGGCCCATTACACGACTTGTCCCCCTGCCGTTCCGCCTCGCTTATCAGTTCAAGGGCTCGCTCTATGGTTCCGGGGTGCATGTTATCCCAGGCCTTATTGATCAGGGCCCTTGGATCCAAAGGGTTCAGACGGTGGACGCGCCTTCCTACCTCCTCCCAGGTTTTACGCATACCCAGGGGCGCCAGGTTCAGGGCATAGTTATCCAATAGCCAGATATCGTTGGGCGCCATGGCCAGGGCATCACGCCACTGTAACTCCTGATCGATAAACTTGTTCTTGACTCCCTCGTAGGCCGGTACCCATATTTTGTAGGCCACGCCTAGAGTGGAACATCGGTCCAGAGCCTTGCGGGCGACTTCAACGGCAAGTTGCCCGGAACGGTATTCGGGCTTCCACCTCCCCTGTAGCAGGTAGGCAACCGACAGCGCCGAATAGGCGTGACCATAGTCGGGATCCAACACGATGGCCTTCTTGAGCAGCGATTCGGCCTCGGCAAGATGTTCCTTCCCTCTCTGGTTCAGCTTCAGCTTGGCCGAATGGTAGGCCTCTAGCGCCTCGATATTATCCGTGGGTTCGCAGTACTCGGCGCTGGCGTGCCTGACACCCAACGCCATGGCAACACGTTGGCTGATACGCCGCTGTAACCCTGTCTGGCTGTCGACATCAGTGCCAAATCTCAGTTCATCTTGCCACAGCACCTGCTGCTCGCTATCCAGCAGGGAGACTTTCAGTATGTGGCCCTGCTCGTCCATGGATATCTCGCCAGAAATAACGTGATCTGCCTCCAGTTCTTTTTGCTGACGGACCGGAACAAGGCTGGCAAGTTGCGGGGCAAAAGTTGCCCGCGAGGAGACCACGTAGAGATCCGGGTGCTTCGACAGGCGGTCGGTAATTTCCAGTGCAAAGCGATTACCCAGTGTGGACTGATCACTGCCTTGCTCTACAAAAGGGAGAACGGCAACCACCGCCACCGGTTCCGTGAGCGCCCCGCCATTTTCCAGCAGCGCTTCCTGGCGCAAATTTAAATACAGGAACGCACTGACACCAAACAACAGGGTCGCGGCAATGGTCAGCACTACACTACCGCGCCAACCCTTCACATCGGTAGCAACACCGGAATCAGTCCACTGAAATGCCCAGGCGAGAAACGCTACGACGGGCATGCCGGCAACAAACAGTACCATCGCGCCGTTTATGACCCAGGCAGGCAGGTCAAAGCTCTCCGACACGGCCATTGTGATTTCAATCAGCATCCAGCCCGCCGGGATATAAAGTGCCAGAGTTTGTATTACCCTTTGGCGAAGAAGTTTTTGCCAGAGAGTTTCAGTTGGCTCTTGCTTCATTTCAGGGTCAGGTATTTCAGAGTCAGGCATAGGAGTGGCTCTTTCCGCTTATCCGGAACGGGAATCAAAACCGCATGGTAACACTGGCATGATAGCGCCGCCCCAGTGTGTCGTAGGTGCCCGGGATGGTGTTGTTCTGGTTCTGCGAAAACCCCAGCAATGGTGGCGCTTCATCGGTGAGGTTAATGACCCCTGCCACGAACATGACGTCCTCACCCAGGGCATAGGACAGGCTCAGGTCGAAGTAGTTTGCACTATCTATGCTGGGAGTCGCAAAGGTCGCCCCCGCAAATCCGAATTCGTCCGCCACCGACGGAAACTTGTCTTTCATCCCGTCAATCCAACGCCAGGCCAGGTTTGTAGTCAGGGGGCCCGTCATCCATGTCAGATTGGTGACTGACCGATACTCCGGAGATGTACCGTTGGAAGTAAAATCACAGGGAAAGTCAAAATACCCTTCGCACTGGATCGTGTCCGCGCTGGGATCCGCCTGAAAGGACATCTCGGTAACCTTGTTTACCAGCAGTGACAAGCGCAGCCGCGATGACCAGTCGCCCAAATTCGGGAGCACGGCATCATACAGAAACTCCAGGTCATAGCCCTTGGAAGCAATTGCGGCCACATTGTAGAAGGTAGATTCTGTGCGAGTAACATCACCACTTGGCCCGCGCTCTATGCCCTGGCAAAAATCACTTTCGGGTTTATTTACCGCAAAACAGATCGCAAAGGGGTTAGCCAGGCTCGTTATGGCATTGTCGATTTCGATGGCGTAGTAATCCAGGGCCAGGGACACGCCGGGGGCAAAGTCCGGTTGCCAGGTAATACCCAGGGTCAGTGTGTCGGCCTCCTCTGCCTCCAGATCGGTATTACCGCCCGAGGCCACGATTGTGGGAAGGAATGAATTGGCTTCAAACACGCCGACCTGATCGGCAGCGAGACCCTGGGCAACACACAAACTGGTATAACCCTTGCCCACCGGATCTTCGGAGGCCGAGCAGGGGTCGATGCTCAATCCAAGCGCCGAGAAGTCATTCACTACTTCACTTTGCGCAGTGAACAATTCTGCCAGGTTGGGGGCGCGAACTGCCCGCTGTGACATTCCGCGCACCAGCACGCTGTCTAAAGGCCGCCAGCTTATCCCGCCCTTGTAGGTGGACACCGCGCCCACCGTGGAGTAATCGGAATAGCGATAACCCACCTCCAGGTTTAGCTCACGTGCAAAGGCCCGGTCGGTCAACAGCGGCAGCAACACCTCCGCGAAAACCTCCCACACATCGTAGTCACCCTTCACAGGGTTCTGTGCACCACTGCCCAGAATGTCACCGGCTTCCAGTGCAGGGTCCGGGATGTACTCCGACTTGTCCTTGCGCCACTCAAATCCTGCGGCCATTGACAGATCCCAATCTTCCCAGTACTCCCAGTCACCCGATGTAAGCAGGGTAAAAATCTGTTGCTCAACGGTATCGCGCTGGGAAAGGGGTGCGGCGCCAATAAAGTCTACCGCCGCCGGACTGATGTTGCCATCGCCAAACATATTGGCCGCAACACAGCCATTGGCAGGATCAAAGCACTCCCCGGTGGCCGGGTCTACCAGCAGCGCCTGTTGCATGCGTGAATCCAGGCCAAGGTTGGATAAACTATCTTTGGTACGCGTATAGCTCTGGGTGTAATCCAGGGACCAGCGCCAGTCATCCAGCCAACGCCCGTCCAGCCCAAGATTCAGGCGGTACGCCGTGCGCTCGTATTCGTAGAGCCGGGGGCCCATTTCCTCGAGACGACGGCCAAAAGGTAAATGCACAAAGCCCGTGCCCCCGGGGTCGTAATTATCCTCCAGTACCGCCTGCGCCTGTGGCGTTAACGTGGGATTATCGGTGTTGATGGTAAAAAAGCAGCAGGCAAGTATGGGGGCTTGTGTGGCTTCGCTGTCGTTTACTGCGGCCATCAGGTCGAGGCGCAGCGTGGTAGTGTCGTTCAATTCGAATTCGCCGAACAGGGCAGCGCTGGTGCGTTCGAGAGCCATCTGCAAATAGACCCACTCCTGATAGTTATAGCGGTCACTTTGTTCAAAGGCCCGCGGTGAACCATCGGGATCAAAGGTGATGCCACTGCTGGCGAATTCACCGTTAACGAACCCCGGGATGAAAATATGTCCGCCTACACTGACCGCTGATCCACTGGTGATCAATTCACCCGTTTCCAGGTCGTCATCAAGGGTGATCCGGGAGAAGGAACGCTGCACCGCATCAACCGGGGACCGGTCTGTGTAGCCAATAAAGCCGGAGAAGTGGCCACGCCCCCCGCCAAAAGCAGTGCCCCCGGCCAGGGTAAGGTCATAAGACTCACCATCACCATGATCGGTGACCATGACATTGCCACCCAGTTCAAGACCCTCATAATCCCGGCGCAGGTGAATATTAACCACGCCGGTCACCGCATCGGAGCCATACACAGTGGACGCACCGCCAGTGAGGATTTCCACACGCTCCACCAGCGCGGTGGGTATGGCATTTATATCCACGCCCCCGCCGGAATGGGTGGGAGCAACGCGCCGGCCATCCAGCATGATCAGGCTGCGATTTGCGCCAAGGCCACGCAGGTTGAGAACGGCTTGACCGGAAAAGCCGCTGGCAGCATCATCATCGGGAGTGAATTGCGGGTAGCGATTAAGAAACTCGGCCAGGGTTTGCGCGCCATCGAGCTGGATTGTTTCACTTTCTACCGTCAACACCGGACTGGCACTGACAAAGTCCTGCCGACGGATATGAGAACCCAGCACCAGTACTTCTTCGATACCCTCTGTCACTTCCTGTGCAGGGGACATCACCGATGTCAGGAGCAAGATCGCCACGGCAACGGCGTATATAACTCGAATCACAGGAAACACACGTCCCCCTGATCTTATATTGTTGTTTTTATCAGCACTGATCATGTGGCAAACCCGCAGCGTTGTCAATTGTGAGTGCCCCCGGCTGTGAGTGCCCCCGGCGCTGCATCGGCTGGCTTGCCTGTTCCACTCATAATAGTGATCAACGATGGCAAAGTGTATTCCAGTAGATGGAAAGTCTGCTATTCCAGCAAATAAATCTGCCACAGATCTTTGCGCGACAATCGCAGAAAAGGTTTGATGGCGGCCTGCCCGGTTTTGCCGATATTTTCCTGTAGCGCCTTCATCTCCGCCAGCACTTCGTGAACATCAGGCTCAATTTCTACTTCGAAACCATTCTCGCGCATCATCAACATGCCCTTGGCACGCAACGAGAGCTCTTTATGCAAGCGCAGATAGCACAGGATATCAACCACGGTCTCACCAGAGAAATATTCACACAGACTGTGCAAGTATTGCCCCACATTGGAATTGGAGAATTTCCCCGAGTTAATAAGCTCCAATAGCTCAGCATCTTTATCAAAACTCAGCCCCAACCATTGTGATACTTGCTGTTCGCTCTGCCGCACCACGGTGTAGGCGACCACCGGCAGTATGATGATAATCAACAGTGTGGAAAAAATAGGTGTAAGGAAAAAATGGTTATACACAGAGTGGGTGAGTATTGCCAGCAGCAGCCCCGGCAGTAAAGCCAGTGGCTGTATTTTGTCATGGGTTCCAGACAAACTATGGGCAGTCACCGCAAAAATAGCGGACACACCGCCGTGCATGATAGCGGTGCCAAACCCACGCACTACCCATACCGCCATATTGGAGCCGGCGTAAACTTGCAGGTAGTAGAGGTTTTCGATTATGGCGAAGCCAGAGCCCACGGCAAAGCCGTAGATGGCGGCATCAACCATAAAGCCAATACGGTTGCGCGACAGGAAATAAATAATAATTAACGCCTTTAGCAGCTCTTCAATAACCGGGGCGGCATATCTTGAAAGTGCCGGAGTAGTAAGCCCCAGATTCTCCCGGGCAAGCCCGTTGAGCAGGTAGCTGCCGGCACAACACAGCCCCCCCGCCATAATTATCACTAACACCCGGCGCAGGCTAACCAGTTTGTAACTGTCGAAATAGACCAGCCCGCCCAGGAAGGCGACCACTGGCAGTAACGCCACAAACAACGGCGGTATCGATTGACTCAGCATGGTTGCTCTTAGTCCGCCCCCATAATTTTAAGTGAGAGCATAAATTCGTTAACCGAATCGCCATCGTTATAGCCCAGGGCGTATCCTGCCGATAACGTCATCCTGAAATTGGACATCACATAGAGGCGGAAGTCTACTTGCGCTCCCAGGTTGTAGTATTCATCGCTGAACTCGCTCTCTTCCGGGTCGGTTAACAGGGCGCTGGTAAAAAGCGCCGGGCGCGCCCAGGCCACATAAAAGCCCGGTGTGCCGAAGTTGCGAAAGCGGTAGGGCGGCAGGTTCCACTCCAGCATAGGCCGGATAAAATTCTGTGCCGGAATATCGTCAATATCGTAGCCGGGGAAGCGAAAATGGTCCCGGTAGCGTTTAATGTCGAGATGGTCAACCCAGTTGTTGCCAAAGCCGCCAAAGAAGAAGTTGCCATAAGGGTCTTCTCTATTCCCAGACAGGCTTCCAGCGGCGGTGCGCAACCAGATGGAAGAGTGATTCAGAGGCAGGGCGAAACCAAAATCAAAGGCGCCGTACACATAGGGGAAATAGTCACCATCGACCTCGCTGGTGCCAGCCACCAGATTCCAGTTGTAGCCCTTCTCATCATCTACGTGGCCCAAAGACGAGCGGACATTACTGTAATCCAGGCGTGCGCTGACGGTATATATATCGCTAACTACGGCTTCGATCTCCTGTGCGTAGGGCAGGCGATCCAGATCACCAAAATAAGCCGCCTTTAGTTCCAGGTCCATGCGCCGCGGGTCATCTATAATTAGCGGTTTGTCATACTGCAGCTGCAGTGAGTGCCCCTTCATACTCTCTTCGGTGGGGCCGAACAGATCATAGAAGTCGGCATAATTGTATTTGGCCTCTGCAGTAAAACCCAGGTAACGATATTTGCCATAAGCGTGCCAGCGCTCATCGCTATCCAGGTTGCTCGCCGGGCTGTAGGCCAGATCCATATCCAGCGAATTGAAGAAAACCGGATCGCTAAAACGCACATGAATACCACCGGCCACCTCATCCTTGTACCCCATAACTATAGGATGAAATTGTTCCAGGCCCATGCTTGCAAAGGGTTTATATTTGCCCTCGTAGGTAATCAACTCTTGCAGTGGAATATCGGCGGAAGAGCCAAGCTGCCAGTCTCTAATCACGGGGTGTTTCTTAACCACAAGATTTCCCAGAAATTCGGTAGCACTGATATCTTCAAGTGGTACAGGCTCGATTGTCGTCGGTCTCAGGCCGTCCTGGGTATAACGAAAAACCACCAGTGACCCGTCTTGCATCGGAATAGGCCGAAACAAACCTACCTCCGAATTACTGACAGCCTCTACATCTCCAGTGGCAATTTCATATCGAAATATATTGGAAACACCCGTGTAATAGGAACTGCCAAAGAGATACCTGCCATCGGGGGAAAAAACAAAGCCCTCGGGTACAGCAACACCGAAATCAAACGAGGATTGCACGGTAACCTCACCTCCCATCAGCTTCTCGATGGAAAAAATCTGCAACTGTTGATTGCCGCCGGGGCCGCCATGAGACAAGGATAGTAAGGTTCCATCGGGGTTAATATCCAGATCGTAGGCAATCTCACCAAATTCCCAGGTGTATATCTGGTTCCACTCATTATAGGGTGCGGGCATTCTCACCAGTGTGGCGAGACCGTTAAGATGGCGCACACCCCACAATGATTTGTCAGAAGGATTTATCACCAGTTCGCCTATGCGGGCATCCTCGAGCAGCATTTCAACTACGCCACTGGCCAGGTCCACGCGCATAATATCGCGATAACCGTAGTTATCCGTTGTGTAATAGGCTACCCCCCGGTCAGGGTCGTAAGCCAGCGAGGTGGCGCGATACAACATGGGCCGTTTGATATCTGCCAGGCGCCTGGTTGAACCGTCGACCAGGTCGAGCAAAGCCACATGAGCAACCTGGCCCGGGTAGTGCACTGCAGCCAGCATGGTTTTACCTTCAGGGCCTATGAAAGCGCGTGACACTGAGCCCAACGGCGGGCTGGCCAGGTCTTCAAATGCTGTGATGGGATACTGCTGGATGCTCTCAATATTTTTATTCTGAAACTCCTGCTCCCAGGTAATCCACTCCTCCCAGGCGCCATCCAGCGTTTTGCCGAATACCTGTTCAAATTGCTTCTCGTAATCCGCAGCGCTGTCATTATCGCGCTTCAACCATGCTACGACCATCTCAGGGGTATAGGTATACGCCAGATAGCTCATAAACCGGGTGCCATAAAGGTAGTAGTTGGCGCCTTCCTTGAAGTCTTTCTTTACACCTTCGGATACCAGGCCCAGGGGGCGATAAAAGTGTGCTTTGTCGTGCACCATAGCGCGAAACACCATCTCGTCATAGGCACCCTGGGCACGACCATGCCCTCCCGCCATCCAGGTTTCGACGAATACCGCTGCCCCTTCAAAATACCAGCGCGGTGCAGTGAGTCGCGGTGTTGTGAGAATGGTGAGGAACAGGCTTTCGGGGTGCTGGGCTACCGGACTGACTTTACCCCCAAACCAGCGGCGATATTTATTGTCCCGGGCCGAGGCCTGATCGGAGTTTACGATATGCACCATTTCATGATTCATAAAGGTTTGCAGGCGTTCTATGGACGAGAAAGTCTCAAAACTCAGGCTGGCAGGGGATACCTCTGCAGTAATGGTATTGCGGGGCAGCGCGGTAGCGCTGGCATTGCCGTAGTCGGAAAAATCCGTGAGGATTACAGTGACCTTCTCATCAATTGTATAGCCAAATAACTGGCGCTGGAATGCCGCTGAATTTTCAAAGCTTCGTGCGATGTAAGGTGCCAGATACGATTGCGCCGGTGCCTGGTAAATCAGCCGCAAATTTTCTGTTTCAATGGAATCTATCTCCAGGGCATGGCTGTTTGTTGCGACCAGAGCCAGACTGGCGAGCAGGAGGGGGAGTGACTGCAGTCGATCCCTGATTTGCAGATACATAAGATACGTCTCCGCTGGAGCATTGTCAGAGCTGGCTATTAACGTACTACAAAATCCTGCTATTCCAAAACACTGGCCAAGCTGTTTCCAGATTGGCCAGCACCACTATACCTTCTTTCAATATAGTCTATTGATGTACACCCTGCATGGCGGAACGGAATGCGGCATTGCTCAACATGGAGTGGAAGGCCGAATGTGCCTGCATTTCCCTGAAGGCGGCGTTGGCCTGCAGGCTGCGAAAAGCAGCGTTGGCGTTCAGCTCACGGAATGCAGCATTGGCATTAAGTTCACGGAACGCTGCATTGGCATTCAATTCACGAAACGCTGCATTGGCATTGAGTTCACGAAACGCTGCATTGGCGTTCAGTTCACGGAATGCCGCGTTAGCGTTGAGCTCACGAAATGCGGCATTGGCGCTCAACTCACGAAAAGCTGCATTGGCGTTGAGCTCCCGGAACGCTGCATTTGACTGTAGTTCGCGAAATGCGGCATTGGATTGCAACTCCTGAAATGCCGCGTTTGCGTTCAGCTCGCGAAAAGCGGCATTAGACTGCAGTTCCTCGAAAGCGGCATTGGCGTTTAGCTCCTGAAATGCTGCATTGGCCTGTAGCTCCTGAAATGCAGCATTAGCCTGTAGTTCCTGGAAAGCAGCATTAGCCTGCAACTCGCGAAAGGCGGCATTGGCTTGCAACTCCTGGAATGCAGCATTGGCCTGCAGCTCCTGAAAGGCAGCACTGGCCTGCAACTCGCGGAAGGCGGCATTGCTCTGCAACTCCTGGAAGGCGGCATTGGCCTGTAGCTCACGGTAGGCATTGCTGGCCTGTAGCTCCCTGAAGGCAGCGTTGGCCTGTAGCTCGCGGAAGGCCGCATTGGCGCTTAGTGCGGCAAAGGCCGGGTCATTGACGAACTGATGATAGGCGTCCGTCTGCATCAGTTGAGCAACTTCCTGATCTCCTGTAACCACACCACCGGCGCTGACAGGCTCCCCGCGATAGCGTTCAGCCGGTGCAACCGTGCCACTTACAGCGCTCTCGTCGGGCGTGCTACCAGTGCTCATGTAGCCCAGCACTACCACTACTGCAGCCAGGATACCTATCATCAGCCACACATTTTTTTTTGATGTATTTTCCGTTTCTGTAGTCATCGTACTTCTCCTTTTGCAGCCCTGCGGGCCTTTATAAATAATCTCTGTGAGAGATTAGATTTGCCTGCCGCCGGTTCAGACTTCACCAGCGGAAATAATATTTATGCGTTTTACAGCGCCACTGTTCTCCGTGTAGCGCAGTTCCATAATCTGCTCGCCGGTGCTCAGCGCATCAAATACCAGGGTAATACGTTGTTCGCCTGACACCTCCAACGCCAATTTTCCGGTGGAGGAGGAAAGTGTAAACCACTCACCGAAAGGCTCGGACAGGCCCGAAAAACGGTATCCCTTGGGGTTATATATAACGGCTAGTTGAGTTGCCTGTACCGCATTCAGCTGTAGCTGTAACTGTATCTGGCCATCGGCTTCCACTACTTCCACACGCCCCTGCAAACCTTGCTCATGCAGTGTTATCAGACGGGTTTCCGGAGGCGCCATCATCCCGCTCAGTTCAACAGGGTTGACAGAATCCGGTTTCATATCAACCGTACCCAGGATGCCAGTGGTAATGCCGGCTCCAAGCAGGAATGCCATGCCATAGCGCAGGGGTGGCCCCTCCAGCCAATCGAGCCACCACGCGCGACGTGCTGCCATCTGCTTGCGGTTCGCCTGTATTGCTTTTATCGCAGACAGCGTGGCCTGCAAACTCTCTGCTGACGGCTCCTGTTCAGGGAGCTCGTTGAGCTGCTCATTGAGTTGTTGATAGGCGCTGAATTCAGCGTGCAACGAGGGGTCTTTCTCTATCAGTTGTGCCAAGCGCTCCCGTTCGTCATTCGGCAGAGCAGAATCAAGGGCCGCTTGCAAGAGGTCGTCTATCTCTGTGTAAGTATCGCTCACAGGTAAGCCTCCATCCTCAACTGCTCCTTGAGTTTACGACGGGCATCGAACAGCCTGGATTTTACAGTTTGCTCGGGGATGTCCAGGGTGTGGGCAATGTCGGCATAGTTCATACCATTGACATATTTCAATACCACTACGCTGCGTAATTCCGGTTTTAACATCATTAGCGCACGCTCCAGGTCACGGCGCAGTTCACTGCGTGCAGTGTCGTAAACCGGGTCTGTTTTATCTGTTCCAGGCTCATCGGTAATGCCTGTTTCACGGCCCCATTTGGCCTGGCGATTAATTGCTTCATTAATGGCAATACGACAAATCCAGCTAAAAAACTTGCGGCTGCTGTCATAGCTGTCCAGTTGCTCGTAACTTTTGATGAAGGCGGTCTGGGTGACATCCCGGCTTTCCTCGGCATCGTGTAGCAGACGAAATACAACGTTGTAGATGGGTTTCTGGTACTGGCGCACCAATCCTTCAAAAGCCCTGCTATCCCCGTTCATCGCCGCTTCGACCAGTGTCTGGTTATTGTCCTTATTCATAAATACAGCCCAGGCTCCAAAAAGTTGGTAATTATTTATAGCCCCGATCTGGTCGCCTGAGAACGGGCTATTTTTTTGCCGGCTAAATCAGCTATCCACAGGTACGATATCCAATAATTTGTCGAAGCCGGAATAACGGAACACATCGCAGATGTGATGATTCACATTGATGAGCTTGAGTGTTCCACCAGAGCGCATCAGCCGTTTATGTACTACCAGCAACACCCCCAGTCCCGCACTGGAGATGTACTCCAGTTCGGCAAAATCGAAAGTGCTTACCTGGGTGTGGCTGTTGGTATAGCTGCGTGCCCGCTCAGCCTGAGCAGTGTCCAGGCGGCCACTAAATATAATAATTCCGTTTTCTGGACCACTGATCTCAAACATGTCTTATTCCGGCTGCTTGGTAAATGTGATGGTGCAACGATAACCATCAGACTGGTATTCAAAGCTGTCGACCATTTCCTTGACCAGGTGCAGGCCCAGCCCCCCGGTATCGCGTTCCTCCGCTGGTAAATTTATATCTACCTCGGGCCCATCTTTGGTCACATCAAAAGGCGGGTTCTCATGGTCAGTCATGCTCACTGACAAGCCATTTTGTTCCTGCACAAGCTCGATAAGTATGTCGCTGGACTCGTCGGCATTGTAGCGGACCATATTGGTGAACAGCTCATCGATGGCGAGGTCTACCGAGTATCGCAAGGATGAGTCTATGCCGCGACTAATGAAAAATTCTGCAACAAAATTGAAGATATCATCCAGGGAATCCAGGCTGCGCTTGAATTCGTGCTCTGCCTTCCTGGTGCTTAATACCTGTTCCGTGCGTTGGATAAAGACTATGGTTATATCGTCACGCTGCGGAGTACCACCACCGTACTCTACCGCCGCCTGATGTAGAACAGCTACCAACTCTGACATGGGCAAATGGTGATTGGCTTCCAGTACCTGAGATACACCTTGTGTGCCAAACAGTTCTCCGGCTTCGTTTTCGTATTCGTAAATTCCATCTGAGATCAGTGCCAGAATATCTCCCGGCTCAAGTTTCAGTTCACGCACCCGATACTGTTCCTGATGCTCGATAAAGCCCAGTGGAAAACAAGAGGGCTCATACCACTCGAACTCCCCGGCACTGGTGTGATGATGGAGAATAGGCCCCTGCCCGGCGGAGTGAAACTGGAAGACATGGGTCTGTGTGTTAATCAGGCCGAAGCAGGCAGTCACGAAGCGGCCTTCGGGCAAGTCTTCGACCATCTGTGCATTGATATGACGAAAGCCCTCGTCGAGGCTGGCACCCAGACGCAGGGCCACTCGAAGCATACTTTGCAACTGCAAAGCGCTCAAAGCCGGGCCGATGCCGTGACCAGTGGCGTCTGCCAACAGGACGAACATATTGGTGTCGTCCAGCGCAGCCAGATCGAAGGTATCGCCACCGGTGGCATCCGCAGGCCATACAGTGCCCGCAACATCGTATCCTGCCATTTCCGGCATAAAGTCAGGCAGGGTACTCATCTGCACTTCACGGGCTACCTCGATTTCCTGATCGAGAATGCTGCCTTTATCCATAAGGACTTCCGCGTTGATGATTACCAGGGAGCCTCTGAGCAAGTCTATCGCGCCTTTGGCCTGTTCAGAGGTACCCTAACTACAAAGCATAGCAGCTCCTCTCGATTTTGCGCATCGGCATAGTACATGCGACATACCTTCAGCAATGGAGAAATGCGCAAAGTGTGAGAAATACCCCCCAGCGCGCAACCATACGCCGCTGCTACTACTGAAGTAACAAGATGTCGATATCGCTGTCACCTGACTATCAGACATTCGTCTTCAGCATCAGGCGTTTAAACGTCACCGCATTATGGTCCGCAGTATCGCGCTCCGGCTCCTCGGCCAGTTCGAGATTGGGAAATCTTTTGAACAATTCGCTGATCGTCAGGTACAACTGCCGCTTGGCCAACGCCGCACCGATGCAAAAGCGCGGG
>Ga0164313_10002714_pt1 | contig 15803 bp, 16 predicted proteins | sample GuaBasSedimGuay4_FD_113735 | JGI IMG/M metagenome (GOLD analysis project Ga0164313, IMG submission 113735) | Subseafloor sediment microbial communities from Guaymas Basin, Gulf of California, Mexico - Guay4, Core 4569-4, 0-3 cm | ecosystem: Environmental > Aquatic > Marine > Hydrothermal vents... | reverse complement strand
GCGTTGTTGCTCAAAATCTAAAACTTCATCCCGATTTTCGGGACTGCGGGTTAAATTTATCGCACGCCTTGAATTTGAACTTTCTAGTTCAAACTTCCGACTTTATAGACACACACTAATTATGGATCAGGCCTGGCTACCTTCCGCTTCCGGGACTTTTCATTTCAAGGGAGTCTGCACTTAGTTCTTTATGGCTTCTTCTTTGCTTCAAAATGTCCAAAGCAAGATAAAGTGCATTTCTAAAGGAGTCAGGGGAAGATAGCCCTTTTCCAGCTATGTCGAATCCCGTACCATGGGCCGGTGATGTTCTTACAATAGGCAAACCAGCCGTAAAATTTACGCCGTTTGATACTAAACTTTTAAATGGGGCAAGACCCTGGTCATGATACATTGCCAGTACAGCGTCAAATTTGAACTGACTTGCAGAACCAAAGAAGCCATCTGCAGGGAATGTTCCCAAGGCTAATATACCCTCATTTCTGGCCTTTTCAATAGCAGGTTCAATGATTTCCTTTTCCTCCTGACCCAGAAAACCATTATCACCGGCATGCGGGTTTAAACCCAGGACTGCAATAGTTGGTTTTCTAACTCCAAAATCAACTTTCAGGGAATCATTTAACAATCTTAGTTTAGTTAAGATCATCTCCATTGTAACAAGTTCGGGAACCATAGATAATGGAACATGTCCGGTTAAAACAGCTACTTTGAATTTTTCACTTACCATTATCATAAGAGTTCCGGTTTCAGACTTAAACTCTGCCTCCAGATACTCCGTATGACCGGGGTAATTAAAATCCACAGATTGAATATTATATTTATTAATTGGTGCAGTTACAAGTACATCCAGCTTCTCATTTTTTAAATCCTGAACAGCTCTTTGAAGGCTTGCAAGAGATGCATCCCCGGCAATTTGGGTTGACTTACCTAACTCCACCCTCACTTCATCGCTCAAACAATTAATAATATTCGGACGTTTTTGATTTGCCTCATCCGGAGTTCTTATATTATTAAAACTAAAATTATTAATATCCAAGGCCTTACGGTGATAAGCTGCAACTTTAGGTGAACCATAAACAATGATAGACCCAAGTTCATTTATACGGTTATCAAGTAGTGTTTTTATAATCACTTCGTAACTTATTCCATTGATATCGCCCTGAGTAATTCCAACCTTGATCTTTGTTTTTTTTGTCATTTTTGTGTGATTAAAAAAAATTACAATTTTATTTTCCCCAGGGATAACTTTTAATAAAATCCCAAAGTAACCTTACCCCGAACCCTGTACCCCCTTGTCCTTTATAATTAAATTCCCCATGGGTAAAAGCCACTCCTGCAATATCCAAATGGATGTAGGGATAATCTGTGAAATGCTCCAAAAATTTACCTGCTGTTATCGCCCCCGCATCTCTGCCACCAATATTTTTCAGGTCGGCTACTTCTGATTTAAGTAATTCATTATACTCATCCCAAAAAGGAAATTCAACAATCCTTTCCCCTACTTTATCTCCACTTTTCCTAAGTTTATTAAAAACATTTTTCCCGGCATTTCCCATTCCCACTATTCCATACTTTCCAATTGCAACAGCTGCTGCACCGGTTAGTGTAGCTACATCTATTACTAATTCAGGCTTATAACTTTTTGCATAATGCAATGCCTCTGCAAGTATCATTCGCCCCTCAGCATCTGTATTCAGGACTTCTACATTCAATCCATTACCCATCTGAATAATATCACCAGGAACATAAGCATTCCCATCAGGACGATTATCCGTGGCAGGAATAAGGCCAACAACATGTACCGGAAGCTTTGACTTTGCTATGGCGAGTATGGCACCGGCAACAACCGCTGCCCCACCCATATCCGATTTCATATAGTCCATACTGTCCTTAGTAGGCTTCAAGCTTAACCCGCCTGTATCATACACAACCCCTTTTCCAACCAGTACAATGGGTTTCTTGTTTTTTGAATTCCCGGGCTTCCACTCCAAAACCGAAAAAGTAGGAGGGTCAACACTTCCCTTATTTACTGCAAGCAAACCTCCCATTTTTAAAGATTCAATCTTTTGTTTTCCAAAGACATCCACCTGAAAATTTCCAGTTTTTCCAATTTTCGTAATTTCATCCGCTAAAGAGGTGGCATTAAGGGTGGATAAGGGTTCATTAATCAGATTACGGGCAAAATAGACCGCTTCCAGCTGGTTCTGTAAATATTCAATTTCATTAGACCCTAAACCTGTCCCTGATAGCAAAATTGATTCAAGAGAAAACTTTTTATCCTTCTTATCCTTAAAATATTTAATGAATTGATAATTACTTAAAGCGAGCCCTTCAGTCAGGGCTATTACCAGATCATTCCTACCTGTTTTATCATAAAGCAATATAGTTTTAATTTTTCCCTTAACCAGCGATTTATGTAGCTTAAACCCTTCAACTCTAAGCCATTCCGATAACTGATCCCCCTTTTTCTTTTCATCAATAACCTGGATAAAAACCCAATTATTAAATAAATTAAAATGTATCTGGCTTTCATCTGATTTTATCTTTTTCTCAGCAAACTTTATTGCATCACTTGTAAGGTCAAGATCATTCAGGTTATAACCCCTTTCAATAAGATATATAACTGACTGATTTTCCCTAAGCTTATCCGATCGTGACAGTTTTATTTTCATTTTTTTTGCTTTGTACAAAGTTAAGCTGAAATAATCATCCAAAAAAGTTTAGGCATGTATTTCTTATGAGACCCTCATGCATAAGAGTGCTAAACCAGGCATTAATGTCAAGTTGGTGATTCCCACTTATAGCTTTTCCTGTAATGGCAGGAATAAAAGTATTATAAATATTTCCTTTTGAATATTAAGTACTACTTTTGAACCTTATTTTTAAAAATGAACTTAATACAACTCTATAAAAAGGCACTTAACAGGGAGTTTCTTTCAGAAGATGAAGGCCTTTTCTTATATGAAGAAGCTCCGTTGCAGGAACTTATTGCAATGGGATCTACTCTCCGGAAGAAAATTATTCCCGGTAAGGAGGTTACCTGGCTAATAGATAGAAATGTCAATATTACAAACATTTGTTATTCCCAGTGCAAATTCTGTAATTTTTACAGGAAACCTGATTCCAAAGAAGGTTATATTACATCTTTGGTGGAGTACAAGAAAAAGATTGATGAATTATTCAGCTTTGGCGGAGATCAGATTTTATTACAGGGCGGTTTACATCCAAAACTGGGACTTGATTTTTATACCCAGCTATTTACAGACCTGAAAAACATGTTTCCCAAACTAAAACTTCATGCTTTAGGTCCGCCCGAGATTGTACATATTGCACGACTGGAACAAATGAGTTATCATGATGTACTTGTGGAACTTATTAAGGCAGGTTTGGATAGCCTTCCAGGTGCAGGAGCTGAAATTTTATGTGACAGGGTAAGAAAAATAGTTTCACCTGTCAAGGCCAGTACTGATGAATGGCTCAATGTAATGCGTGAGGCCCACAAATTAAACTTACCTACTTCAGCAACTATGATGTTTGGACATGTTGAAACAAAACGGGAACGCATTGGCCATTTGATCAAAATCAGAGAAGTACAATCAGAGAAGCCATCAGGCTCTTATGGATTTGTTGCTTTTATTCCATGGCCTTTCCAGGATCTTGGAACTAAACTTCAAAGCCAGATGGGTATTCATAATAATATTTCACCGGAGAAATACATCCGCATGATAGCGATTAGCCGGATACTGCTCCCCAATATTGATAATATTCAGGCTTCCTGGTTAACTGTTGGAAAAGATACAGCACAAATTTGCTTACATTCGGGAGCCAATGATTTCGGGTCCATTATGATTGAAGAAAATGTTGTTTCTTCTGCTGGTGCAGAGTATAAATTTGATGCCGATGGTATTCGTAATGCTATACTCGAAGCAGGATTTACCCCACAGCTTAGAAATCAGAAATATGAGTTTATTAAGCCCAATAACAATGAAAGGTATTAATCCAACAATTTTACAGAGTAGATAATACTTTCCACTTGCCTCAGGAACTCCCGTTTTTTATTCTTAGGGGCATACACATAACCCTCCAGGGTAACTACCCTTTCTCTTTTCTCATCAACCGTGGATATGCTGACAAAGGGCCCTCCCATAAAACCATTTTGAAGTTTCCACAATCCTTCCAGTTTAGCAAAATAAAGACTGTCTTTTTCAAACTCACTGTAAACAGGTGTTAAAAGATCCTCTGTAGTCATCCATGAGTTTTCAACCGGTCCTTTTACGTAATTTTCCAATACTTCATTTCGTTTCCTGATAAGATTATCCGGAAGAAATACATTCCTGTCATTATATGGATAAAAATAAATAATCAGTCCCTGGCTAACAAGTGATGTTTCATTTGAAATCCAGACAAAATCAGAAGAATCGACATCCAGGCTATATCCTTTTGGAATAAACAAACCAAGGTGATATTTCTTTTTCAACTTCCTGCTAATATCTGTTTCCTGGTATTTCTTATAACTGAGGAGCACCCGTTGCCTTTCTGCTTCATTGATCTTATCAATTATCAAATCTGCATTCTCAATAAGCAGGTTTATACATAAAGAATCATTTGGGGCTGTAACATCAATGACCAGTTGAGGAACGGCCCATTGGTCATTCGCCATTGATATTCCTGCTTTAGTATATTTTGAATCAATCTTAATATTTATAATATTCCTGTGTGAAGTAAAAATTGACGAAAACTGATTTGGTGAAACCTGGATTATATCAAAAACAGGCTCCGGTTGTGGTAAAGCCGGCTGATCATAAGAAAAGAACTTTCGAAGAGTATCACCCAAAGGAGACTCCCATTTATATTGCGGGATCACCAATAAAATTTCGCCTGACAGACCAGAAATTCTCGGCTTTAAAGTTTCTGAGTTAAATTTACATGAATAAATCAGCAGTACCATTGATAAAAAGCCGGATAAAAACAAAATTCTTCTCATACTGGAGGGGTTTAATTATCTGATTTATGAAAAATAATAAATGGTTATATCAATCAATTATTTACAAAATAAAAGGTATTTAAAATTGTAACAAAAACTATACCAATAAATACCAATTAAGAATGTAACCACTTTAAAATAAAAAACCTGTCGGAAAATATATAGCTATTTTTCGACAGGTGATTTTTGTATTAAAAATTCACAAGGGATCAAGTGTCAATTTTATCCTGATCTTCCTTTTTATCTTCTTTTACATCTTCTTTTGTTGCCTTCTTAAATTCTTTCATGCCCTGTCCAAGGCCTTTCATTAATTCTGGGATTTTTCTTCCGCCAAATAAAAGTACAACTACCAAAACTAATAACATTATTTCCATTGGACCTGGAGAAAACATAAGGGGAATAAACAAATTCATTTTCTTAAAATTTTAAATAATAATAAACAAAAGTAATAATAATTTGAGATAAAATACATAGTATATAAAACTATTCATCTATTTTCTGAATAATCTTATAACATCATTACCATTAGCAAATAACAATAAAGCAATTAGAATAATCATGCCGGTAAGCTGTGCATACTCCATAAATTTATCACCAGGCTTTCTTCCGGTTATCAATTCATATAATAAAAACATTACATGACCCCCATCCAGTGCAGGTATGGGAAGAATATTCATAAATGCAAGGATAATTGAAAGAAAAGCGGTCAGGTTCCAGAATGCATGCCAGTCCCAAACCCCGGGGAAGATATTCCCAATGGTAATAAAACCACCAAGTGATTCATAGGCCTTTGTTCCGGGAGAAAATATCAACTTAAATTGTTTAATATACTTGCCAAGGGTCTCCACACCCTTATTTATACCAGCCGGAATAGATTCAAAGAAGCTATATTTGATTTTCCGAAACTCAAAAAATCCGCTAATATCCCGGCTAATGCCTATCATATGTGCATCATTGAGACGTACAGGAATATCCATAATTTCTCCATCGCGCTTAAGCTTTAAGGTCACTTCGTCCATCTGGATATTCCGGCTTAAATAATTTTGAAACTCATCGTAATACTCAAAGGTCTCACCATTAATCTCCAGTAGCTCATCATTCACTTTAACCCCTGCTTTTTTTGCTGGTGAGTTTTTAGTATATCCATTAATAATATATGGTGAAAAAGGAATCCTTGGGTCCAGGTGTGCCTTCCCTTTAATTAATGCAGGAATTGCACTTTCCGGAATATTTAAACTAACCAGTTCTCCATTCCTTCTTACCTGAATCGTTTTTATACCGTTTAATACAATATCAGGGATGATATGGTAAAAATTATCAATAGGCTCATTATCAAGGGACAAAATCTGATCTCCATTTTGTAAACCCATCACCATACCCAGGGAATCTACCACCACACCATATTTTACATTTTCAGCAGGAAGGTATTCCTCTCCCCAGTTAAAAAGAACCGCAACATAAATTACAATAGCCAAAAGAAAATTAACCATCACCCCACCCAACATAATAAGAAGTCGTTGCCATGCAGGTTTAGCCCGGAATTCATAGGGTTTAGGTGGCAGTTTCATTTGTTCCTTATCCATAGATTCATCGATCATTCCGGATATTTTCACATAACCCCCCAATGGTAACCAACCAACACCGTATTCAGTTTCCCCCCTTTTATATTTAAACAAAGAGAACCACGGATTAAAAAACAGATAAAACTTTTCAACTCTTGTGTTGAATATTTTTGCAAAAGTAAAATGCCCCAGTTCATGCAATATTACCAGTATAGATAAACTTAGTAGAAATTGGGAAATTTTTATAAATACTTCCATTTATATAAATTAAGTTTGAAAATTAAAGGCACAAAATTAATTATCTTTTAGAAACGACAATGCCAACTGCCGTGATTCCTTATCGGTTTTTTCAAAATCGCTTAAACCCGGATGCTTAATAAACGGAATTCCTTCCATTGTTTTTTGAATTATTTCAGACATTTTCATGAATGAGAGCTTCCTTTTCAAAAAGGCATTAACCACAATTTCATTTGCCGCATTGAGCACACATGGTACATTCCCCTCTTTTTCCATTGCCCTGAAGGCCAATACTAAATTGGGAAACCTTTTGTCATCGGCTTTTTCAAAACTCAGGCTTAGAAAATCGTCAAAATCCATTCTCGGAAAATCAGATTTAATTCTTTCAGGAAAACCAAATGCATACAAAATAGGCAACTTCATATCCGGCAAGCCCATCTGGGCCTTGATAGAACCGTCTTCAAACTGCACCATTGAATGAATAATTGACTGAGGATGAACAACAATATCTATTTGATTGGGTTCAAGGTTAAATAACCATTTGGCTTCAATAGCTTCAAAACCTTTGTTCATCAGGGAGGCCGAATCAATAGTTATTTTTGCACCCATATCCCAGTTAGGATGTTTCAATGCCTCATCCGGGGTTACCCTTCTAAGCTCATCCATGTTTAATTCCCGGAAAGGCCCTCCGGAAGCTGTTAAAATTATTTTTTCAATCTTATTAAAACCTTCACCTACAAGACACTGGTAAATTGCTGAATGTTCAGAGTCAACAGGCAGGATACTAACTCCATTCCGGCGGGCTGAGTCGATGATTAATTTTCCGGCCACCACCAGCGTTTCTTTATTCGCAAGGGCAATATCCTTTCCAGCCTCAATAGCGTCCAGGGTAGGTTTAAGCCCGGCATAACCAACCATGGCCGTTAATACCAGATCAACACCTCCCATTTGTACAACATCAGAAATTGCCTCTTTACCTGCATAAACTTTAACAGGAAGATCTGCCAATAGCCCCTGAAGCCTGGCATAATGCTTTTCATCCCCAATTACAACCACATTTGGAAGAAACTTTCTGGCCTGAGAAGCCAATAAATCAACATTTGAATTTGCTGTAAGCACTTCTACCTCAAACCTATCAGGGTAATCAGCAATAACCTGTAAAGCCTGGGTCCCAATGGATCCTGTTGAACCCAGTATAGCTATTCCTTTTTTCATTTATTCTAATGGAAGGAAATTTTCTTAAATTAATAGATAATAAATTTTTCTGAATCCAGCGGCTTTCCCTTAAACCAAAGCTCAAAATGCAAATGTGGCCCGGAGGTATATAACTCCCCTGAATTCCCCAGGATAGCAATATCTTCTCCTGCTCTTACATGATTCCCAACATCCTTAAGCAGTTTTGCATTATGCTTATACACTGAAACAAGGTTATTCTCATGCTGAATCTGGATCACATAACCTGTTTCCACCGTCCAGGAGGCAATGAGAACGGTTCCTCCCATTGTGGCATGAACAATTGAGCCTTCATTACCAACTATATCAGTGGCATAATGATCTTTTGAAAGATCAAAAGAACCTGAAACAACTCCCTTTAGCGGGGGAAAAAAGAATAGATTTGAAATATCGTCTTCTTTAATAGTCCGGTCTGCCAAAGACAGATCAAACTGTTCATCTCTTTCAATTTGAGTCCGAAGTAATGAATCTTCCTGCGACTTGGTAAAAGTAATTTTCTTAAGGTTCGTACTGCTTATGGTATCCTTATCATCAACCTCCTCAAGAGGAGCTTCTCCATAAATAATTCTTTTCAGGTTATCAAAATACTGATCCCTGATTTCAAGCTCTCTCTTTACGGAATCTACAAGAATAGCATTCATAACAATCTGGCTTCTTTCTTTCCCATCGGGGTAACCTGGTATTAACTCCCTGATTGGGGTAAATGCAATAATTACAAGCATTAGAATAAACATCAGGAGATTAAATGCTACAAAAATTGTAAATATATCTCTCTTTGTAGCCCTGATTTTCCAGACTTCTTTGAAAGTATAATCATTAAAAATGGTTATTCTGTAAACATGTTTCCAGTTGGTAAATAACTTATTCCTTTTCTTTTTTGCCATTATGTTCTTACTGAAATAAAATGTCTTTAATTAAAGTGTCTGCTTTAGCTATTCTGTAACCTGTACCTCCTTCGGGTCACTCTGCCACAAACCATGTTTGGAGCATAAAGCCATAGCTGATAAATTCATACTATTTTGAGGCACTATGTAAAAATCAACCTCAACATGCCCGGCTTCATTTCCGAGTGTCCCTGACCCATATCTAACCTCAGCCAATAATGTTTCCCTATTCCATAGCTGAACATACTCAATGAAGTGGTCGGCTTCATCAGGATGTGGATATTTTTCCCCTAATTTTACTTTTACTTTAAACTTTTCTCCTCTTATTGCCCTATCCTTACAAATTACATTAGGACTGTGCCTGTCAAAATAATCCCTTCTAAGCTCTTTTTCTTCTTGTGAAATATCTACAGATTTAAAGATTCTGGGCATGAAAGTAAATTATTTTATATTCAACTTTTTAATGATTCAACTCAATTCATTAAAAAAGCACACAAAATTACAATTTTTATTTTGAGAAAACGAATTCATGATGTACATTTGCAGGCGTTAAAGCAGATTGCCAATTACAAATTGTATATTAAACGTTCTTTTTAAAATATATTGCGGGGTGGAGTCCCGTAAAATAACAAATCTATTATTTGTGTCATTTTACGAGGATCCTCGAATTTCTAACCAGGCAAAGCCTGGGAAAATTCGGGACAGTGGCAGATGAAGTATTGATAAAATTTTGTTCTAATTAAAATATATTGCGGGGTGGAGCAGTGGCAGCTCGTTGGGCTCATAACCCAAAGGTCGCAGGTTCGAGTCCTGTCCCCGCTACTAAGAAGGACTCCTTATCAAAATTGATGGGGAGTCCTTTTTTTATGGATTTTTGTTAGTTGGGAATGAATGCTTTACGGAGAACAAGGCATTGACATTTGAAGTTAAATAAACTGCTTAATTGAAATAGTATTTTTTAAGCCAGTATTTATATAAGGGGTCCATAAATTCATTTTTTCTCCCTATTATATCAATTATTTCACGATTATGTAGTGTTTTTCTCATTTTGATCACATTAGCAGATGTGCCAAGCTTGTACTTTTTTAATGTGCTCTGTGAAGTGATTTTTTCTTCATTGTTAACGAGGGCATTTAGAAAACTAACTTGTTTCGTACTTAAGTCGTCAGTCAAAATCTGGAAAAGCATACTCAATTGCATAATCAGATCACCGAATGCTTCCTGAATAATTTCAGATTTACAATTCTTACTGGTTCTTAACCAAACTTGCTGTGCAAGTTGCTGAACATAATAAGGATGATTTTCACAATATTTTGCAATGTCTGCAGCATTTTCAATATCAATGCTCTTTCCGGTATCATTAAAACGTTTTCTTATAAATTTTATCCAATCATTTTCTTTTATCTTTTCCAGGAATATTATGTCTCCAAATTTATAAAACGGCATTGATGGAGAGCTGAATACCTCCATTAGCATATGTCTTTTACTGCCATATAAACAATATGTTACATGTTGGTGTAATTGCCAATGTGCTCTCAATTTCTTTTGAAAATCAAATGGATATTCGAATTCAGAAATATTTTGAAATTCATCTATGCAAATTACTATTTCCTTTTTAGTTCTTACAGCAACTTTTTCAGCCAAATCAAGAATATCATCAGGCTCTTTTTTAACTTCATTCCAATCCAGCGAAAGTTTTATATCTGTTTCCGGATTGGGACTAAAGCTTATATTTGGAATAAACCTTCCTAAAAACAATTTAGCATTTTCAAGAATCGCATCCATTTTGGAAGATGATTGCTGTAGTACCTTTGTGGCTAATAGTTTATAGAATTGCTCCTCAGAGCGGATATTATTTAAGTCAATCATACAGAATACGGTCTTTTTTGACTTCTTCTGAACTTGATTTACTGCTTTTGCAACCAGGGAGGATTTCCCCCATCTTCTCGGGGAGATGAGAATAGTATTTACAGAAGAACTGAAATTTGAAATCAACCGTTTGGATTCTAAAATTCTATTCGTAAAATCAGTTTCTAATACTAATCTTCCAAATGTAAATGGAGTTTTCATTGATTCAAGTTTCCATAAAGATAATACTTTAACGCCAATTAACCAAAAAGTAAGTTACAAAAAGGTAACTTACTAAATAGTAATAAATGCAATAACTTTTGCCATGTCTTTTAGGATATTGAAGTTCGATATTTCACCTATCCCCGCTACTAAAACCCCCTTATTATCAGGGAGTTTCTTTTTTCCAGTGTCTTATTCAGTGTCTCAGGTGAAAAAATCGCTAACTTTTTTAATGAAAGAAATCGGATACTGATTATCAGTGTATTACAAAGGTAATTTTATTAGTAGGAGAAAATACAGTCGAAAATCCCTTACTTATTACCATTATCCATTATCCCACTTAGTCCCCTCCCATTCACTTATTACCCCTTCATTTTTACATTTTGGACATAACCAATGAATTTCATCATCTTCGTCAAATAATATCTGGCTCTGGATCATTCCGTCACAACCCTTTTTAAAACACCTTATTCCTGTTTCAAATCCAGATTCTGATTCGTAATCTGTTGTTGCATCTATTACCAGTGCCAAAAAACTTGCTAATTCTCTGGCTTCTTTGGGCATTTGTTTTGGGATGTTTCCTTGTTCATCAAGGAAGTGGGTCATTTTGGTTACGTACATACTCAATTTCTAAATCAATCAACTACTACTAATATATTTCAACCTGCCTCCCTCAAACGTGCATAAACCTTCTCCAATAAAATCTTTTTCACCACACCTGCGAATTCTTCATCATCCAGCATCTTGGTGAACAACTCCTGGTTTTGATCCATGCGTTTAATCAGAGTATTGATAAACACTTCCTCAAACCCATATTTAAAAATGTCAATGGTGTTGCAGCACACAATCCAATCGCCTTATAATCGTTAGGGGTAATATAACCTTTCCATATTTGCTCTGTTTATGTAAAATCACCACGTAATAGGCCTGTCCCCGCTACTAATAAAAAGCTTTCTGAACGGAGGGCTTTTTTCATTTTAGGGTCAATAACCATTCCCTTAAAACCGGATTAGAGAGTTTATAATTATTACCCGTTTTATAGATCAAAGATTTCTTTTGCAATGCTTTAAGTGCTTCATTTAGTGTTGAACTGACCGGAAGCCTGTATTTCTTGCGAGCTTCATCTGAATAGATTCCTATTTCCGTTATCTTTGATATTGCTTGCAGGGCAGATCTCTGGCTATTGGTTAACTGGTCATAAATGTCCTGAAAAATATCTATTTGGGCCAACATCACTTTGTTTAGCCAGGTTTCAGAAAAATCTTCTGCATCCTGATCATAACCGTTGCTGACAAGATCAAAGACAACAGAAGCAAAGAACTGTGTATAATGAGGCTGACAATCTGATTTTTGCAGGATATTATGTATAGTGTGGTCTTTTATTGGGAATTGATAAAAAGTAAATTTTTCCTTAATGAAGTTTGATAATTCATTTTTACTTATCACTGAAAGGCTCATTTTTACTGCAAACTCATAAAATGGTGACCTTGACGAAGCAAAAATATCCTCCATCATGGATTGTTTACTTCCTGAAAAAATATAGGATATATTTGAATGCCGTTGAAAAGATGACCGCATCCAGTTGAGTAAAAAGGGATCAATTCTCTTTATTTCCTGGAATTCATCAAAAGCAATACAAATTCTCTGTCCCCTTTGTATCGAAATCCTGTTAGGGATTTCTAGTATTGTTTCTAAATCTGCCTGCTGTTCAACCTTATTCACATTAAGTGAAAAACCGGGATGCCCAAATTCGTCGAATGAAACTCCTGGAGAGAGATTCACGAAGCTATCAGACAAATTTTTGGTAAGTTTTTTTATTTCATCTTTCCAATTGAAAAGTGCTTTTGCAAGGATGCTGGAATATTTCCTGCTAAAGTCGTCTATGGATTTAATATTGTACAGATCTACAAATATACATGTTGCTGATTTTGTTTCCCGGAATACCTTTTCAACCAGGGATGTCTTACCAAATCTTCTGGGTGAAAAAAGCCAGGTGGAGTATCCGTTCTTTATTTGATCTTTTAAAAAGACTATCTCACTTTTTCGATTGCAAAATGCTGAATCATCAATTACTACTCCAAATTGAAAAGGATTTCTGGGTTTTTCTTTTTTTTGTTTCATGACATCTTTATTTGTTGCGTAATTGTGCGTAGCGTAAAATAACGTGACGTAAATATACGAAATAATTTTTATTTAGTACTAGTATCCTGAAGAAAATCAACAACTATAGTCAAATCCCTCACCAAATCGAAGTTAGATTTTTCGCCTGTCCCCGCTACTAAGAAAGCCTCTTAACTTAAATTAGTTAAGAGGCTTTTTCTTTTATTGATCGCAAAATAATAAGATTGATAAAAAAGTAGATGAATATAATTTTAAGCAAAAGCTATTAACCAAAAAGCTATTTATGGTGATGTAGCAATGTAACATCCCCAGCCTCCAGATAATTCTTTCCATTGCTAAAGGTGGCAGAGCATTTCCAAACATATGCATCCTGTTGGCATAATCTTTGACATTCTTCTATTGGTTTTCATCTAACTTTTAGTGTTTCCCCCTCACTACGGGCAATAACTATGGCTCCTGTTGTATCGCTCCAAACATTTGTAGCGGTACGAAACATATCCAGTATCCGGTCAACTGCAATAATAAGTCCAATTCCTTCAAGTGGTAAACCTATAGCAGATAAAATAATGGCTATCATAAACAAACCCGCCATTGGTACTGCTGCTGCTCCAATAGATGCAATCAGGGCTGTTATTACAATGATAACTTGTTGCGAAATACCAAGATCCAATCCATAAGCCTGTGCAATAAACATGGCAGCCACGCATTCATAAAGTGCAGTTCCATCCATATTAATTGTGGCTCCAAGCGGTAAGGTAAAGCTTGAAACCTTATTTGATACGCCATCATTATGTTCAACTGCTTCAAGGGTTAATGGCAAAGTAGCAAGGGCTGAGGAGGTGGAAAAGGCTGTTAAAAGCGGAGTTGAAACTGCTTTAAAATGTTTTATAGGATTAACCTTAGCCAGGAACTTTTGGATCAAAGGCAGGGTAATGAAAGCATGAATGCTCAAACCGAGAAAAACAGTTATCATGTACAAACCTAACCTGCTGCCAACCTGCAAAAGAGCTTCCATTCCTCCGCCTTGATCTACCAAAATGTGAGTAATATTGCCAGCTATTATACCAAATACACCAAATGGTGTAAATCGGATGATCAGCATAGTAATTTTCATAACCACCTCAAAAGCAGCTTTGAAAAAATCATCTAAAACGGCACGATGTTTATCTCCGATTCGTGTAATAAAATAGCCAAAGATCAAGGCAAAAAATATGACGGACAACATTTTTCCATCAGAAAAAGCCTCAAAAATATTGGTTGGAATTATTTCAATAAGAGTCTGTCCGAATGAACCAGCTTCAATATCAAGTCCATCGACCTCTTGAGTAAATCCAAGATCTGCTCCTACACCAGGCTCAAAAATATTTACCAGCACCAAGCCGGTAAGTATAGCGATAGTACTTGTTACGATATAGTAAATCAATGTCTTAACCCCCAGATTTCTAAGCCTCCTGCCTGTCTCAACCTGCGTTATACCGGTAATTATAGAAGTAAGTATCAAAGGGATAATTATCATGCGAAGAGCCCTGAGAAATACATCTCCCATCCATTCTACCAGATGTACATAATCGGTTAAGAATATCCCATATAACAAGCCAAGTAAAAGTGCAATAAGAATTTGCCAGTGAAGAGCAATCTTAGGAATTTTCATACTTTGTTTATTTGAATACAAGAAATATAGAGAACTTAGACAAATATTTTACCTTGAGGCCTGGCCTTCCCCCAAAAGGTTTTTATTGAAGATCTGGATCAGACTGAAAAATCCGGTGAAATTAATCCACTCCCTGAATTTACTAATTTTTCATTACAAAAATAAGTAATTTTTAATCTAAATTATACACTTTATTCATTTCCCTGTAGTAAGAGCATAATTTTCTTTATTAATTTAAAAATGATTTCAGGTTTGTTGAATTGTTGAGACCCCGTTAGTATTTTGTTCTCATTTTATTATTCTTTTTTATTTCCATTTATTTTGCATCATTTATACCAAGAAATAAGGATTCAATCCTTTTGTATAGATACCACTTTAATCAACAATATACAAACCAAAACAATTTCTTATTTCTTCCGTAATACAAGTATGGCTCACATATATGAAATAGCTTCATACCTAGAAGCAGTTTTAATAATAAAAGGATATGAGGTAATCCGTGAGAACACTTATGAATCTGGTACAGTTATTATAAGTGTTTCAAAGGATAAAGAATTAATTGCCACTTTATTGGTTAATGGAAAGAATACAAATGACTTTTTTGATATAAGTAATTTCTATCTTATTTTTTCAATGGATGACGCTGAGGGCTTCCTTGAAAAATTTGACTCAATCAATTCCTGAAACAAATCCCCCCCCAACTTTATTTCCATAGATTATTCAGGTAAATAACCGGCACTATCATTTATCCAGGTGGTGGTTCAAAAACCCGTTTTCTGCATCATTCTGCCCATTTCTAACTCCTGTTCCATAAATTCACCAACTCATTTCCAAGGTGTCTAAACTATGTTAATAAACGATAATCTCATAGTAAACCACATTCCTATTTTATAGATCTTTATCTCTGTTATCAATGATTTATAATTAGTTAAGGAATTACATCTAAAAATGAACTCATGGCCTGTGAGGGAAGGTCAAGAAGATTAAGGATTGAAAGAAAGCTGTTCCTTACCCCAAAATTATCTTAATTGTCTTTACCAAGAATTCGAAATATATTTGACATT
>Ga0164313_10002713_pt1 | contig 15809 bp, 18 predicted proteins | sample GuaBasSedimGuay4_FD_113735 | JGI IMG/M metagenome (GOLD analysis project Ga0164313, IMG submission 113735) | Subseafloor sediment microbial communities from Guaymas Basin, Gulf of California, Mexico - Guay4, Core 4569-4, 0-3 cm | ecosystem: Environmental > Aquatic > Marine > Hydrothermal vents... | reverse complement strand
TGGAATTGAGTTATTTACGGCGTCAGTGACGCCAGACGAGGAGATTTTTAACATGGCGATTTTTGTCGACGACTCAACCAAGGTTGTCGTTCAGGGGATCACCGGCCGGGATGGCGGATTTCATTCAAGTGAGATGCTTGCCTATGGAACCAAGGTTCTTGCCGGGGTCACGCCCGGGCGTGGAGGACAGAAGTTCCAGGATACGGTCCCCGTATACGACACGGTCAAAGAGGCTGTCACCAATCACGGGGTCAATACCTCCGTGATTTTCGTGCCCCCTTTCGGCGCCGCCGGGGCCATCTACGAAGCTGCCGACGCCGGGTGCAAGCTCATCGTCTGCATCACCGAAGGCGTTCCCACGGTGGACATGGTCAAGGTCATGCCCTACCTCGAAGAAAGAGGAGCGCGCCTGATCGGTCCCAATTGCCCCGGCCTGCTGGCCCCGGGCATCGCGAAGCTGGGCATTCTGCCCACCAGTATTGTCAAGGAGGGCCCCGTGGGCCTGGTCTCCCGCTCCGGCACCCTAACCTACGAGGTTGTCTACCAGCTGTCCGCTGCTGGACTTGGCCAGACGACCTGCCTGGGCATCGGCGGAGACCCCATCATCGGGACCACCTTCATGGATGCCATCATTGCCTTCAACGAGGATCCAAAGACCGAAGCCTTCGTGATGATCGGTGAAATCGGCGGCGACGCCGAAGAGCAGGCGGCCGAGTACATCAAGGCCAACGTCAAGAAACCCGTGGTGAGTTTCATCGCCGGCCAGACGGCGCCTCCCGGCAAGAAGATGGGCCATGCCGGCGCCATCGTCAGCGGGGGATCCGGCACGGCAGCCGAGAAAAAGAAGGCCCTCGAAGCCGCGGGAATCCCCGTGGCGGAACGGCCCATGGATATCGTGCCGGCTCTCCAGGAAATCTGGAAGAGATAGCGCGAAAATCCCCGTACGGGATTACCATTACAGCGGGCGGATCCGGTGTCTCAATCCGGAACCGCCCGCTGGACCACAATAGACCGCAAAGGACAGAGGATAATGCAGCAGACCTATTTCATGATCAAACCGGAAATCGTGGCCGCTGACGACCAGAAGGTCGGCGCCATATTGGCCATCGTCAACGCGGCGGGATTCAAGGTCACCGGGCTCCATATGCGCGATTTTGACCGTGCCCTCGTCGAAAATTTCTACGGCGAGCACAGTGAACGGCCTTTTTTCGGGGAATTGTGCGATTACATTACCAGCGGACCGGTAGTGGCCATTCGCCTGGAGAGGGAGAACGCCGTGGCCGCCTTGCGCGAATTGATCGGGGCCACCAATCCCTCCGAAGCCGCCACCGGCACGATTCGCGATCTTTTCGGAGCCTCGCTGCAGAACAACGCGGTTCATGCTTCGGCCAACACCGATGACGCCGCCCGGGAGCTGGGCCTGATTTTCGGCTGAATCACTCCTTCTGGCGGTGCGGTGAACTTGACACCGTAGGAGGCGCCTATTAAAGTGGGGCGCTTGAATTAATGATGAAACTGGATCTGGACAGGCAGGAAACCGGGCGCTCCGATCTCGTTATTCGCGGGACCCTGAAGCTCGGTCTGTCTGATGGCCAGCCCGATGAAGTCCAGGTGCATGGAATCCTCGTGGTCCAAAACCTGGAAAGCCGTGTCCTGCTGAACGGCAGTCTTCAGGCTGAAGGCCAGGCCGAATGCGGCAATTGCCTGGAGGAATTCACGGTCCGCTGGGATGTTCCGGTTGAGGTCATGATCCTGCGGGATGTCTTTTCCGAGGAAAGCGAAGGGGTAACCCTTCTGATCCTGCAGCGGAAGGGGGAAGTGGACCTTCACGACTCCCTGCGTGAATGTACGGTTCTCGCCTTTCCGCATGCTCCGATGTGCAAGCCCGACTGCAAGGGGTTGTGTCCCGGGTGCGGTATCGACCGCAACCGGGCCACCTGTGATTGCAGCGAAAACGAGATTGATCCCAGATGGGAAGGGCTTCCTTAAAGTAGGCAGCCCGAAATCCTGGAGGAAGAAAAATGGCGGTTCCCAAGAAAAAAACGTCCCAGTCCCGCAAAGGCAAGCGTCGGGCCAACTGGCATCTCACCAAGCCGGACCCGAACAAGTGTCCGCATTGCAGCGCGCCGCGTCTGCCCCACCGGGTTTGTCGGGAGTGTGGCTATTACGGCGAGCGTGAAGTTCTCGTCGTGGAGTCCTAGTCCTTTTTTCAGTTCGGCAAGGAGGTCGGCGTGACTACCAGGGCAAAACCTGTCATAGCTGTTGATGCCATGGGCGGCGACCACGGTCCGGAGGTCGTGGTTCCCGGCGCACTGGCCGCGCTGCCCTCTGATTACCCTTTTGACCTGCACCTCTATGGCGACCCGGATGCCGTCGAAGCCGAATTGGCAAAGCACGGCTCCGGCGAGCTTCCCGTCACCATCATACCATGTACCCAGGACATCGAGATGGGGGAGTCACCTGCTTCGGCCATTCGGTCCAAGAAGGACAGCCCCATCGTACGCGCCATGACCGATCAGAAAGCTGGTCGGGTTCAGGCCGTCGTGTCTGCCGGTTCCACCGGCGCCATGGTCGCGGCCAGCCTGATCATTCTGGGGCGCATCCCGGGAGTTGATCGTCCCGCCATCGGGACAGTCATTCCGACCGTCAAGGGCGAGTTGCTCCTGTTGGATGCCGGGGCCAATGTCCAGTGCACGGCTGACCATCTGTTGTCATTCGCCAGGATGGGCGATGTGTTCGCCCGGGAAATGATGGGTCTGGCCAAACCGGCCATCGGTCAGCTCAATATCGGCGGGGAACCCAAGAAGGGTACCGAGTTGAACGTCGAAACCTACCAGCTCCTCGAAAAAAGCGGACTGAATTTCGTGGGCAACGTCGAGGGCAACCAACTCATGCTGGGGCCGTGCGATGTCATCGTCACCGACGGGTATACGGGCAACAACACTCTCAAACTGGTGGAAGGATTCGCCCGCTTCATGGGTGCCCTTAGCCAGCGCCCGGACCTGACCGATGAAGAGAAAGCCGCCTTCGGTCCGATCCTGAAGTTCCTGGGGAAAAATTTCTCCTACGAGGTCAAGGGGGGCGCCATGTTGCTGGGCGTATCGGGGATCAGCATCATCGCCCATGGCCGCAGTTCGGCCCGGGCCATCGGCAATGCGGTCAATGAAGCCTGGGGCCAGGTCCGGAACGACCTGCCCGCCAAGCTGGCAGCGGTGACACAATGACCGATATCCTGCACCGCGTTCCCATGATCTTTCCCGGCCAGGCATCACAGAGCGTGGGTATGGCACGGGACCTGGCTGACGCCGGCGGGCCCGCCGGGGATTTCCTCAATGAAGTCAACACCGTCCTGGGCGAAGATTTGACCGGGATCATGTTTGAGGGACCAGGCGAAGTCCTTACGCAAACCAGGAACGCCCAACCTGCCATTTTGGCCCACTCGGTCGCCGTCAGCCTGGCTTTGCGGGAACTCGGGGTCGTCCCCTCATTGGTGGCGGGCCATTCGCTGGGGGAATTCAGCGCGGCCGTGGCAGCCGGGGCGCTGGCTCCTGCCGATGGACTGCGCCTTGTGCGCAAACGCGGGGACCTGATGTTTGCCGCCGGGAATGAAACTCCCGGAACCATGGCGGCTGTTCTCGGCCTGGGAGCGGAACAGGTGCGGGATGTCTGCGGCAGGATATCATCGCAGGGCGGGGTGGTCGTTCTGGCCAACCACAATTCCGATACCCAGATCGCGATTTCCGGTGAAATCGACGCCGTCGCGGAAGCGGGAGTGGCGCTCAAGGAAGCCGGTGCCCGGAAGGTCATTCCGCTCAACGTCAGCGGAGCGTTCCATTCCCCACTGCTCGAAGGCGCGGCGGCACGGTTCAGCGATTTCCTGGCCGGTTTCGAATTTTCCTCTCCCTCGGTTCCATTGGTCAACAATGTCGATGCCCGGGCCGTCACCACCGCCGGTGATCTGTCCGGGGGGTTTGCGCGCCAACTCACGTCTCCTGTCCTTTGGCACGACATCATGGGAGTGATCAGCGGCGGAGGCGGCACCCCGCCCCATGTCGTGTTGGAAGTGGGGCCGGGCCGGGTGTTGTCGAACCTTGCCAAACGCGCCTACCCCGAAGTAAAGTTCCTGCCCGTGGGTACATCCGGGGATCTGGAACAGGTCCTGGATTTCCTGGCTGAAAACAATCCCGCCGGTGACCGGGGCGGCGACTGATGGGAAACCAGTCCGAGGAGAATACCATGAGCAAAGAAACCGTCATTGTCACGGGAGCCAGTCGGGGCATCGGGGAAGCCATCGCCCGGGAACTTGCCGCTGCCGGATATCGTCTGGCCCTTGTGGCGCGCAGTGCGGACAAGCTCGAGGAGTTGGCAGCGGAAATCGGCACCGGCGAGGATGTTCTGGCTTTCCCGGGGGATATTTCCGACTTCGATGACGTTCAGCGCCTCGTGAAGGAAGTTCATGAAAAATTCGGCGGGATATACGGGCTGGTCAATAACGCCGGTATGACCCGGGACGGTCTCCTGATGCGCATGAGTCCCGAAAACTGGCAGGCTCCAATTGACATCAATCTCAATGGTACCTTCTACTTTACAAGGGCTGTGGCCCCTATTATGATGCGTGCGCGAAACGGGCGTATCATCAATATTTCTTCGGTGATAGCCTTGACCGGCAACGCCGGGCAGGCCAACTATGCCGCCTCCAAGGCCGGCATCATCGCCCTGAGCAAGTCGGTGGCCAAGGAACTTGGCAGCCGTGGCGTGACCAGTAATGCGGTCGCACCCGGCTTTATTGCCACCGACATGACCGCCGACCTTCCCGAGAAGGTGCGGGCGGACATGCTGGCCCAGATTCCCCTGAAGCGCTTTGGCGAAGGGAAGGATGTGGCCGGCGTGGTCAAGTTCCTGTTGTCTCCCGAGGCCTCCTACATCACCGGGCAGACCCTGGTGGTGGATGGCGGCATGATTGCGTAAGATTAACCTTTCACGTTCCCCAGGAGGGTAACCTGACATGGCTTCGATTCAGGAACAGGTGTACGAGATCATCCAGAGGAAATTGTCCGTCAACCCCGAGCAGATCACTCCCGAAGCTTCGTTCACCGAAGACCTGGGCGCCGATTCTCTCGACACGGTTGAATTGGTGATGGACCTGGAAGAAGAGTTCAACATCACGATCCCGGAAGAGGATCAGGAAAAACTGCGTACGGTTCAGGATGCGATCGACTATCTGGAGTCGCACCTCGACTGACCGAAATCCAAACCCGGGCCGGGAACCTCGTCTCCGGCACGGCACAGGTTGCCCGGTTCCATCCACTGCTGGTGGTGGAGCCGGGTATATGATTATGATACTGGTTTGACCGGGAATCCGGTCGGTGAATCCTGGAGGTGGAGCCTTGGCCCCGCGTAAAGTGGTAATTACCGGTATGGGAATGCTGACTGCCGTCGGAATCGACCGGGAGTCGAGTTGGAACGCCCTGGTTGCCGGCACGAATGGAATAGCCAATATCGAGGGCCGGGACACGGAGGACTTCAAGACCAAGTTCGCCGGGCAGATCACGGATTTTGATCCTCATTCCTGCATGGATCCCAAGGAAGCCCGCAAAGCTGATCGTTTTGTCCAGCTGGCGATGGCCGCTTCCGTCGAGGCCATGGAACATTCCGGCATTACCGAGGTGGCCGACCCGTTCCGGGCCGGTGTCATCATCGGGTCCGGCATCGGTGGAATGCTTACCTTCGAGAGCCAGCACTCCCGTTTTGTCAAACGGGGACCGCGCGGTGTTTCTCCCCTGTTCATCCCCATGATGATAGGCGATATGGCCGCCGGCCTGGTTTCCATCAGATTCGGGTTCCGCGGCGCGAACTACTGCACCGTCAGTGCCTGTGCTTCGGGAGGTCACGCTCTTGGAGCGGCCTACGATCAAATCATTCTGGGCCACGCCGACGTAATGATTGCCGGAGGCGCCGAAGCCGCCATCTGTGATATGGCCCTGTCCGGCTTCGGAAACATGAAGGCTCTTTCCACGCGTAATGACGATCCCGCCACTGCCAGCCGGCCTTTCGACCTGGAGCGCGACGGCTTCGTGATCGGTGAAGGCGCGGGCATCATGATCCTCGAATCCGAGGAACACGCGCTGGCACGCGGCGCAACCATCCATGGGGAGATCTGCGGTTACGGGATGACCGCCGACGCCTACCACATGACCCAGCCCGATACCGAGGGCAAGGGGGCTATCGGTTCCATGACCCAGGCTCTGCGGACCTCGGGAATCAATCCCGACCAGGTGGGGTATATCAACGCCCACGGCACATCGACCTTTTTCAACGACAAGGTTGAAACGGGGGCCATCAAGAAGGTGTTCGGGGATCATGCCGCCAAATTGAAGATCAGTTCTACCAAATCAATGATCGGCCACCTGCTGGGTGCCGCCGGTGGTGTCGAGGCCGTGATCACCACTCTGGCACTGAACAAGGGTGTGCTTCCGCCGACCATCAATCTTGTGAATCCGGATCCGGAATGTGACCTCGATTACTGCGCCAATAAGGCCGTCGAAACGGACGTGGAATACGCTCTTTCCAATTCCTTCGGTTTCGGTGGTCACAACGTGACGCTTTGTCTCCGGGCCCGGCGGTAACCGGGCACCCGCAGCCCGCCAGAAAGGTCCTCGGACAATGGGGTTGAAAGATTCAATCCATCAGGTACTCGCCAGATTGGCAGGTGGATCGCCTCCTTCGGACCCGACCCGTGTTGCGCTCGAAGATCGGGAAATCGAGGATAGCTGCCGAATCCTCGAAGCCAAGTTGGGTTATACTTTCCGGGACGGCCTTCTGCTGAGGAACGCCCTTTTGCATCGTTCCCATGTCCATGTCACCGGGCAGACCCGGGAACAGTCCAACGAAAGACTCGAGTTCCTGGGGGACGCGGTTCTGGGCCTGGTGGTCAACGAAGATCTCTATCAGAAATTCCCCGGTAGATCCGAAGGCGACCTGACCAAGATGAAGGCCCTGCTCGTCTGTGGGGCCCGCTTGTCCGAGGTTGCCGGCCAATTCGATCTGGGGGTGCACATCCGGATGAGCCGCAGCGAAGCGGCTACGGGTGGGCGGCAACGGTCCTCGATCCTGGCCGACACAACCGAGGCGGTGATCGGGGCGGTATATCTTGACGGTGGCCTGGGTGCCGCGCGCGGCGTGATACAGAGGCTCGTCCTGTCCGGAAGTAAAAGCATTCTCGCCAAACGGTCCCTCCGGAATTACAAAAGCCGTTTGCAGGAATTGATTCAGGCCCGGCATAAGAGTCCTCCTCGTTACAGGGTCGTTGAAGTCGATGGGCCCGATCACGACCGCCTGTTCAAGGTGGCTGTCACCTTCAATGGCAAACCGCTTGGCCAGGGCGAAGGACGCAACAAGAAGACCGCGGAACAGAATGCGGCCAGGGAGGCTCTCGATGCCTTGGAAAGGGATCCGGAACTATTGGACCGGAATCGTGGTACCGTTGAATAATCATCGACCCTGACCAAGGAGCCCTGGTGCCGATTACCCTTAATAAAATCCTGCTCCTTCTGTTTTTTGCAGCGGTTTCCCCCCTGGTCATGCCACCTGGGAATGCCTGCTTGGGGATTCCTGCGGCCTTCGCCCAGCAGGATGATCCCGACATTATCGAAGACGAGGATGTACCTCCGGGAATAGCCTCGGGCTGGATCGTCGGCCACCGTTTGCTCGCCGAAGGCAACTCCGCCGATGCGCTGCCATATCTTCACATGGCCTACCGGGCTCATCCGGATGTGGTCCTCATCGCCATGGATTTCCAGACTGCTCTGGCCAGTGAGGGCTACCTCCGGGATGCCCTCAACGTGATGGACGACCTGGTGGCCGCCCATCCCGATTCCCAGTCCTTTCTTCTGCGGCGGTCGGCCCTGAATCTTTCCTCGGGTAAAAGCGACAAGGCGCTGGATGACCTTAGAACCATCCGGCGGCAGGGTAACGCTTCGGTTGAGGTTCTGGCGGCGGAGGCTTCCATTCTCGCATCCGATGGAAAGACCGGGCAAGCCCTGGACGTGTTGCGTGATGGGCTTCATCTGCATCCGGATCGTGGCCGGGATATCTACCTTGAAATGGCGAGGATCCTGCGCCAGGCCGACGAAACGGAATCAATCCCGGGGGTCATGGACGAAGCCCTGGTCGAGTACCCCGATGAACCCATGCTCTGGCTGGTGAAGATCAGGTCCCTGGCTGCCCTCTCAAGGCCGAGTGAAGCTCGGACCGTCGCCCGGGAGGCTGACGATCATTTCGCGGAATTGCTTGCGGCGCCCGGTTCGGAAATACCGGACGATCCCAACCAGATGGAATCCACGGGCGAAACCCCTTCCCCTCACGGTTTGCCCAACGATTCCTTTGCCGTGGAATTGGCAGACTATTACGCTCAGAACAACCAGATCGATCAGGCCCTGGAAATCCTCAAGCCCCTTTCCGACCAGGGAGAACTCGCGTTGACCCCGAGCCTGTGGCTGGGCCGTCTTCTGCTCGGCTCCGGTCGCGAAACCGAAGGGGTTGAGTTGGTGGAGCGGATCCTGACCCAATGGCCCAAATCGGGCCGCGGTTGGTACCTGCGGGGAAAGGTGGATGAGGGCCGGGGGGAGTGGGAAAAAGCCATTCCCCATTATCGCCACGCCGCCGAACTGGATCCCTATGATCCGGAAATTCGGTTGGGTGTTATCAGGGCAATGCTCATTTCCTGGGAAAGGGATTTGAGGTCGGATTCCCCGGACAGTTCCCAGGAAAAGAAAATCGTGGAATTCAGGGATCACACCATGATCGCTTCGACCCTGGTTCCGGAAAGGGATTCCGAGGGCCAGATGATGCTGGGCTATGCCTTCCGCGCTCTCAAGGACCTGGATCGGGCGGCCTGGAGATTCGAACTGGCAGCCGAAAATCCGAATCTGCGTCTTTCAGCAATCATCCAGCAGAGCATTTGTCACGACGAAAACGGTCAGGTCGCCAAGGCCAGATCAGCCTTGGAACTTTTGCGACGGGAATACCCCAAAGATCCCGAAGTAGCCAATTCATTCGGCTATTTCCTCGCGGAAAAAGGTCAGGACCTGGACTTGGCCGAGGACCTGATCAAGGAAGCCCTGGCCGTCGATCCCGGCAACGGGGCCTACCTGGATTCCCTGGGCTGGGTCATGTATCGTAACGGACGGTTCGAGGAATCATTTGATTACCTGATCCAGGCCGTGAATGTCCTTCCGGATGACCCCGTGATCCTGGAGCATCTGGGGGTTGTTCTCATGAACCTGGGGCAGAATGCCGAAGCTCTTGATGTGCTAGAGCGCGCACTGAACCTGGGCGGTGATTCGGACAGGATCAGTGCATTGATCACGACGGTCAAAAGCAACCTTCAGGAGAAGGAGTAGCGGCCTTGCGTTTTTCCCTGGCGATCCTGGTGTTCATGGCCACGGGGTCCCTGGCGGTTGAGCCACCGGCGGACCAGGCCTTCCTCACATCCACCAACTGGTCGGCTTCCGCTTTTTCCCACAGTGCCGGCGGTTCGGTGTGTTGGATCATGGGGGATGACGGGTCGGTGCGTGTTGAAGTGCTACTGGATCCCGAAGGAACCGGTGAAGATTCGGACCAGGGGGGCTCCGGTGTTGCAGTGAACCTGGAATCTCTCCTGACCTGGACCGGAGACGGCTGGACCCTGGTGTTGGGCCCCGATGGAACCGGTACCTTGAATGGCTGGGGCAGGGAATGGGAAAAGGTCCCGGCGGATCTGGCGCGGATGGTCCGGTTGATTACCGCTTCACTGCAAAAATTCCCCCACCGTCCTGCTGACTTTTCCTTCGCGTCATCTATCCGGCAGCCCCGCAGGAATGCGGGGATCCCCCGCCCGGGTATGCTGGGTTCCGATGAATCCGGCGAGGGAGACCCGGTTGATTGGCGGTACCAACTGACATCTTCGGACAATCCCGGTTTTCGAAAAAAAATGGCAACCCGCGGCAGGGGCGCCGGCGGTGTGGGTGAGATTCTGGTTCTTCATTGGTGGCGGCCGGCAGGGCAGGAAGGTTATGCCCTGAGTGTGGGGTCGTCGCGAAGACCGGGGGCTCTCAATCTGGGGCCGCCACGCAACCTTGCCGTAGACATGCCGGATCCCGAGGTTTTTCTGCCCCTGTGGCCACTTTCGCAATTTTTTGATGCCCGGTAATTTTCCGGGAACTCCTGGTGGAGAACTGTTTATAAGGTTGATGCGGTTCCGTCCGCCAGGAGGACAAAGGAGATAATGGTGAATCTGTCGCGCGATGAAAACTTAAACGGAACACCGGCCCCTCTCAGGGCTGAACTCCGCGATATCCGCGATGAAGACCTCATCGTCATGGTCCAGGAAGGCCACAAGAAGGCCTTTGATGAATTGGTGGCCCGTTACAAGGGGCGCCTGTTCAGTTTTATCCTGAGGATGGTCAAGGACCCGACCCTGGCCGAGGAGCTGACCCAGGAGACACTCATCCGGGTCTACATCCATGCGGCCAAGTATCGGGAGATTGCCAAATTCTCCACTTGGGTTTTCACCATCGCGACCAATCTGGTGCGTAACAAGATGCGCCAGCGTTCGCGGAGGCCCCGGGTAATCAGCCTCAATCCGGCACCGGATGATGACGAGATGCCCGTCGATCCGCCTGATATGACGGCTGATCCCTCGGAGGGAATCCATCGTGAAGAGTTGGCCAACCTGATCAATGACGCCACCAGCAGGATTCCGGAAAAATACAGGATTCCTTTTCTGCTGCGTGAAGTCGATCAGCTCAGTTACGAGGAAATCCAACAGGTCACGGGCTTGAAGCTCGGAACAGTCCGCTCCCGGATCAACCGGGCCCGGACCAGGTTCCGCCAGTTGATCAAACCCATGCTGAAAAACGAGACCCTGTTGGAGGAACTCGAAAGGATCGAGGCTCGGGCCGCCGAGGAAAAGAACAAGGATTTTTGAGTCTGGAAGGACGAGTATCATGCGCTGCCACAAGGCAAAGGAATGCATCAGCCTGGAGATGGACGAACATCTGCCCCCTGATGTCACGGTAAACCTGACCGAACACCTGGACTCCTGTGCGGGTTGCCGGGAATTCCGGGACGATCTCATTCTGGGCAGGCGGGCCATGTTGGCCACGACCCCGGAGCTGCCGGATAATTTCGAGTGGAAACTCCAGTTGAAACTGAATCAGACCCTTCAGCGCACTGCCGGGGAAACAGCCTACCCCTGGGGCGAACCGGACCATGACCGATGGCGCTGGTTCAGGAATTTCGGGACCGCCGCAGCCATGGGTATGGCTGCTGTCCTGGCCCTGGCGATGTTCCTCGGTCCTGAAAACACTTTCGTCGGCACGGGGCCGGATTCCGGGGGCGGGACTCCAACCGGTGTTGCCCAATCCACTACCGGCGGGGCCGGTGACTCGGACAGGCTGCCCCTGTTTGTCGACCAATCCCGTCGCGGCGGTCTTTACGGCGTGGGTTCCCAGCGTCCGGTTTCCTCGGCTGGGCAGCCAAGGTCAGGCAACGGCGGCCTGTTCTCCCGGGGTTGGTCCGGGCATAATAGCGAGGATCTGCGCACCATCGACCGCCTTCGGCTCCAGAACGGACTGCTTAGCCGGGACCTGTACCAGCAACAGAAGTTGATCCAGGGTATGCGAGCTCAACTTGACACCACCGATGCCAATGCCCTAGATCTAGAGCAGGAATAGTTTCCGGGGCCCTTGCCCCGTTCCTCAACGTGGAGCACGCGGCATTGATGCGAATTCTAACGGCGCTTATCCTGATACCCTGTTTGTGGTTGAGTGGTTGCGGATTTGACAGTGAAAAAGGCATCCTGATGGCGGCCGGATCATACGGTGATCTGGCCGTAGTCATGTCGGACGATGCGTTGCGTCCCCTTGCCGACCGCTTCATGTCGGAAATGAACATCCAGAAAATATTCGTCATCAAACCCGAACCCCTCTACAAAGCCGATTATTTCGGGCCCGATAATTGGGATCTTGCCAAGGGATACAAAAACGCCCTCTTCCTGGTGCGTATCGGTGACGGCGGCAATGCCGAAAAAGCGGCTCGCAAACTCGTTTCCGGCGATGCCTGGGACCGCCTGACAGCGGGGGGTGGGGGAATAGTCAAGGTCATCGACCCCTGGTCCACCTATCAGCAAGTGGTGATTGTGGCCTCCCGTGACCGCAACAGTCTCGGCAGTATCCTCCACAAGAACAGCGACAGGATCCGCAGCCTTTTTGAAGACAGCAATCGCCAGCGGATTCTTCGGCGGAATCGCTATGATGGCCTGAACACCGCCCAGATGGACGCCTACTGGGACCGCTACGGGATCTTCCTGGAAATACCCGGGGTATATCTCCAGAACCAGTTGGAGCCTGATGGCTATTCCGGCCTCGAACTCATGCGCAACGGACCTTCGAGGGGCATCAGCCTGGCGTGGGAAAAATCCGATGACCCGGTGACCATGCTTGACGACCAGGACGCGCTGGCTGATATGCGGCACCTGATGGCCGACAAACTCCACGGTGAGGATGTCATTCCTTCCTCGTTCGTGTGGAGTCCCGCCGAAATACAGGGCGTGGCGTGCGTCAAGCTCGAGGGAGCCTGGACCAGCAACCGGTTTTCCGGCGGCGGGGCTTTCTGGTGCTATTTCATTCCCGATGCGGGCCGCGGGCGTATGTTCTGTCTTGACCTCCTGGTCTACGCGCCGGGAATGGACAAGATGAATTTCTTCCGCCGCCTGGATGCGGTGGCCAGCACTTTTTCCACACATCGTCCCCAGCCGTGAAATGGAATTCCTTCCTCATGAATGTCCGGTTTAAACAATTTCCGGTGGGTCCCTGGACCTGGCTTCTGCTGGTCCTGGTTCTTTTTGCGCCCATGACGGTTTCCGGCCAGACACGTTCCGACACCGGGCGTCACAAGCCCAAGCCTCCTGTGGAGACGGCGGATGACTCCACATCAACAGGCCGGTCCGGGAAATCGGGTGCGGTGGCACGACCCTGGCATTTCGGGATAGGCGGTGGCGTACAGGGAGGGAGTGACCTGTTCCGTGTCGAAGTGGTCGATGGTCCTTCGGTTCCCTGGGACCCCGAAACCGGCGGCGGATTCCAGTCCCCGCGATTCACGGCTTCCCTGGACCGCAATTTCAGTTTCAGTCTGTTTTTGAGCCGTGACCTGGGCTCGGTCTGGTCGGTCCGGGCGGATCTGGGATATTCCCGGATGGATGTGGCAGCCGAGGCCCTGGTGGGCCAAATAGGAGCTGTTTTTCTCTTCGACAGGATGGATGTCCTCAACCTTGGGTTGGGCGTGGAAGCTCGTCTGACTAAGGGGGAATCCTATCCCTTTGTGAATGCTTCCATCCTGTTAAGCCACCTGGGGCCCGTCCGTGCCGAGGATCTGGAACAAAGCAACCTGGGGGGCAGGCTGGGCATGGGATATTTACATTCCATCAATGAAGTCTGGGGTTTCCGGGCCGAGGCCCGCATATCGGGTACCGGGTTTTCCGTCGGGGACTACGTGCCCCAATCGGAGTTGCCCGACCAACCCGTACTGAATTATGAGACCCAGGATCATCTTGTATTTTTTGAATTCCTGATAGGAATGCAGGCCAATTTCTGATGAAAAACAATTTTAATGTCCCCGATGGAGGACAAAACAGGCTCTGAGAGCGTTTTTTCTTTCACCATCGCGGGTTTGGGACTATATTTCTGCACCTCCGTTTTCCTGAATAACTGGCCTTGAAACGATCCAGGGGATTTTTTAATGAGTAATATCATTGCAGTTGTGAATCATAAGGGTGGAACCGGCAAAACGACCACCGCCATCAATCTGGCGGCCGGCCTGACCCGGTACAGTGATGTCACCTCTTCCTGCCTCGTAATCGACATGGATCCCCACGGCAGTGCCACCAGCACCCTGCTGGGGAAACTTGACGGTGAACCGCCGGCTCGCAGCATCTTTGATGTCCTGCGTCGCGCAATCACTCCGCAGGATGGTGTGACCTCGACCATCTACGATGAAAACATCGATATACTTCCGGCCAACCCCGCCCTCGAGAGTATGGCCAAAACCCAGATCAACGATCGCCTGTCCAAAGTCGTGGGTTCCCTTGCCACCTCGTATGGCTGGATCATCATCGACACGCCACCGAACCTGGGGGTCCTGACCCAGAACGCCCTGGTGGCCGCCGACTACGCCCTTATCCCGACCCAGTGCAGCGGCCTGGCCGTGCCGACCCTGCGTCAGATGAAAAACCTGATCGAGAAAATCCAGGAGCGTCAGAACGTCTGGCTCAGGCTGCTGGGAGTGCTGATCACCCAGAAGGACGGCAGGACGCCCCTGCAGAAACCCGTGCGGCGTGAACTGGGGCAGGTGTTCGGTGCGGCTGATGTCTTCAAGACCATCATCACGAACAACATCAAGATCGAGGAAGCCCCGGCCAATTCCCAGAGCATCTACGCTTATGATTCAGGGTGCCTGGGCGCGTCCCTGTACCGGGACTGGATCAAGAAGGAATTCCTGAAGAAACACCAGAAGCTGGAAAAGAAAAAGGTGGAGGTCAAGGAAGCCGCAGAACTGGCCAAGGAAATGGAAAACAAGTAGCCCCTGAGTCCGGGTCAACCCTGGACGAAGGGATTGCTCGTTTTTTCACGGCCGACGGTCGTGTCGGGCCCATGACCCGAAACTATGATGGTGTTATCCGGGAGCGTGTATATCTGCTCCCGGATACTTTTTTCCAGGGTAGCAAAATCCCCGCCAGGCAGGTCGGTGCGACCGATCGATCCCGCGAACAGGCAATCACCGACGATGGCGCACCCCGGTCCGGATCCCGAGGCCGGTTCGGGCAATATGAACATGACCTGTCCGGGCGAGTGGCCCGGTACATGCCGGACCTCGATCGTGCCGCCGGCAAACGGAAGGGTGGTGCCATGGGTCAGGTCAGGCAGGCAGCGGGGTACGTCGCTCGAGGGGAAACCGTAGGCCATTTGAACGGCGGGCATTTCCTGGATGAGCGGCAGGTCGTCCTCGTGGCAGACAAGGGGCAGGTCGTGGACTTCCTGGACGGCGGCTGCGGCCCCGACATGGTCGAAGTGTCCATGGGTGGCGAGCAGCGCCAGCAGTTTACAGCCGGATTCCTCTATGGCGGCCAGAAGCTTTGCCGGTTCCTCACCTGGATCAATCAGGATCGCCTCATTGCCTTCAGGACCCTTGCCGGTCAGCAGGACGGCATTCATCTGCAGCGGTCCGACGGGAAAAACTTCAAGCTTCCAATCCATGGATGACCTCACTGGGTACAGCGCTTGCCGGCAGGGTGTTTTAAAATGCCGGCCCCGGATCTGACCGGGGCCGGCGGTGCTCAAGTCAATCAACTTCACAAGGCGGTTCGTCAACCGTCGTAGTACTCCCGGCCCAGATGGGTGATGACCTCTTCGCCCATCATCCAGCGCAGGGTGTTCTTGAGCTTTGTCTGCTGGATGAACAGGTCATGCTCAGCAGTCAGGCCCTCCGGTGTCACCGGACTCTTGAAGTAGAAGGACAGCCACTCCTGGATGCCGCCGGGCAGTCCGGCACGCTTGCCCAGATCCAGCAACAGGGCCAGGTCCAGCACCAGCGGTGCGGCCAGGATGGAATCGCGGCAGAGGAAATCGATCTTGATCTGCATGGGGCGTCCGCACCAGCCGAAGATGTCGATGTTGTCCCAGCCTTCCTTGTTGTCCCCACGGGGCGGATAATAATTGATCCGCACCTTGTGGTAGAGGTTTCCGTAAAGGTCAGGGTAAAGATCCGGCTGCAGG
>Ga0164313_10002712_pt1 | contig 15815 bp, 12 predicted proteins | sample GuaBasSedimGuay4_FD_113735 | JGI IMG/M metagenome (GOLD analysis project Ga0164313, IMG submission 113735) | Subseafloor sediment microbial communities from Guaymas Basin, Gulf of California, Mexico - Guay4, Core 4569-4, 0-3 cm | ecosystem: Environmental > Aquatic > Marine > Hydrothermal vents... | reverse complement strand
TGAGAGGTTAATAACAATTGGCATATTAAGTGCTTCAGCTTTGTTTAGCATAAAATCAACCCCATCGGCAATTGTTGCCAGCCAGTTGCCCTTGCTAAAATCAGAAGATACCATTATAATCATACTTTCCGGAGCTATTCCATGTAAATCAGAAGATACCGAGCCTTCTTCCAATTCGGCTTCCAGTGCCCTTCCATTAGCACATGCAGCACCCGCTACTGTACTACCATGCCCAAATAAACTGTTGGGGTCTAGCGGTATCTGCACATCGTTCGACAGCCAGTTGTTTAAGGTGTCCCCTGTTATCAAACGCCCATAGCCATAATCTTCAAATATCTGTGTGCTATCTTCCGGATCATTCTGATCCCAGATATATAAAATTCTGCTTTGCCCATTTTCATCAATAAAATCACCATGGGTATAATCGATTCCGGCATCAATAAACCCAATAATTACCCCTTTTCCGCTAAGGGTAGAATCAAATTCCCAGTCAGACTGTAAACCAGCAACATTAGCGTTTTGAATTACATGATCGTTTAACGGTGTCCCCTTATAATTGTTGAAATACACCTGTTCTACAGCCCTTAAACCTGCCATTTCTTTTACTTTACTTCCTTTTAACCGGATTGCCATCCCAGCACTGGAAATAAATTTTATCTTTCCATCGTTTTCAACAAGCCAGTTTATAACCGCCGATTCATCCCCTTTAACAAAAAAGTCCTGATAGCCTTCAGAAAACTTATTGTCCTTTAATTTTTCCTTTAAAACCAAATCAAGTTTTGCCTGGGCCCCTAACCCTAATGACAAAAATAATCCTACCATAAAAAGAAAAATAGAAAGTCTCATACTTTATTTTAAATAATTATTTTTTTGTATTCAGGTAAATGGTTTAAAAAAACCGGATTTCCGGAATTCATTTTAATTGCATAATGCTTCAAACCATTGCTAATAAACAAATAATTTACTTTTAGTGCCATATTATACCGTATGGCCTGCTCGAATACCGCCTGATTTATTTGTACATCGGGTGCCTTGCATTCTACAATCACAATAGGTTTAAGATTTGAATCATTTAAAATTATATCCGCCCGTTTAATAGTATTAAACAATTTGAACTGTTTTTCGGTTTCCATCAAACTCAAAGGATAATGCAACTGATTATGAAGATACAATATTAAATGCTGCCTTACCCGCTCTTCGGGTGTTAAAATTATCCATTTTTTACGGACAGGATCAAAAACAAATCTTACATTTCCTTCCGTTTTAGTATTAAGCTCTACTTCCGGCAAATTTAATTTTGTCATCCTTTGATTCACATCAACTAAATTAATTTAATTTTGACAGGTAAAAAAAGTATGAAATCAAAATCTGACATTGTAAAAAACTGGCTTCCGCGCTATACTGGTCTCGAGCTGGAAAAATTTGGCAAATACATATTACTGACCAATTTCGATAATTATGTAGATAATTTTGCATTAATCAATAATGTTGAAGTTATTGGAAACGACAAAGCCATGCCCAACGCTACAGCTAACGGAATTACGATGATAAATTTTGGTATGGGCAGTGCAAATGCAGCAACTATAATGGATTTGTTAAGTGCAATTGCTCCTAAGGCAGTGCTCTTTTTAGGCAAATGTGGAGGCCTCAAAAAAAGATCGGATATCGGTGACCTGATATTGCCAATAGCCGGTATTCGGGGAGAAGGGACATCGGGTGATTATTTTCCTGATGAAGTTCCGGCATTACCAGCCTTTAATCTTCAAAGGGCCATATCTTCTACCATACGTGATTATGGAGAGGACTATTGGACCGGCGTTGTTTATACCACCAACCGACGGGTTTGGGAACACGACGAAAAGTTTAAAAAATACCTTCGTAAAATTAGGGCATTAGCCATTGATATGGAAACTGCTACTCTTTTTTCGGTAGGTTTCGCCAATTATATTCCGGTTGGTGCCCTGCTTTTAGTTTCTGACCAACCGATGGTTCCATCGGGTGTAAAAACAGCTTCAAGCGATAAAATAGTTACAGAAAAATTTGTTGACCGCCATATTAAAATTGGTATTGATGCTTTAACCGAGATTAAAGATGAAGGCCGTTCGGTAAGGCATCTTCGATTTGAATAACATGCCCCACCAAAAAATTATTAGCAACATAAAAAACAAGCAAATAGCCCCGGTTTATCTGTTGGGCGGTGAAGAACCTTTTTATATTGATATGGTTTCTGACTATATCGAAAAAAAAATACTCGATGAATCTGAGACAGCTTTTAACCTGGATATATTTTATGGTTTGGAAGTAGATCCCGACAAAGTAATTTCAATTTGTAAAGAGTTTCCGATGATGGCCGAGCGTCGAATAGTTATTATTAAAGAAGCCCAGAAGGTCCAATTTCTTGAAAAGTTCGATGAGTACATTTTAAACCCTTCGCCCACTACGATATTGGTTATTGCAAAAAAAGGCAGGACATTCGACCAACGGCGAAAGGTTTACAATCCAAAAAGCAATAAAAATATTGCGGTGCTCAATACCAAAAAAGTCCCTGATTATAAATTGGCCGACTGGATACAAAGCTTCACAAAAACCAAAGGTTATTCCATCGATTTTCAAAATGCCCAATTACTTAGCGAACACTTGGGCAGTGACCTTAATAAGGTTGTGAAAGAACTCGAAAAATTGTTTATCTCCGTAAAAAAAGGAAATTCAATCTCGTCAACTGATATTGAACGAAATATAGGAATTAGCAAGGATTTTAACATATTCGAACTTCAGAAAGCAATCGGTTTTAAAAATTATGAAAAGGCTTTTCAAATCATGATTTATTTTTCTGAAAACCCAAAAGGACACCCGATACAAATGACATTAGCTTCGCTAAATACTTATTTTACCAAATTGATGCTATATTATTATTCGCCGGGAAGAGGTGACAACGACCTGGCAAGTGCAATGGGAATAAGCCCGTTTTTTTTAAAAGAATACCGGGCTGCCGCAAGTAACTACCCGGCAAAAAAAGTGGTGAGGGTCATTGGATTATTGCGTGAATACGATTTAAAGTCGAAAGGCTATGAAGCCGGTGGTTCGGGACAAAACGATTGGCATAAAGAATTGCTTTATAAAATCATGTATTAACCGGTTATCGTAAATCCAATCCTTTTATAATAAATATTAAACCTCTGACAGAATCCGACTTTTATAACCTGTTAATATTGTTATTTTTGAATCCGCTTTAACAACTTGCATATGACCAAGGTTTATACATTTTTATTTTTCTTATTTTTTTCGACCGGATTACTCGCACAAACCGGAACAGTCCGGGGATTTATTTTTGCTGCGGAATCAGGTGAACCTGTAATTTTTACCAATGTTTTTTTCGAAGGAACAACCATTGGAGCTTCTACGGATGTTAATGGGTATTACTCGATTACAAAAATTAAACCTGGAACATATACTATGGTGGTAAGTGCCATTAGTTTTGAGGTTTATAAAAAGGAAATTAAAATTGAAAGGGATAAAATACTTACCGTTAAAATCAATTTAAAAACAAGTGCCATTGAAATGGATGAAGTTACCATTTCGGCAGAACGTCAGGAATCGCAGACTAAAGTTAAAATGTCGGTAACAAGTGTTTCTACGCGTGAAATAGCTTCAATTCCATCTGTTGGCGGGCAAGCTGATATTGCCCAGTACATGCAAGTTATCCCCGGTGTTGTATTTACCGGAGACCAGGGAGGGCAATTATATATTAGGGGGGGCTCTCCTGTTCAAAACCGGGTGACTTTAGACGGAATGACCATCATGCAACCTTTCCATTCCATTGGTTTGTTTTCGGTTTTTGATACCGACCTAATGAAAAACGCCGATGTATATACAGGTGGGTTTGATGCCAGGTATGGCGAAAGAATTTCTTCAGTTATTGATATCACCATGCGAGATGGTAATAAATATAAAACCCATGGAATGGTAGGTGCAAGTACTTTTGGTGCAAAAGCCTCGATCGAAGGTCCCATTAAAAAACCTAAAAACGCAGATGATGGTGCTATAACTTATGTGCTTTCACTAAAAGATTCGTATTTAGACCAAACTTCTAAATCCATTTACCCTTATGTTAACGATGGTGAAGGATTGCCTTTTGACTATACCGATTTATATGCTAAAGTAACTTTTTCAGGGGCCAGTGGAACTAAATTTAACTTGCAAGGATTCTCATTTAACGATCGGGTTACTTTTGATGAACAAACCGAACTAAATTGGACAAACTGGGGCGCCGGCGGTAATTTTATATTGGTTCCCACTGCTTCGGCTTCGTTATTACAAGGAAGGTTTAATTTTTCAAAATACTCAATAGACCTGGTAGAAGCCAACAATAAGCCTCGAAGTAGTGAGGTTTCTAATTTCGATCTCGGACTGGATATGAAATATTTTATCAAAAAGAATGAGCTAAAATACGGATTCGATATTTCAGGAATGACCACAACATTTAATTCCTTTAACTCTTTCGGAACAACAACCAGCCAAGCAAGTAATACCACTAATTTATCTGTATATGGATTATACCAATTTTTATTGGCAAACGATAAATTGGTTATTAATGCAGGGGCCAGGGCTATTTTTTATTCGTCGATAAGTTTTATATCGCTTGAACCTAGATTGGGTTTAAAATATAACATCACACCAATATTTAGAATAAAAGCCTCTTGGGGAGTTTACACGCAAAATCTTGTTGCTACCAATTCAGACAGGGATGTGGTAAACTTGTTTTACGGATATGTTACTTCGCCTGAAAGTATTACTAAAGACATTACCAATCAAGATGGAACTGTTACTGAATTTAAACATTCCATACAAAAGGCTGTTCATTATATCGCAGGAATTGAATACGATATAAACGAATATCTAAATATAAATATTGAAGGTTATTATAAGAACTATCCTCAGTTAATTAATGCAAACCGGCATAAAGTTTTTGACCAAACCAATACAGAAGCCCCGGATTCACTTAAAAGGGATTTTCTAATAGAAACGGGAACAGTAGTAGGTATTGATTTTGTTTTAAAATACCAGGATCGTAAAAACTTTCTTTGGTTGGTATATTCCTATTCCAAATCGGATCGTTGGGATGGTAGTATATTATATAATCCAATTTACGACAGAAGGCACAATGCGAACATAGTTTACAGCCGTAAATTTGGCAAAAGAAACTCCTGGGAAGCAAATGCCCGCTGGAATTTTGGTTCCGGATTCCCCTTTACACAAACCGCTGGTTTTTATGAACCTCAGGAATTAACCGATGGGATTCACACAGACATAACAACAAGCAATAGCGAAGAACTCGGATTCATATTAAGCGACCTTAATAAAGGACGTCTTCCGACATATCATAGGTTAGATTTAGGAGTTAAAAAAACATTCTTTTTTAAAGCGAAATCACGTTTAGTTGTAGATGTTAGTGTAACCAATGTGTATAACCGTTCAAATGTATTTTTTGTAAACCGGTTTACTTCAGAAGTTGTAAATCAATTACCGATATTGCCTGCATTGGGAATTAACTACTATTTTTAAGATTAACATTTGCTTGCCCCCTATTGATAAGGTTTATAAAATACATCGCGGTTTTTAGTTTAGCGCTGTTAACCATTGGTGCATTACATGCACAAAACCCAAATAATGTAAATATCCCCTGTTTTGTTTATCACCGTTTTGGTGACAACCGTTATCCCTCAACCAATATCTCAATCGAAGATTTTCAAAAGCACCTTCAATATTTATCCGATAATAATTTTAATGTTATCACCCTTGGCAAAGCTGTTCAATTGATTAAAAACAAATCTGCAATAGCTGAAAAAACGGTTGTTTTGACCATTGACGATGGATACAAATCATTCCTTGAATTCGGTATGCCACTTTTACGTAAATACGGGTACAAAGCAACTTTATTTGTAAATACAAACGCATCTGGCAGCGATTTATTAAACTGGGATGAAATTATAAAACTAAAGGAAGAAGGCATTGAAATTGGAAATCACTCTCATAATCACCCCTATTTTGTAAATAATAAAAAGGAAGAAATAATATCAGTGTTTAAAGCAGACCTGGAAGTATCGCAAAAAATATTTATTGAGAAACTGGGCTATTCTCCGGATTTATATGCTTTCCCTTATGGGGAATTTACTAATGGAATGAAAGATGAACTACAAAAACTAGGATTTCGAGCAGCGACCGCTCAAAATTCCGGAGTTATTTCGGGTTTTAGCGATCTATATGCATTGCCCCGTTTCCCATTGGCTGGGATTTATTCTTCATTAACAAAGTTTATAGAAAAAGCCAATATGAAAGCATTACCGGTAAATACTCTGGCTCTAATTGATCCGGTTGTTACCGGTAATAATCCGCCTTTGTTGGAATTGAAGTTATTAAACCCAGAATTAATCAATGTTAATTCACTAGGGTGTTTTGTTGGAGGGGCAAAAAACTGCAGTATGGAATATGATAAAGAAAACAACACAATAACCCTGAAATCGAATCAACCATTAAAAGCACGTAGAACGCTTTATACTGTAACGGCTAAATCGGCTAAAACCAAAGAATGGTACTGGTACAGTTTCCTTTGGATTATTCCGGACAAAGATTAACATCAGCCTTATTGAAGGTTATTTTTCTTTGGGGGTAGGTAACATTAATTCAGAACACCGTTTTAAGACATAGGGATCTAATTGCTGGCCCATTTTCTTGCTTTTCATAAAAAACCAACATGCCTTATTCATATCGTTTAAAACCATAAAACTTAATCCCAGATTGTAAAAAAGCCAACGGTCATTGTCACCCATATTATAGGCCATCATCATTATATCAAGCGCTTGTTTGTGCTTACCTTCATTAAAAAGTACACTAGCATAACTGTACATATCAATAAATGTATTGCCATCCTCGGCTGCAAGAAACTGATCCTCGATTACAAATAGGGTATTATCAACCCCAATCCCTTGTTTCACCTCATTAATAAATAATTTCATTTCCGGTGCGTTAACCCCAAAATATGCTTTCTTAAGATAATAAATCAGCTTTTTATTAAGTTTTATATGGGTCATCTTATAAATGGAATCTACCTGGTGCTTGTTCCATTTATTCTCCACTAAAGTCTTCATCATTTCCCTTTTCCCCATCTCGACCAAATCGAAGTAAATGTTAATAAAAACTGTGGTATATTTATTAAGGTAACCAAAATAATAAGAGTTATCGAGGTTGATTAACGTACTGGAAACGAATTCTGTTTTACCATTAAAAGTGTTTCGATCTAAATAAATCTGGTAAGAAAGATCATATAAAAAAGGAATGCTTTTAGTGCTTCTGAAATAATACTTAGAATCTTCATCTTCATAAACCTGCTCACTATTGTTAATCTCATTATAAAACACACGACGGTCACTCCATTGTACAATTCTTTGCCGAAACACCATGTTGTTCAGTTTCAATAGTTCTTTGTAATTAAGCAGCACCCCATTTTGCTCAAAAAAATCGCGGTATTCCAATACTTTTTTACTTGGTAACAACACTTCATTATGTTGCCAGAAAAGTTCATTATATGGTTGGAAAACTATTTTATCATAATCGGAAATTGCTGCACTTTTTAAAGAATAATAAGGTAGGTCAAAAACATCAACGCGGTCGTAAAATAAAAACACACAGGAGGTGTTCATTTTGCGCATGTTTATATTATTATTATAAACAAGATCGTAATTAAGCTCAATTTTCTGTAAGGCCTGGGATAAATCATTGGCAAAGGTATAAGACATGTTGAAATTTAATGAATCTATTTTATGATCAGGGTTAATTTCAATGAGCGGATGCCTTTTTAAATTGTCTCTCGACAATTCTACTTTAACAACGCGCATGTTTTTATTATCGACCCAAATCATACTGTTAAAAAAGTAATCGCTATCAACTTTGGGGGTAAACATAATTTGGTATATGTTATTTTCATATCCAACAAGGTCAACGTTATAATATTTCTTTAATTTACCTTTTGTGAGTTGTAATGGGTTTTGTGGTAGCTTGTTTTTACCTCCATTCAATAAATTGTACCCCGAAATAACCCTTGTTGTGCTTAGGCTGACAAAAAAGTGATTATCTACTTTACTCATCCCAATCCTGCCATTTTTCAACGTGAGTTTTTTAATTCCATAAGGGTGTACATCGGCATTAAAATAGCACTCCAACAGTTCAACTGGTTTGCCGAATGTGTTTGTTTCGAGGGTAAAGTATGTTTTACTCTCAAAAGGTTGCCTCTTTAAAAGCCTGTTTCTTGATTTTACTATAAAATCAATCAAATAATCAAAGTTTGCATAAACAGAAACCGTTTCCAACTCATTTATGCTTGGAGTTAAATAACACGTTCGGTTTTCGGTAAAATAGCTACAGGGAAGCTCTTTTTTTAGGTAAGAAATAAAAGAAAATACGAGGGTATCAGAACCGGAACAAATTATTGTGAATAAACCATCCTCGTTTGTAATTGCACCAAGATTTGTGTTTTTTAAAAGAATATGCGTATAGGGTAATGGTGCTTTGGTTATGCTATCCAGTATCACACCCGAAATGGTATCCTGCGCTATTAATCCCGCACTTAAAAACAAATGCACGCCAATGCTTATTAACCTCCATTTCATTAAAAGTAAATATACAATAAGAAAGCGCAATTTGTACTATTCCGCAGCCATGTATTTTGGCACTCCCACCAGATACAGCACTATGCCGGGCCCCGATTTAATTCTTTTTATTTCCCAATCGAAGTGGTTCTTATTTTTTAAACCATCCACCAATTGCTCCATTTCTACAACCGAGTAGGTTCTTAACGATGAAACCATTCCATCCCACCAAACAAACAACGGAACAATGGGAATAAGGTATGTGAATACAATCCTCCAGAACTTAAATGGACGGATTAATGGTGTAGTAAACAATACCGTTAAAGGTGAAAAAAACATAGCGATTAAACTCGCTGCACTCCGCTCCTGCCCTTCAAATATCGCAATCGGACTTTTTGAGTCAACGGCATTTTGGAGGATGAGCCGGGCATCTTCCGGTTTAAAATGATGCAACGATAAAAACATTGTTCTGAGCCCCCTTAAATGATCAGGGACATTTCTGGCATCGATCGAAGTCTCAAAAAAAGAAATGTTTTCTGCCTGTTTTTTAGTGTATTCAAATGCGGCTATATTGGGATAATAATCGGTCAATAAAATCTTTACTCCCGGGTTTTCTTTTAACAGGGCTTTATTTATCCGCAGTAAACCACCACCACCACCTGAACCTAAATCGATAATTAGCTTAGCATCGTTATTATCGAGGGCCTTTTGAATAATTGGCACCGCCGGATCGAACATCGGGGTTTTATTGGCCAAAAACTGCAAAAAATCCGTCCCATAGTTTCTTAAAAAAGAAGGAAACCATTTTAAGTCTTCGAATTCGAAAAGATGCAATCGCGACATAGTTCAAATTATTTTATTGATCTTAAAAACAGTCATTTAGGAACAAAATACAGTTCAAAAAAAACACGGCAAAATATATTTTACCGTGCTTAAATTAATTTATCAATATGTTAAGCCTTAGCTAACTCCTTATCAAATTTTCCTGTTCCCAATTTATAAAGCGTTACAAAATGACTTTTAACCGCACCGTAAAAAGTTTTGTGCTGTAGATAAGGCACGTCATATTTTGCAGCTGTTTCCTTAACGATTTTTGATATTTTTCGATAATGAATATGACAAATATTTGGGAATAAATGATGCTCTACCTGGTAATTTAGCCCCCCGACAAACCAGGATAATAACCGGTTGCCATGGGCAAAATTAGAAGTTGTTTTCATTTGATGAATCGCCCAGTTGTTATCTATACTCCCGTTTTCATCAGGAATATAATAACTTGTTTCTTCGATAACATGCGCAGGCTGAAATACCAAACCTAAAGCCAAACCGGTAATAAAATGCATCAACAACATGCCCAATAAAATTTGCCACCACGGAAGATCGATTAAAACAAATGGCAGAACAATCATCAACAATGCGTACCATATTTTATTAAAAGTAAGTTCTGCAATTGCTTTTTTATAAGATATGCGTTGTCCCTCTAGTAAATGTCTTTTTTTATACCTCGCTAATCCCTGGTAATCTTTAGCTGTGTACCAATAAAGCGTCATTATTCCATATAAAAACGGAGCATAGAATGCCTGGTATTTATGAAACCATTTTCTTTCTTGTTTAGGGGATAAGCGTAAAGTAGGGTTTTTGATATCTTCATCAAAGCCTTCTACATTTGTAAATGAATGATGTAAGATATTGTGTTGAATTTTCCAGTTTTCGCGGTATCCTCCAATAAAGCTAATTAAAAACCCCAATGCGTTATTTACTTTTGGGTTTTTAGAGTAGGAACCGTGATTGGCATCATGCATAACAGAAAACCCCACTCCTGCCATTCCAAAACCCATTAAAACCCACATGGCCATAACAGGCCATAAAGATGAAACCACACCGGTAAGCATAAGAACAAGCGGGCCGAAATACAAGCCAATCATAAAGACTGTTTTAAAAACCATAGCGGCATTTGCATACCTTGAAATATTGTTATCTTTAAAGTACTTGTTTACATTGCTGCGAACTTCTTTAAAGAACTCCTTATGGTCTTTTGTATTGAATTTAACAACTGCTATTTTCATAAATTCTTATTTTAAAGCCGCAAAGATAATCGCAAAAATAAGTGTTTAAGTGACTTACATCATAATTAATAATAAAGTTTCGAACGCAATAAGTATCCTGAATATCGATTTAACTATAACCCTCAATACTTCTATCTATTGCACAAACCATTAAGAACAATGAATCACAAAAATAATATTTTATAGCGAAAGGGTATTTCCAATAACTATTTTTAAAGCCCAAATAGCAGAATTATAATACTTTAACAAACCCCCTTTGTACTAATATTGCTATATTTATCGTGTCCAAAGACATTGTATTGCTAATCATTGGGCTATTATTGAATAGCAATACCCATATCATGTTTAAAAAGGCAAATTCATTGGACTGAATCAGAAATTTCATTAAGAACGCATCGCTATGTTATTTAACGGAAAAAATATCCCATTCCCATCTATCCCAAAAATCAGTTTTTTTAAAGTATTGGAAAAGCTAGAGGAAATGAAAGCAGATAAAGATCATGCTGTTTCAAACTATGCTAACTCCATTATTAGTGAAGTTGACAGATATCCATTACTTAAGGACGGATTTGAGGATTCCAGATTAATTGATAAATACCGCGAACCAATTAATAAATTATGTCGGGTTCTTTTTCCCGATACCTTGTCAAAAAATGAAATCAAGGCTTTGATCCCCCCTTTTGAATTCGAGCCAATTTATAGCTCTTTGCGATACAAAAATATTTTTCAAAATACCAATACTAATACCAATACCAAGAATGGATTTACTTTCTATTTAAAAGAAACAAGTGCAGATGAATTTTATCGGCAATCATGTTATTTTATTCTTGCTTCTCATTTTGGATACAATATTTCAATCAGTAAACCTATGTTAATTGAAGTAGAGAACAAAGAGCAAAAAATCCTTCGCACATTCCGAATGGCGATCAATGGCGATCTAATGACGCATATTCCGACGGACAAGGCTGTTAATATAACACAAAAGGACTTTGAAGAGTTGCTAGATAATTATAATGATTTCGACCTTTGGAAAAAGAAATTCCCTCCAAATAGTTGGATTATGAAAGGCGTATTACTTGTTAATTTGATGGATGTTACGATAGACCAATCATTGTCTTCAATAACTTCGAATTTATTAAATAGAACAAACAATTCTTTTATCAATATTAAAAAAGGATTGCGCAGTTTGTTTAACATAAACAGCATTGAAGCCGGCATGGTAACTTTTGATGAAAACGAACTGATGCCTGTAAATAAAAAGGGTGTCAAAAGCATAATCCTTGACAAAAACTGCAGCCTGGATCGCAATGATCATTTAAACACTGAGTCATTCAAACATCTATTTATTAAACGACATCCTTTGGTTATACCCGATGTAGAGAAGTTCACTAAAAATGTTTCTACACCCATCTCAAAACTATTGAAAAAAACCTCTTGGAAAAGTTATATCATGGCACCCTTGATCCATGAAAATGAATTACTTGGGTTTATGGAATTGGCATCGATAAATAAATATGAGTTGAATTCTGTTTCACTGATAAAACTTAATCAAATACTCCCCATAATAGCAATGGCCACCAAAAGGTTTAAAACAGAGGCCCAAAATCAAATTGAAGCTATTATTCAGCAAGAATGTACAACCGTGCACCACTCGGTTAAATGGCGGTTCGAACAGGAAGCTCAAAAATTTATATCGAAACGACATCATGGGGAGCAAGCAGTATTTAGCGACATCGTTTTCAAGGATGTCTTTCCACTTTACGGTCAGCTTGATATTAAAAATTCGTCCGTTAAAAGAAACGAAGCGGTCAAAAAAGACCTGATCAAACAAATCAATGGGGTTAAACGGATTTTATCACTTGCATTTGAATTGACAAATATGCCCGCTTATGAAGAACTAATCTTTAGGTTGGATTCCTTAATAAATGATTTTAATATTGAATTGACAACAAGCAGTGAGCATAAAATTGTTGAAGTGTTAAAGTCCGAGGTTTATCCCATATTTCCACATATTCAACAAATTGACGAAGGGCTGGACAAATTGATCGTGAAATACAAAAACATGCTCGATCCTGAACTTAATACTATATATGATGAACGGAAAAAATACGATAATAGTGTTAACCTGATCAATCATAAATTGGCTTCCTACCTGGATCATAGGCAAATTGAAGCGCAAAAAATGCTCCCACATTATTTTGAACGTTATAAAACCGATGGTGTTGAATACAACATTTATATTGGTCAATCAATTTCTAAACACAAACAGTTTGACTCTATCCATCTGCGTGATCTAAGACTATGGCAATTGATGGTAATGGTAGAGTTGGAAAATGAATTTGCTGCACTTCAACAAGAATTGGAAGTGGCGATTGAAATTGCCTCATTAATTTTAGTGTACAATACTTCATTGTCTATTCATTTTAGAATGGACGAAAAACGCTTCGACGTGGATGGTGCATATAATGCCAGGTACGAGATCGTTAAAAAAAGAATAGATAAGGCCCACATTAAAGGAACCAAGGAGCGTATTACCCGACCGGGAAGTATCGCTATTGTTTATTCACAAGAAAATGATGCGATCGAATACAAAAAATATATCGAATATTTAGCAGCAAAAGGATATGTAAGTTCAAAGGTAGAAAATCACAAACTGGAAGACCTACAAGGGATAAGCGGATTAAGCGCATTAAGGGTTGAAGTAAGGTATAAAACTAAAGACCCAAAAGAAGAAATCATAGTTAAAGAATTGATTAAATCAATTGAAATATGATTTTTAAGATTCCTTTTTATTTCTATGCAAAATTTCTTCCGGAAATGGAAACACAATAGTTGAGTTTTTCTCGGATGCAATATCGGCCAGGGTTTGATACAAGCGCAATTTTATGGCTGATGGCGACTCATCTATCATTTTTCCTGCTTCTACAAGCATTTTAGCTGCTTGTTGTTCGGCTTCAGCCAAAATAATCCGTGCCCGCCGCGAACGCTCGGCTTCGGCCTGGTTGGCCATAGAGCGTTTCATGTTTTCGGGAAGCTCAATGTCTTTAATTTTAACATCTATAACCTCAATTCCCCAATTCTTTATTTCTTTGGCAACCATTTCCCGGATGTTCTCTCCCATCTCATCACGCCGCGATAAAATGGTATCGAGTTCAACTTTTCCACAAACATCACGCAATGCTGCCTGGGCCAATTGTGAAATAGCAAATTCATAATCAGCAACTTCAAGAACAGCTCTTTTTGCATCTTTAATTTCAAAGAAAAGTACCCCGTTAATTTTACTGGGCACGTTATCACGGGTCATAATCTCCTGCGTTGTAATGTTGATAGTGATAACCCTGATGTCAACAATTTGTACGGTTTCGACGACCGGAATAACCCATCTGAAACCGGGCTCTAAAACACGGATAAAACGCCCGAACCTAAATTTAACCGCACGTTTGTATTGATATACAATGCGTATTCCGCCTAAAAATAAAACGAGCAATAAAACAAATAAAAAAGTGACTGGATACATGGTGTAAATTTTTAAATCAATAAAAAATGAACTTGTTTTTAAAGATACTGAAAAAACATCAGAAAAGCCGTGCATCGAAATTAAAAGCTTCCATTTTTATTATTTTAACCCGGTCAAAATCGGGATGCTCAGGATTGATTAAATAATTGAAGTCACCCTGAACAACAGCCGAAGGTACTTTTAAAACAAGGTATTTGTTTTCATTTATAAAATTATCTCCAATATGCTTTACACTAGCTATAGATGGAAGCGAATTCCAACCTTTTAGTAATTCTGATAAGTCAACCGACAAAACTGCACTATCCGGTAGTTCTATGGATATTAATTGATAATTATCGGGGATAATTCCAAGAGGGGTATGCACGGCTATTTCCGTAACACATAGGGCTCTTGATTCACTGGTGTATAGCATGGCAACACCTTTGCTATTCCACCTCCCTCCTGCTTTTCCAGCCCCTTTTCCGGATAAATCTTTAGCGTATTTTGTTTTGGTTAACCTAAAAACAATCATGCCAGTATACCATGTTCGATACGGGTAAGCTCATCATTTAAAAGGTTAATACCAAACGCATTATCTAATAATTCTTTGGGGTTAATGTTACCGAGTGCAATGTTTTTGGAAACCAACCAGGTATCGAACTTGGTTTTATCGCCAAACACATCAATGCCCTTTTTATAAAGCAGTGTAATTTGAAGTATTTTTTCGGATTGAATAGTATCAAATGATTTCATATCTTTTTTATAACGCTGCATGGTTCGATCGGTTAAATGAAGAAAACGCGACCAATCAGGCATACTAAATGGTATTCTGTTTATAAGTGCAAGAAATGACTCGAAATTAACACCTTGCCTGGCAACCTGCATAAGGTACAAGTTGTTTGCTTCGTTAACCTGATTAAACTCCAGTTTTTGTTGATATCCTTTTTTAGCCATAACACTAATTATTAGAATACAAATATACTAATTTGTCGTATTTATTACGACATATTTCCATTTATTTAAATAGCTATGTCTATTTATTTGATTATCTGAGATTTAAGATTAAAGCAAATCGAGGTATACAATTTATTCAGAATATCGGATTTGATAGCCGTTGATTTGCAGAATAATTTTACCTGTTTTAGGCTCATCAGATTTAAGTTTCTCTTTATCTATCTCAGTATCCTTACCCATGTAGTTTAATGGTATCTTAATCCGACTAATTTCAAAACTAACTACCACTTTTGAAGGAAGTACCATTTCATTGTTTTCATAGTCCATCGATAAGGTATAGGAACCGTCTTTTTTAGTATTAATCTCAGATTCAATAATCCTATAATTCAAAGTATCCAACACAAACATTGCAATTGCATAGTCCGCTTTTTTATCAGTCGGAATCACATTGATAACCTTAAACCGCTCACCTTCTCTTTCCACATACCCTCGGTCAACCGAAATAAATGGGTGTTTAAAAATCTCGTTCATCGAAAAATCCAATCCCCGTTTGGGAATTAAAACAAAATCGTCGGAAGAGAATTTAACCGGTTTATCTTTGCGATAATGCATATCAGCCGTTTTGGTGGGCATATTGATAAAATCCACATCCAAATC
>Ga0164313_10002711_pt1 | contig 15821 bp, 13 predicted proteins | sample GuaBasSedimGuay4_FD_113735 | JGI IMG/M metagenome (GOLD analysis project Ga0164313, IMG submission 113735) | Subseafloor sediment microbial communities from Guaymas Basin, Gulf of California, Mexico - Guay4, Core 4569-4, 0-3 cm | ecosystem: Environmental > Aquatic > Marine > Hydrothermal vents... | reverse complement strand
CTTAGAACATGTGACCAAACCCACTGCTTAAAGGATTTCTGAGGTCTCTGGAATTGCTATAATATAAAGAGCTTAATTATCTCCGAGGAAGGCAGTCTATTAACTAAGCTATAAGGTTAATTATCTATGTAAATTCATCAACAATAACGAATAGATATGTTGCCTCTAAAATTATATTTACATATTCAAAAAATAATAATCTAATTTAATCCTTATGAAAAATATTTCGATACTAATTGCAGTACTATTTTCATTTAATATTTATGCACAAGACCGACCTGCAGCTGTATATTCTGACAGGCAAACCGACGTACGTGATCAAAAGATCGCCTTTGGCCCTTATATTCAACAAATGAGTACAAAAGATGCCACTATCTGCTGGTCCACTTTGGAAAGTGAACCTACTATTACGGATAAGGATGGAAATGTTCAATCCGTTAAGGAATACAAACACCACAAAATTCATTTGGGAAATCTGGAACCGAATACGGAATATTCCTATGACGTTCTGAATGACGGCTCTGATGAAGGCAAGGGCAAACTAACGACCTACCCCGATAAGATCATGGATTTTAATTTTGTAGCCATTGGCGATACAAGAAACAGACACGATGTTCATTCCGAAATTCTGGAAAAAATTATGGAAGTAAATCCGAGATTTATTGTCAACTCGGGTGATTTGGTTCGAAATGGAAGAGCCATAGAAGACTGGGAAGCATTTTTCAAGGTAAGCAAAGAGCTAATGAGAAATACGCCCTACTACCCTGTTCTAGGAAATCATGAAAAAGATTCACCTTATTACTATGACCTGTTCGATCTGCCAAACAATGAAAGATATTTTTATTTTACTTTTGGGGATGCTCTTTTTATAGTCTTGGACAGTGAAGGAATTCAAATGACCGAACCAAGCTTTGTATCCGATGAGAATAGTGACAAATTTTGGCATGATGCTTATGACGATTACTTCATTAGCCAAAAAAAATGGTTAGAAAAGGTTTTAGATCTGAACAATGAAGCCGGATTTATTTTTATCTTCCAGCACAAGCCATTGTATAGCATCATGAAGAACAGGGTTGAAGAAGCAGAAATAGCACGTGAATTTTGGGGAGATATTTTTGAAAGACATGATGTTCAGGTGTTTCTAAATGGCCATGATCATCACTATCACCATGCCCTGAAAAACAATGTTCACTATATAACATCAGCAGGCGGTGGTGCACCTCTATATGATTTTGATAGCCCACAACCTGAAACTGTTAAATCCAGTAAGGTGGAGCATTTTGTGAATGTAGAGGTTAAAGAAACGGAGGCTGTTTTACATGTAATTGATATCAATGGAAATGAAATTGATACCATTAAAGTAAAAAGAAGAAATTTAGACTAACCTTTAGATTAATATTTTAGGAATTAAATCCTTGTCTTCAGAAATTATAAGATATAAATATGACAACAATAGCAAAAAAAGTAACTAAAGAAAGGCTCTATTCATTAGATACTTTAAGAGGATTTGATATGTTTTGGATCATTGGAGGAGGATCCTTGTTAGGAGCTCTGGCCAAGGCTACGGAATGGGGCTGGGTAGAAGTTCTTGCCAAGCAAATGCATCATGTGGCCTGGGAAGGATTCCGATTTGAAGATCTCATTTTTCCTCTATTTATGTTCATCTCCGGTATTGCCATTCCATTTGCATTGGTGTCAAGATTGGAAAAAGGAGTTGAAAAATCAGTCTTGTATAAAAAAGTATTTAAACGAATGGTCTTATTGGTCCTATTCGGGCTAATTTATAATGGCGTCCTAAAAAATGGATTCTCTGACCCTCGTTATCTCAGTGTTCTGTCACAAATAGGAATTGGCTACTTTTTTGCGTCTGTCATTGTAATAAGCACCAGTACCATTAAAGCCAGAATTTTATGGTTGCTCGGCATTATGGCAGGAATAACTATTTTACAACTTTTTACTCCTGTACCCGGATTTGGAGCCGGAGTACTTACACCGGAAGGAAGTATCAATGCCTGGATAGATCAGCAATTTCTTCCCGGTAGATTAATTTACGGAACTTACGATCCTGAAGGAATATTATCCATAGTCTCGGCAACAGCAATTACTTTATTTGGATCTTTTGCCGGGTTTATTCTTCGGGATAAGAACTTTACGCAAAATAGAAAAATAAGTTTACTCTTAATTATTGGAATCCCTCTTATTCTGTTAGCATTGCTTTTATCTCCTGTTTATCCTATCATAAAAAATATATGGACAGTTCCATTTAATATGCTAACTGCAGGAATAAGTTTTTTACTGATGGCTTTGTTCTATTATATCATAGATGTTAAAAAGTGGAGAAATTGGACACTTTTCTTTAGGGTAATAGGACTGAACTCGATCACAATTTATATGGGGCATAGAATATTAAACTCCTGGGAAACGGCTGAGTTTTTTCTTGGCTTTATTGCCAAAAATATTGGCGATTATGGTCAGGTGATTATAATACTGGGAAGTATCGCTTTTGAATGGTCAATACTATATTATTTATATAAGAACAAAATATTTTTAAGAGTATAATAAGTTATTAGATGAAAAAAATCAGCATCCTGTATTTTGTGGTTATTTTACTCATGGCTTGTAAAAATACAGCCATAATAAAATATGAACATGTAAAAGATGCCGAGCAAATTATAGTTTATGCCGGGGAAAACAGATTTGCAGCCTGGCCGGCAAATAATGGGGCATGGCTGATAGAAGGAGATGAAATACTTGTGGGTTTTACCGAGGCTCCCTATGTATTGAAAAAGAACGAACATAATATTGGCAATCCTATGTCGAGCTGGTTGGCGCGAAGCACAGATGGTGGAGAGAACTGGAAGGCATTTGATCCCGACAGTTATGTAGGTGATTTCGGAAATCAACCTGAATTAAAAATCCCTGAAGAACCGATTGATTTTGAAGCCCCCCGATTTGTGATGAGAATTGTGGGTACCGCCTATCATGGGGCCAATGATCCGAGAGGACACTTTTTTTATAGTTATGATGGAGGAGTTGCATGGAAGGGACCTTTTAGTTTTGGAGATCTCCTGCATTATCCCGAGATAGAAAAGTATGGTTTGGGAGAGATTACCCCGCGCACGGATTATATTGTAACCGGTAAAAACGAATGTCTGGCCTTTCTGTCTGCAAGAGAAACAGGTAAATTCGGAACAGACCGGCTTTTTTGTATTAAAACTGTGGATGGAGGCAAAACATTTGAATTTTTGGGATGGGTCGTAAAGCCATATAAAAATAATGAGATTGCCGAAACAACTTTAGTCTCTTTGTATAAAGAAGAAGAAAAAAATCCATATGCTACGCAATGTCGTGCTGTAATGTCACAAACTTTTAAGTTACAAAACGGAAAACTCCTTTCCGTAATGCGTCGAAAATACGTACCTAAAGAAGGAAAACCAAAAAATTGGGTGGATGCTTACGCTTCAACTGACGGTGGAAAAACCTGGGCCTACCAATCTAAGGTTGGAGATGCAGGAGACGGCAATGGTAATCCACCGGCACTTGGAATTACGGCAGATGGTCGCTTATGTGCTGTGTTTGGAGAAAGGAAACATGGAACCATTCAAGTGGCTTATAGTTCAGATGAAGGAAAAACTTGGAATGAGCCAATGATCCTGTTAGATGATTTCTGGTCGGAAGACATGGAATTTGTTGATTTGGGCTATCCACGTGTGGTCACCAGATCAGATGGAAAAATGGTTGCAATATTTTATTATTCAACCAAAGAGGCCCTCCATCATATTCATGCAACAATCTGGGATCCGGATCTATAAATAATAAAATAGAAAAAAGCGATGAACAGTTTTAAATCAATTTTTACAGTTATCTTATCATTGTTCATTTTATCGAGTTGTTCAAAAACGAAAGAGGTCCAACCCCCAAATATTGTATTTATCCTAGCCGACGATCTGGGAACAGACGTACTTGGTTGTTATGGTGGAACTACCTATAATACTCCCAACATAGACGCTTTAGCCAATTCCGGATTAAAGTTTAATCATTGCTACAGTGCTCCTCTTTGTTCTCCATCACGGGTGAAACTTTTAACAGGTCGTTATGGATTTAGAACAGGACAAGAATGGGGCAGTATTCCTCTTGACGAAATTACATTTGGGCATTTATTAAAAGATGCGGGCTATAAAACAGCTTTAGTTGGAAAATGGCAACTGATCTTGCTAAAAGAAGATCCGAAGCATATTAAAAAAATGGGGTTCGAGGAAAGCTCCGTATTCGGCTGGCACGAAGGACCGCGCTATTATGAACCCTATATTTATGAAAATGGAGAGATCAAAACGGATATAAAAGATAAATATGGCCCTGATGTTTATTCTGACTATTTGATCGATTTTATTAAACAAAATAAAAATGAACGCTTTTTAGCATATTATCCCATGTCTCTTCCCCACGACATCAGTGATGACCTGTCAATACCTCCGCCATTTGGTAGTAAAGGAAGATATGAAAGCTATAAGGAAAATGTTGCGTATGTTGATTTATTAGTGGGAAAAGTGATACAAACTCTTGATAGCCTGGGAATCAGAGATAAAACGCTTGTTGTTTTCTCGGGTGATAACGGGACCCCAAATCGTTATATAACAAAATTTGAAAACGGAGAGTACATTCGCGAACCCGTTTTTTCTAAAATTGGAGATTCCTTATTTAGAGGAGGCAAAGGGGCTATGACCGATGCAGGAACACATGTCCCCTTAATTGCAAATTGGAAGGGAACAACACCAAAAGGGCAAGTAAATAATGATCTTATTGACTTTAGTGATTTTATGCCAACATTTGTAGAATTAGCCCGAGGTAAATTACCAAAGGACAGAGCAATTGACGGACATAGCTTTGTGCAACAGATGAAAGGAGAAAAAGGAGATCCAAGAAATTGGGTATATCAGGAATGGCGAGGCAAGGTTTGGATCAGAACTAAAGAATGGAAATTATATGAAAATGGAGATCTGTATGATATGGTCAATGATCCATATGAAAAACACCCTGTTGATCCTGAGAATGGAGTATCCGAAGATATTAGAGATCTGTTATCAAAGGAATTAGTAAATTTAAAAAAATAATATTTTTATGAAAAATTTAGATAATTTGATAATACTCAGCTTATTCTTTTCGTTTTTTTTAAGTGCTGCACAAGGAACTACTAATAAAAAGGCACAGCATCAGGAGAAACCAAATATCATTATCATATTTGCTGATGATCTGGGCTATGGTGATCTGTCCTGTTATGGACATCCTACCATTATTACTCCTCATCTGGACAAAATGGCTTCTGAAGGTCAGAAGTGGACAAATTTTTATGTGGCTGCTTCGGTATGTACACCAAGCAGGGCGGGATTGATCACAGGAAGGTATCCAATCCGTAGCGGAATGTGTAGTGACAGGTCTCGGGTCTTATTCCCAAATTCAACCGGAGGTTTGCCATCCGGTGAAATTACGATCGCAGAACAGCTTAAAAAAGCCGGATACGCAACAGCTGCTGTTGGAAAATGGCATTTAGGTCATCTCAAACCCTATCTCCCCACCAATAATGGTTTTGATTCGTATTTTGGTATACCCTACAGCAATGACATGGATCGAAAAAATGCTGAAGGTTTATCTAGAAAAGATATTTTCTGGGACCCAAAGATAAAATATTTTGATGTGCCAATTTTAAAAGATGAAGTTATAATCGAACGACCTGCGAATCAGCATACGTTGACCAAAAGATATAACGAGGCAGCGGTGAAATTTATTAAAGAAAATAAAGATGGGCCCTTCTTTTTATACCTGGCCCATAATCTGCCACATGTTCCCTTATTTGCTTCTGAAGAATTTATTGGCAAATCGAAAAGAGGATTGTATGGTGATGTTTTACAGGAAATCGACCATGGTGTAGGAGAAATAATAAAGACCCTCAAAGAAATGGGGATTGATAAGAATACCTTGGTTGTATTTACTTCCGATAACGGACCATGGTTAAGTTATGACGACCACGGAGGGTCAGCAGGGCTCTTACATGATGGAAAGGGAACCACCTGGGAGGGAGGAATGAGAGTACCGGGAATATTTTGGTGGCCCGGTAAGTTAAAACAAGGTGTTGTTACGGATATAGGATCAACACTTGACCTTTTTACTACAGCGAGTCATTTGGCAGATATAGAACTTCCGTCCGACAGGATCATTGATGGTGTGGACCTGACACCCGTATTGTTTGGCTCGGAAAATCCGGCGAGGCATGATATCATTTACTATCGCGGACAAACAATTTACGCAGCGAGAATGGGTGCTTATAAATTACATTATATTACACAAACTGCTTATGTGAAAGACACAAAAAAGACAATTCGTAAAAAACCTCTATTATTTAATTTAGATGTCGACCCATCGGAGAAATACAATATTGCCGAGGACCATCCCGAAATAATTGCAGAGATCAATAAGATGGTTCAATTGCATAAGGCAGGAGTCATACCCGTTAAAGACCAATTGGCAGAGCGGATTAATTAAGAGAACAGTGGATTGGAGAATGAGAGGATTGAAAAAGGAGAAAAGAGAAGATAGTTGATGGTTGTTGGTTGTTGGCTTGTCCATAATAAAACACCTCGCTGCAGGTCTGCGAAATCAATAAATCTGCGAAAATCAGCGAGAAAGAGAGAGAAAAGAGTTGATGGTTGTTGGATACTCGTTGTTAGCGTGTCCAAAATAAAACTTGCATCGCTGCGAGTCTGCGAAATCAGCGAGAAAGAGAAGAGATAAAATAAATATTAACCATAATTCTAAATAAATAAAGTATGAAAAATTTAATTTTTAAAGGATCCGCAATTTTAATTCTATTTGTTCTAACAGGTTATACCGTGACAGATTACGCCTTCAAAACCAAAAATCTAATCGGAACATGGGAATATGCTGTTCCCGATGCACCATACCAATATCAAAAAGGCTATATTATTTTTGATAATAAAGAAGGAGATTTAAAAGGATTTTTTTCAATCGATGGATTTAAAGCGCCACTCACGAATCTTAATTCGAAAAAGAGCAAAGTAACTTTTGAAGCCTATATTCAAGGAGTGACCGTCTCTTTCGATCTGACCTTTAAAAAGAAATCATTTGAAGGAACAGTTAACTATTCTGAGGGCACTCTTGACATCTCCGGACATAAAAAAATGGATCAGTAAAAAAATATGTTTACTTTTTATTGTAATTATATTTTTAGGGGTTCAATTAAATGCTCATGGCACACACGGATTTACTATAATTTAATTCAATCCAACCGGAACTAACATTAAGCAGAATGTAGAAATTCCGCTTTCCGCGGTTATTAAAAATGAGGCGACAGAGCTACTGGTACTTACAGCAATTTAATGCTTTAGTAAGGAATGAATTCAGGAAATGGCACGGTAAAAAAACCTTATGATAATATAAGTAAGAATCAGACAGATCCATTCCATTGGACAATCATGTTTGACAATTCAGGAGAATACGACCATAGTTTAAAACTTTACAATGAAAGCGATACCTCCAAAAAGAAAATTAACTGGCAAATACGACACTAATAATATATAAGACACCAAAATGATTAAAAAAAGAGAGATAATATGGAATCACTAAACAGAAGAAAATTTATCAAAACAGCAGCCGTAGCTGGTGCCGGAATGGCGATTGCACCAAATATAGTTTCTGCAAATAAAAATATGCGCTTCCAAAGAGTAAAACCCAATGGGAACATTAACGTCGCTTTTATTGGAGTTGGAGGACGAGGTAGAAGCCATTTAAAAAATGTAGCCCAATACAAGGATATTGATATAACGGCTATTTGTGATGTTGACCCAGAAGCAATTGATAAATCGCAAAAAATTCTACGAGACCATTCCCGGAAAGAGGCGAAAGTATATACCGGTGATGATCAAGCTTTTATGAAACTTCTCGAAAGAGAAGATATTGATGGTGTTATTATCGCTACCCCATGGTTATGGCATACACCAATGGCGGTAGCAGCTATGCGTGCAGGTAAATACACAGGAGTTGAGGTAAGTGCGGCAAATACTATTGAAGAATGTTGGGACTTGGTTAATACATCTGAAGAAACTGGCGTACCCTGTATGATCTTAGAAAATGTTTGTTATGCACGTGAAGCTCTGGCTGCATTAAAAATGGTTAGGGAAGGCTTGTTTGGAGAAATTGTGCATGCTACCTGTGGATATAAGCATGATCTCCGTGGAGTGAAATTCAATCCGGGTGTTGAATTCGGTAAAGATGCACACGGTGAAGCACGTTGGAGAACAGAACATTCCTTAAAGAGAAATGGTGATATTTATCCAACCCACGGAATAGGACCCGTAGCAACATGGTTTGACATCAACAGAGGAAACAGATTTTCATCCATTACCTCCGTGGCGACCAAAGCAACAGGTTTACATAAATATATTGTAGATCATCCTAAAGGTGGGGAGAACCATCCAAATGCTAAACTAAAATGGAAATTGGGTGATATAGTCACTTCCACAATTAAAACAGCAAACGGTGAAACTATAGTTATTAGCCATGATACAAATTTACCTAGACCTTATTCCTGGGGATTTGAGCTGCACGGAAACAAAGGTGTTTGGGGAGGTGAGTATGAAGGTAGAAGAATTTATATTGAAGGACGGTCACCAGAACATAAATGGGAAACCGGTGCTGACTATGATAAATACTTCACAAAGTTTGATCACAATCTATGGAAAGTAGAAGAACAAAAAGCCAAAAATGCCGGTCATGGAGGAATAGATTATTTTACTATCAAGGCGTTTGTTGAAAGCGTAAGAAATCAGGTGCAACCTCCAATAGATGTTTATGATGCAGCGGCATGGAGTGCGATTACTCCATTATCTGAAGCTTCTATTGCAAGTAACGGTGCACCACAAATGTTTCCGGATTTTACTAGAGGTAAATGGATGACCAATAAACCAATATTTGGTTTGGAGTAATCTTTATATTAACTATTTATTTGTAGTACAATAGGTAATAAAGTAGTTCTATGAATTTTTTAAAAAAATAAATTAAATAATGAAATGACATGAAAAATAATTATAAGCTTACATGTCTTATATTCTGCATTTTATCCTTAATATTCACTCCTTTTTTTGCGCTTAATGCACAGCAAAGCAACCCTCCAAATATCATTTTTATTATGGCAGATGACTTGGGTATTGGTGACCTTGGTTGTTATGGTCAGGAAATGATCCAAACCCCTGAAATAGATAAAATGGCCAGTGAAGGAGTACGATTTACACAGGTATATGCAGGTTCTTCAGTTTGCGCTCCAACACGGAGTTCAATAATGACAGGCATGCACAACGGACATAACCGCGTACGCGACAACATTCCTCATGGAGTTTTTCTTCGTCCTGACGATATAACAGTTGCGGAGGTATTAAAACAAGCGGGTTATACAACAGGAGCAATCGGCAAATGGAGTCTGGGAAACCCTGGATCATGGGGTACGGCTAATATGCAGGGATTCGACTATTTTTATGGTCATTTGAATCAGGATCAGGCACATTTCTATTATCCTGATTACCTATGGGAAAATGATGAAATTGATCTGCTTTCAGGAAATCGTGGAACCAAAAGAAATGAATATACCCACCATAATTTTACAAAAAAAGCACTTTCATTTATCGACCAAAATAAGCAAAAACCATTCTTCCTTTATTTGGCTTATACCTTGCCCCATTTTTCTGACTTCGATAAAAATACACCCGAAACACTAATTGTTCCTTCCGATGAACCCTATTCCAACAAAGATTGGCCACAGGTAGAGAAGAATTATGCGTCTATGGTGAATATGATTGATACTGATGTTGGCAAAATAATGGATCTGATAAAAGAACTTGGCCTCGACAGTAATACAATCATATTTTTTACCAGCGATAACGGACCAAACAACAGGCCAAGCCATGATGTGGAGTTTTTCGAAAGCAATGGCATTTATAGAGGCTATAAGCGGGATATGTACGAAGGAGGGATTCGAATTCCGATGATAGTTCGCTGGCCCGGAAAAGTACCGAAAGGAAAAACCAGCGATGCCATTTGGGCCTTTTGGGATTTCCTTCCCACTGCTGCCGACCTTGCTGGACTTCCGTTTAACAATAACACGGACGGAATTTCTATATTACCCACTCTTTTAGGGAAAGAACAAAAATTACACGATTACCTGTACTGGGATTACGGGCATGTGAGAGATGAGTTTATGCAAGCGGTAAGATATGGTGATTATAAAGGAATCAGATACATTAATAAAGAAGGAACTACTTTTGAATTATATAACCTGGTAAAAGACGAGGGCGAAGAGAATAATATCGCTAAAAAAGAACCTGCCATGGTTGAAAAGATAATTGCCATGATGGAGGAAGCATATGTTTATGATGAAAGCTATCCAAGGAAAATTAAATAACATGAGACTATTAACAATACTTTTTTTTACAACCATTTTATTAAATAGTTGTAAAAATTCAACACCCAAAACAGGTCTAAATGATAACTGGGCGAATGCACAGTGGATTGCCTTAGAAAAAATAGAGGACAGTTTAAAAGTAGTGCCGGGTATTCACGGCTTTAAGAAAAGTCTTAAAAATAAATACACGGAACGATCCAAAGTCCCATTATTCCGAAAGGAATTCAAAGTGAACAAATCCATAGAGAAGGCTACCGTCAATATTAGCGGACTAGGGCATTATGAACTGTATATCAACGGGACCAAGGTCGGAGACAGGTTTCTTTCTCCCGGATGGAGTTTCTATCAAAAGCATAACTTATACAATACATACGACATAACAAAACTTCTTAAACAAGGAGAAAATGCACTCGGGGCAATTGTAGGAAACGGATTTTATAATGTCAACAATGAACGCTATCGCAAACTGGTAATTGCTTATGGCTATCCTAAACTTATCTTTAATATAAGGATCACATTTAGTGATGGCAGCATCGAAAACATTATTTCGGATGAGGATTGTACAGTGAGCCGCTCCCCTATTGTATTCAGCAGTATTTTCGGAGGAGAAGATTACGATGCCCGACTGGAACAAGAGGGCTGGAGTACGGCCGGCTTTGATGATTCGAAATGGGAAATTCCGGTGCTAATAAATGATTCTATAAATAAACTTATTCCAGAAACAGATTTTCCGCTAAAGGTGATGCAAGAGTTTGAAGTTCAGACAATTTCAAAATCAAAAACCGGCAAGACTATCTACGACTTCGGACAAAATGCATCGGGAATTATCTCTTTAAAAGTAAACGGAAATAAAGGTGCGCAAATTCGAATTCGCCCGGATGAACTTCTTAATAAAGATGGCGATGTAACTCAAAAAAGTGGTGGTGGTCCCTATGAATTCAATTATATTCTAAAAGGAGGTGGCCTTGAAGAATGGCAACCACGATTTACTTATTACGGATTTAGATATGCAGAGATAGAAATAATTGAGCCCAAAGATGCTAAAATAAAGACAGAGGTACTGGAACTTAAAATGATGCATACTAGAAATTCTTCACCAACTGTTGGGTCTTTCAGTTGCTCTGATACACTTTTTAATCAAATTTTTGAATTGATAAATTGGGGCATCAAAAGCAATATGGCGAGTGTAGCTACCGACTGCCCGCATCGCGAAAAACTCGGATGGCTGGAACAGACTTATCTTATCGGACCTTCGATGCATTACAATTATGACATTCATGCTCTCTATAGAAAAATTGTTATGGATATGATGGATTCGCAACTTGACAATGGATTGGTACCCGATATTGCTCCTGAATATGTTGCATTTACCAAAGGTTTTCGAGATTCCCCCGAATGGGGAAGCGCTTCGGTCATTATTCCGCACCAATTGTATAAATGGTATGGCGACGAGGAGATTTTAAAAACTGCCTATCCAATGATGAAACGATATGTTGACTATTTACAAGAAAAGTCAAAAGGCAATCTTCTTGATCACGGATTAGGGGACTGGTTTGATCTGGGTCCAAAACCACCCGGTGAGGCGCAACTAACACCAAAAACAGTTACGGCTACTTCGATTTACCATTATGATTTGCAGTTAATAGCCAATACTGCCAAAAGGTTTGGTTTAGAAGATGATTATAATAAGTACAGCAAGAGCGCTGAAAAAGTAAGAACTGCCTTACTTCAGAAGTATTATAATCCTGAAACCGGGGTTTTTTCTACCGGAAGTCAGACTGCTTATGCCATGTCACTCTATACTGGTATAATCCCTGAAACCGACAAAGAAAAAGTTTTTAATAATCTAATAAAATCTATTCAAAACAATGATTATGCCCTGACATCAGGAGATATAGGATATCATTTTCTCGTTCGCGTATTAAGTGAAAATGGCCGGTCGGATGTACTTTATAAAATGAACGACAGAAGTGACAGACCCGGATATGGATACCAATTAAAAAAAGGTGCCACATCCTTAACAGAAAGTTGGGCTGCGCTCACTAATGTTTCGAATAATCATATGATGCTGGGTCATTTGATGGAATGGTTCTATTCGGGGCTAGGTGGAATTTATCAGGAAGATAATTCGGTAGCTTATAAGGAGATAATCATAGCGCCCAAACCCGTTGGAAATATTAAATGGGTGAACTGTTCCTATAATTCTGAAAGAGGAATTATTGCATCAAAATGGAAAATTGAAGAGAATAAATTCACTTTAAATATTGAGATACCCACAGATGCCATTGCAAAAATTGTTATACCGGAAATTTTTAGAAGTTCTTCCATGATTATTAAAGATCTGAATACTCAAAAAAAAGTTGATGTAAAAGATGATATGGGTATATTTAAATTAAACCCCGGGACTTATGAGATCGTCGCCTTAAAAAAATAACAGAGAGATATAGTAACATTAGGAATATAATAAAATTTAAATTTATGAAACACCCATTACAAAAATTGGCAGTACTTTTCGTAACCATACTCTTATCAACTACTTTTTCTTATGGTCAGAATATCAAATTAATGACCTATAATATTCGTATGGACAACCCCAATGACGGTGAAAATGCCTGGCCAAACAGGAAAGAGAATTTTGTGAATCAAATACTTTTCTATGCACCTGATGTGCTTGGAATTCAGGAAGGATTGGAACATCAGGTTCTTTACTTGGACACACATTTAAAAACCTATAAATATGTAGGTGTTGGCAGGGAGGATAAAAAAGAAAATGGCGTGGGAGAATATTCGGCTATTTTTTATAATACACAAAATTTCAAAGAAATAAAGAGCGGAACCTTCTGGCTTTCTGAAACCCCGGATAAACCTTCAAGAGGATGGGATGCATCACTTAATCGAATTTGTACCTATATTTTATTGAAGAATAAGGAAACAGGATTAAAATTCTGGGTTTTCAATACGCATTTTGATCATCGTGGCGTTGAAGCTCGTAAAAAATCTGCCGGATTGATCGTACAAAAAATTGAAGCCATCAATAAAGAGAAACTGCCTGTGTTTTTAATGGGAGATCTTAATTTACAACCCGATGAAGCTCCAATTCAATTTTTAGCGAAAGAGTTAAATGATTCTAAGGTGATTAGTCAACTACCACCATACGGACCAATAGGCACTTACAACGGATTCGACGCATGCAAAAATATCGATAAGAGAATTGATTATATTTTTACAAGTAAAAACAATATTACGATAAAAAAATACGCTGTAATAGCGGATGTAAATGACGTGAAATATCCATCAGATCATTTTCCTGTTTTTATCGAAGCTGAAATAAAGAAATAGATCACTAGTGTTAAGTCATGTATGAGATTTCGGGTAAGTCGCAGTTATTTTTGAAATTTTGGAAAGCTAAAATAAATGAGCATAGCCGTAGCTACGTGAGTCTTTTTTTAGCAAAGCAAAAAACAAAAAGAACAAGGCTTGGCCCTAAAGATTATGCTTGACTTGACACTAGGGAATATAAACCCAAAGGATTGTTGGCAGACTAAAAGTCTGCTTCGTGAAATTCCCGGAGCAACGAATTCGTGTAAATTGGTGTAATTCGTGTCGGAAATTATTAGAAAATAAAATATATAGCCACCCACCTCCTTCTTTACAAGAATAGGTTTGGCAGGATTAACCAAATTTAAGATCATAAATTCCTATGAAGAACCTGTATGCATTGATTATAGTATTGATTTCAATTTCTTCTGTTGCACAACAGAAATTTACCCAAATGGAGATTTTCCCTTCTCAGGAGGAACATGCCCATGGAGCAACGATTGTTGAACTAGAGAACGGAGACATGTTAGCCGCATGGTTCCAGGGATATGGAGAACGTTGGGCAGATGATGTTAAAATACTCGGGTCCCGACTTTTAAAAGGCGAAGACAAATGGAGTGAACCATTTTTGATGGCAGATGTTCCCGATTTTCCGGATATTAATCCTGTACTTTTTATCGATCAACAAAAAACACTTTGGCTGGTTTGGTATACCGTAATTGCAAATCAATGGTCCACCTCTTTACCAAAATACCGTATCAGTACAAATTATATGCAAAAAAGCGGCGCTCCGAAATGGGATTGGCAAGATGTAATTCATTTTAAACCGGGCGATAAAGCGGAAAGAGGTATACAACCCAATGATAAATTTGTCAACTCGGTTGAAGAACAGATCAATGTGCAGCGGGAAACTTTAAAAAAAGCCGGTCTTGGAGAAGAACAATTAAAAATAATTGACGAATATACTGAGAAAATAATAGAGAAATCGAGAGGTGAAGATATGTTGAAAAGTGGTCAGATATCTCTTGAGGACGGCTCCAAAGAAAGAGCAGAACTTGGTTATCCGTACTTTAGAAGAATGGGATGGCAAACTAAGAATAAACCCGTTTTTGTTGGCGATAGAATTGTAATTCCTTATTACTCAGACGGATTTGGCTTTTCAATCATGGCAATAACCGATGATTTTGGAAAGACCTGGCAATTCAGCGATCCATTGGTAGGAGCAGGAAATATTCAACCTTCTATGGCAATAAAAAAAGATGGTACTATTGTGGCATATATGCGCGATAACGGACCACCACCAAAACGACATATGGTAAGTAAATCCAAAGATAATGGAATGACCTGGAGTTTGGTAAACGATTCTAAGCTCGTCAATGAAGGTTCAGGTTCTGATATTGTTACACTGGCTAATGGTCATTGGGTAATTGCGTATAACGATACGGAAAATGGAAGATATACTTTGGCTGTTTCACTATCGGAAGATGAAGGAAAGACCTGGAAATACCTGCGCCATATTGAGCTCGATCTGAATAAAGATGTTAAGAAGAGGAATAAATACTCCTATCCTTCTATAATTCAAGGTAAGGATGGAATGCTACACCTTGTTTATAGTTATCATAAATACAATACTTTACCTAATGATGATGACACAATTAAGTATATCCGGTTTACGGAAGAGTGGATTAAGAAAGGGGATAAATAAATGAAAAAAATCTAAAACTGGCATATAGGACCATGGATATCCGGTGGATATGGTACTAATAAATTTCACAAAGTTTAAATGGAATGGGATGATAACAATTTATAAGGATTGCTTAAAAAATACAATGATGATCGCATTATTTTGTATTTTTTCAATACTGACAAGTACGGCACAAGAAAAAAAATCGAGTCAGGCAGAATGGCGAAAAACATATGATTTTAAGCAGACCAAAGAAAAATTTGCACAACCTCCCTTGTTCTATGCACCACATACATTTTGGTTTTGGGATACAAAGTTAGATCCGGCACAAACAGCTGCCATGGCCAAGGAGAT
>Ga0164313_10002709_pt1 | contig 15830 bp, 8 predicted proteins | sample GuaBasSedimGuay4_FD_113735 | JGI IMG/M metagenome (GOLD analysis project Ga0164313, IMG submission 113735) | Subseafloor sediment microbial communities from Guaymas Basin, Gulf of California, Mexico - Guay4, Core 4569-4, 0-3 cm | ecosystem: Environmental > Aquatic > Marine > Hydrothermal vents >... | reverse complement strand
GTTCGCTGTCTTTGCTGGAAAATTATGCCATTGAAGATGCTCCGTTGGTCGCCGGTTTACGAGCCGCTGGTGCGGTCATTCTGGGCAAGACCAATCTATCTGAATGGGCGAATATCCGCTCTTCGAATTCAATTTCCGGCTGGTCGGCAATCGGCGGCTTTACCCGCAATGCCTATCAGCCTGAGTTGAATCCCTGTGGCTCTTCTGCCGGATCAGCGGTTGCGGCAGCATTGAGCCTGGCGCCACTGACGGTCGGCTCTGAAACCGATGGTTCGATTATCTGCCCTGCCAGCATGAATGGTGTGGTCGGAATCAAGCCGGGTGGCGGGCTGGTTTCCCAGCAGGGAATCATACCGATTTCCCATACACAGGATACCGCGGGGCCTATCGCCCGCTCGGTGGAAGATGCGGTACTGCTGCTGGATGCAATGCTGACGCCGCAGGCCCGGCAACAGTTGGGTAACTTATCCCGTCACCTGGATGCCAAAGACCTGCAAGGCTTGCGTATTGGTGTGGCACGCAGTTTCAATGGCCACGAGCCGTCGGTGGATGCCGTTTTTGACAAGGCACTGCTGGTACTCAAACAGGCAGGGGCTGAACTGGTTGATGTCGATGATCTTTGGCCTGATTCTGATGAAGATATTGACGAACTGGAAATCATCATTCTGCTGACCGAAATGAAAGCCGATATGGCCGCTTATCTTGCGACGGCACCTGCCACCGTTGAGGTTAGAAATATGGATGACCTTGTCGCGTTCAACCTGGCACATGCGGAACAGGAGATGGCACATTTCAAACAGGAGTTTTTTGTCTTCTCCGCTGCCGCAAAGGGCCTTGATGATCCGCAATACCTGCATGCTTTAAGCCGGGCTCGTGAGTTAGCTGGAAGCCAGGGTATCGATGCCGCGCTTAAAAAATATCAGCTTGATCTGCTGGTCGCACCTAGCTTCGGTGTAGCCGGACCTTTGAAAGATGAAAGTAAAAGTATTACTCCGGAACAACCCGGCAGCACCCAGCTGTCAGCCATAGCGGCTTACCCGGGCATTACCGTTCCCATGGGTGAAATTCAGGGCTTGCCGCTGGGAATCTCGTTCTTCGCCGGAAAACTCTCGGAGCCCGTGTTAATCCGGGCGGCGGCGGTGTTCGAAAGTGGACGGGGACCCATGGCCGACCCAATAATCAGCCGGGGTACTGATGAATGGTGAAAAAGCCCTCTGGGAAAAGGCTTTGACCCCAATTAAGTGTTGAACCAATGATTCATATCTGGATACGTAAAACCATTAATTGGCAGGATGAGAAAGTATTCCTTGCTCAGCTGGAAGACACTTTCAGGCCAAAGGTACAGACCTGGAACAGCACTTTCAGTATGCCCTATCATCTGTTCCGTAATGAGCTCAAGAAAATTGCTACGCATAACCTGCTTGCTGTCGCTGATGCCAGAATTTCCACGCTGGAAGAAATTCCCAGCAGCGCCATCGTGGTCCCCATAGATGACGACGACTGGCTGGCTCCGGACATAGCCAGACAACTCACCAGTTCCATGGATGAAGATATCGACGGCTGCCACTGGCACCGGGATTTCCTGGAACTGCCAGCGGTCGGGCTGGAGAAATACAAGCGGTTTATTAAGTTTGACCTGCTCAGGCGGCCACGCCGCCCGTGGAGTTGTTCGACCAACAGTTATGCATTCCGGTATCGTGACGGGTTGTATTCTCAGTTGGTCAGCCATGTGCACGCAAGCCGCTATTTTGACCGGAACCCTGAGCGGGTAAAATTTGTCGATCAGCACCTCAGCCTGATGAACCGCTCTATTGCATCCCAGACTTCACTGAACTGGGAAAAGCCGGGGATATCCCGGCGCCAGTTGTTGAGAAACTATGAATCATGCCGGGACACGTATGACCGGGTCAGGCACCAATTTCCAGCCTGGTGTTGGCCATATCTTGACATGATGTCGCACCTGATGCGTGAACTGAAGCCGGTCTGACCGTTGCGTAAGGTATGGCTTCCGGGGAGCCTTGCTCAGGCTCCATCCGATTCCAGTGTTGCATGCGCCGCAGCCAACCGCGCAATCGGTATGCGGAATGGTGAGCAGGACACGTAATCGACACCCAGTTTATGGCACAGATGGATGCTCTTGGGGTCACCACCATGCTCGCCGCAGACTCCGATTTCGAGGCCTTCGCGCGTTGCACGTCCCTCTTCGATAGCGAGTTGCATCAAGCGACCCACGCCATCCGGGTCAATGCTGGTGAACGGGTTTTCTGAAAGTAACTGGGTCTGCAGGTAATCCACCAGGAAACCTGTTTCAGCATCATCACGCGATATTCCATAGGTTGTCTGGGTGAGATCGTTGGTGCCAAATGAAAAGAATTCGGCTGATTTGGCGATCTGGCCAGCCGTCAGTGCGGCCCGTGGGATTTCGATCATGGTACCGAACAAGTATGTCAATTCAACACCGTGCTCAGCAATGACTTTGCGGGCCTCCTGCTCCAGGGTTTCGCGCATGATATTGAACTCACCTTCGTGTGAAACCAACGGGATCATTACTTCGGGATGTACACTGACACCATCGGCCACGCAGCGGCAGGCGGCCTCGAATATGGCCTGGACCTGCATCTGGTAAAGCCCGGGAATGGTCAGACCCAGTCGTACACCGCGGGTGCCGAGCATTGGGTTGGATTCCTGCAACGCCTCAACACGCTCAAGCAGTCCCTGTTTTTCCTCTATCTCCTCCAGCGTGCGATCCATGTCTTTCAGATTGGACATGTGCTGCATGCGCAGTTTCAAATCGGTCAGTTCTATTAGCAGACCGTGTGCCGGGGGCAGGAATTCATGAAGAGGAGGATCCAGCAAACGGATGATGACGGGGTTGCCATCCATGGCATGGAACAGTCCCTCAAAATCTGTGCGCTGCATGGGCAGCAACTTGCTTATCGCCTCAGCGCGTTCTGCCTGCGTAGTCGCCATGATCATTCTTTGCATGATCGGTAAGCGCTCTTCCTGGAAGAACATATGCTCAGTGCGGCACAGGCCGATGCCTTCAGCGCCGTAAGCGCGTGCCCGTTGTGCATCCTCGGGGTAATCTGCATTCGCACGGACACCCAGCGTACGAATATCATCAGCCCAGGAAAGAATTTTCAGCAGGAACGGGTCACTGAAGTCGGGCACTTGTGTAGGCAGTTCCGCGTTGTAAATGAGGCCGGTATTGCCATCGATGGACAGGTATGAACCTTCAATGATGACCAGGTCACCCACACGCATCAGGTGGTTATCCAGATCGATTTCGATCTCTTCTACACCCACAACGGCTGGTTTACCAAACTGTCGTGCCACCAGCGCTGCATGGCTGGTACGTCCACCCTTGCTGGTCACAACGCCTTTTGCTGCCAGCATGCCGTGCACATCGTCCGGTCTTGTTTCCGGTCGTACGAGGATAACGTTCTTGTTTTCCTTCTCGGCCCAGCGCACGGCCAGGTCGGGATCAAATGCGATGACGCCAACCGCTGCACCAGGCGAAACATTCAGGCCTTTGGCGATTGGCTGCACATCTTTCAGTGCTTCCGCATCCAGCTGTGGATGCAGGAAGAAATCCACCTGCTCCGGCTGTACGCGCGATACTGCTTCTTTGCAGGTGATCAGACCTTCGTCAACCATATCGACTGCGATGCGTACTTCTGCCTGTGCGGTGCGTTTACCGTCACGGGTCTGCAGCAGCCAGAGCTTGCCCTGCTCGATGGTGAATTCTATGTCCTGCATGTTGCGGTGATGTTTTTCAAGTTGGCGGGCGATTTGCTCCAGTTCTTCATACATCACGGGCATGTCGGAGGCCAGTTGCTGGATGCGCAACGTGGCCCTGGTGCCGGCGACCACATCCTCACCCTGTGCATTGATCAGGTAGTCACCTTCCAGGTTCGGCTCACCGGTTGTGGCGTTGCGTGACATAAACACGCCGGTGGCTGAGTTGTCGTCGATATTACCGAACACCATGGTCTGGACACTGACGGCCGTACCCAGGTCATGGGCGATGCCGGCCGCATTGCGGTAGGCATTGGCACGTTTACCATTCCAGGATTTGAATACTGCTTCTGTGGCCTGACGCAGTTGTTCATTCGGGTCTGTCGGGAATTCCTTGCCGGTATAGGTGCGGATGATCTCCCTGAATCTCAGGGTGACCGCCTTCCACGCTTTTGCATCAAGGTCAGCATCCATTTTGACCTTTGATTCGCGCCGCTGTGCGGTGATGACGGCTTCGAAGACCTCGTCAGGCACACCCATGACAACGCCACCAAACATTTGCACCAGGCGGCGGAAAAGGTCATATGCGAAACGGGGGTGGCCGGTTCGCCGGGCCAGTTGTGCGGTAATTTCATCATTCATACCGATATTCAGGATGGTATCCATCATGCCGGGCATGGAGAATTTTGCACCGGAGCGGCAAGACACCAACAGCGGGTTTTGGGCGTCGCCAAAGTGTTTGCCGGTGAGTTTTTCAAGGCCGGTAACAGCCTCAAGTGCCTGACTCCATAATCCTTCCGGAAACGTTTCATCAGCAGCGAGGTAGTCATTGCAACCCTCGGTGGTCACGGTAAACCCGGGCGGTACCGGTATACCCAGGCTGGTTGCATCAAAAAGGTTGGCACCTTTACCGCCGAGAAGGCCGCGCAAGGCTTCCCAGTCACCGTCGAAGCGGCTTTTTACCTCTTCCATATCATTGAACAGGTAAACGTATTTTGGTGCTGTACTGTCAGTTGTCATGCTTTAACTCCGCACATGGATTCTTTAATCATCAGTAATAATTCACTGACACGAACAATAAACGGTAACGCCGCCGGGCGCGGTGACTCAGGTCAGTTTTCAGGCATTCTTTTGTGCAGATTCAATCAGATTCCACGCTAGTCCACTGTTCTGACCGGGCACTTTTGATCAGGGCATCGCGCACCCGTGCGTTTAGCAGAGACTCCTGCATGCTGATCAATGCCTTTTGTCTACCCTGGATCAGTGCAACAAAGTGCTCAAGCTGGGTGGTGAAAACAGGAAGGTCCAATAGGCGGGTGCTGCTGTTTTCAGGTGTAATGACCGGGATTCGTTGCTCCCCTGTGGCAATCAAACCGCTGCTGCGGCGAATCCTGATATTGCTGTCGCCAAGTGGGTTGTAGGCCACATCCAGTGAAAGCGTGCCATCGGCACAGCTAATGGATAATGGTTGGTTGTAATCGGATAATCGACTGGCGTTAATGGTGGCCATGGCGCCGTTGGCGTATTCAATCATGCCGTAAATGCGGTAAACCGTTTTGTAGCGTGGACTGGTGAAAGTGCGGGCAAAAGCTCTTACGGGTGCAGCGTCGATAAACAGGTTGGCTGCATCAATGGGGTAGCAGAGAAAATCGTGCAGTACACCGCCCTGATCCCCGTCACGGCGCCAGTTCGCTGGCATTTCTTCTCCACCGGTCTCTGATGGGTCCAGCATGGTGATGCTACTGCTAAAATGATCGACTGCCCCCAGTTCACCAGACTGAATGATCTCCAGGCTACGCTGGATTTGCGGATGGTACCGGTACATGAAGCCCTCAAGCAGAATTGCATCAGCTTTTTGCGCAGCTTCTGTGACGGTGCGGGCTTCATCACCTGTTAATGTCAGCGGTTTTTCACACAGAATGTATTTGATGCCGGCGTCGAGGCAATCCAGGATGATCTGTTGATGTGCCGCAGGTGGTGTGGCAATGACGACGCCATCGAGGTTCTCATTGTGTAGTAATTGCAAATGGTCATCATAGGCAGCGGTACAGGAAAACTCATCTGCAAACGACTGCGCAGAAGACAGGCTGCGACTGCTGCAGGCCACAAATTGTACGGCTGACCCGGAATGCTGTGCGGCCAGGCCGTGTGCATTGGCTATCAACCCACAACCTATCATGCCCAGCCTGGTAGTCATTCCTGCTGTTCGGAGTAAACATGAACATCACGCTGTGGGAATGGTATGGAAATTCCTTCACGGTCAAAACGAAGTTTGACTTCACGCATGATGTCCCAGTAAACATCCCAGTAGTCCTCGGTTTTGGTCCAGGGCCGGACAATGAAATTAACCGATGAGTCACCCAGTGTGTGCAGTCTGATCATGGGTTTCGGTTCATCCAGGGTTTTCTCGTGGTTAAGCACGATCTCACGTAATACCTGTTCAGCCAGCGCTATATCGTCGTCATAACCAATGCCGAATTCCAGGTCGACCCGTCGCTCCGTCTGGGCGGTTACATTCTTGATCACATCTCCCCAGATCTTGCTGTTGGGCACAACAAGTGTCTGGTTATCAAACGTGACGATGGTGGTTGATACCAGGTTCATTTTTTTCACCAACCCTGATGCACCGGTAACTTCCACGAAATCATCGACATCAAAAGGCCGGTAGATCAGGATCATAGAGCCTGCTGCAAAATTACCCAGTGTATCCTGCAGGGCAAAACCCACGATAAAGCCAGCCACGCCGAGACCGGCCAACATCGGGGCCAGTGATATACCCACCTGTGACAGGGCCATCAAAATACCAAGTGCCATCACGAATCCACCTGAGGTGGAAACGAGAATGTTTTTCAGCAATTCTGACATATCCAGGCTGGACTTATCGCTGGCCATTCGTACAACCCTTTTGGTCAGGCGTGACAAGGTTCTGAATATCAGCAACACAACAATAAATAAAAGGAGATTGAAGATCAGATCCGGTGCATTTTCTTCCATGCCGCCTTGTAAACTACGCCAGCTATCCTGTAACACGGTAAGAATGGCAGTCGAAGTGAATAAACTGATCGAGAGGTCGCTGGATTGCTGCAACATTACAGCTTTGTATTCGGAACTATCCAGTCCAAGACTATCAAGCACCAGAATAATGGCATCAAGGCGATAGATGTTGGTATCGTGTCGTGCAGTGAGATTCTTCGCTGCCTGATCAATATCTGCATTGCGGGGGTCTTGTGACAACCGGGCTTGCACGTTTTGTTGCGCCGCATTGGTAAACTCGATTCGGCCTGCCAGTGTTTCGGCATAAAGATGAAGTTCCGGCGCCATCTGTTCACGTAGTTTGTCGGCAGCCAGGCCCAATGATTCACGGCTTTTGATATGGTTCGCCAATGCCTCGTAGTACTTGATCCGGATCGACTCCAGGCTGCGGACATAGGCTTGAGCCGTAACGTGCGTTGCGCCGCTAAGTTCACTCAGTAAAGAGTTGTGTTTGGCAACTTTCTGTTTGATGTCATCAATGCGTTTAAATAATGTCTTGCCCAGATTCACACCGAACCCGGCCATTTGTTCCGTGATGTTTTTTCTTTGCGGGGAACCTTCGGGCAGGCTGGTTGTTTTAGAGACCAGTTCATCGTAATCCGCCAACAGTCTGAATATGCGTTCGTCCTGTCGGTAAACCAGGACTTCACGATCAGACGCATTGACTGTTTTGATCTTTTTGATCAAATATCGAAGTGCCTCGATATCGTGGTCGAGCGTGCCCATCAATGTCTCTATGCTGCGGGCATCCTCGGTTGTTTCACTCGCGGCCAGGGAATGGGCGGTCAGGAAGCCTGTCATTAACAGGCCCAGTAAAATTCTGGTCAGGTAACTCACGGTACTGCTCCGGGATAGATTGATTGTGCTTTTGCTTGTCAAAGCAATATAGGTGCAATCATTCATTATTACTGATTAATGAAAGGATTTATACAGTTGCTCCAATTGCTGACCTGCTGCTTCCGCATTGCGTTGCTTGATGTGCCCGAAACCGCGAATATTCAGGATCAGTGTCGCAATTTCAGTTGCAACTTGCAGGTTCTCGCTGGAAAGTGAAGTGCATATGTCGGTAATCGTTTGCTCGTACTCATCAATACGTGCGCGTTCATCCCGGCGTTCGCGGGTATAACCAAACATGTCAAAAGGCGTACCGCGAAGAACTTTAAGATGTGCGATAACCCTCAGGAATGGCCTGATCCAGGGGCCAAAGGCCAGCTTGCGTATCTGGCCGGTTTTGGGGTCGCGACGGGTGATGAAGGGTGGCGCAAGGTGATGGGTGATTTTGGGTTTACCCGAGATTGTCGCCTCTAACTGGCGCGTGAATGCTTCACTGGTATGTAGTCTTGCCACTTCATATTCATCTTTGTAGGCCATCGCATGGAAAAAGCCTTTTGCCACTGCGTGAGCAAAGTTTTCCCCGCTCTCATCCAACGGACGCGCTGCTTCCCGTGCCTTGTCGACCAGTGAGCGGTAGCGCCTGGCATATTTGGAATTCTGGAAGTCAGTCAGGTATTGCTCATGCACGGCGATCAGATCATCCAGTGTTTTGTCAGCAGCAGAACCTACTGCTTTGCCGATGCCCGTCAGCTCCTGCATCAGCGCAGGGTCATGTGCGGCCAGCCGCCCATAGGTAAAACAACGGGTATTGGTGTCAGAACCGGCTCCGTTAAGATGGATGGCCTGGTTGATGGCCTCGGCACTGATGGGGATGGTACCAGCCTGCCAGGCATAGCCCAGCAACAGCATATTGGCCGTGATGGTATCCCCGGCAAGCCTTTCGCTGAGTCTGGTGGCATTGATAAACATCGGTTCGAGATTGCCAACAGCAGCAGAAATTCCGTTTTTGAGCCGTGTGGCGTCCAGCATGCTGCCCGGGTCCAGCACATTGCTGCCAGTGGGTGAAACATGGGAGTTTACGACAGCCCTGGTGAAATTCTCTCCAATCCGTCCGGCAGTTTCCCTGTCGAGCGCGGTCACCATGTCACCGGCCAGCAGCAGGTTGGCCTGTCCCATCGGAACACGTGATGCCTGGATGGTGTCGGTCTTCTCATTGACCCTGATATACGACATGACTCCGCCACCTTTTTGCGCCAGGCCCGGAAAGTCCAGAACCGAGCTTCCCAGCCCCTGTAAATGCGCGGCCATGCCGACAATGCGACCGATCGTGACAACACCCTGACCCCCGATGCCGGTTACAACCATGTTGAATGAATCCTGCAATTCCGGAATTTCAGGTTGCGGTAAACTGGCAATCGCATTTTCCAACTGGCTGGTTTCATTCGCCAGGATCGTGGCTGGCCTGGCACCGGTGATGCTGATAAAACTGGGGCAGAACCCCTGCAGGCAGGACATATCAATATTGCACGAAGACTGGTCCACCTGGCGCTTTACACCGAAATCGGATGGTCTTGGTATGACGGATAAGCAATTGGATTTTTTGACACAATCTCCGCAACCTTCGCAAACTGCCTCGTTGATAAACAGGCGGGTTTGCACGCCCAGTGATTCTTTACGCCGGTTGCGCCGGCGTTTTTCAGCAGCGCAGATCTGGTCGTAGATCAATGCCGTCACACCACTCAAAGCACTGAGTTCTTTTTCAACCAGTTCCAGTTCATCGCGATCGTGGGTGGTTACGCCGGCAGCGAATCCCATCGTTTGCGAGTACTTGTCGGGTTGATCTGAAAGGACTGCAATCCGCCTGACACCTTCAGAATGCAGTTGTTGTGTGATTTGAGGCACTGACAAATTGCCATCGACCAATTGACCACCAGTCATGGCCACCGCATCGTTGTACAGAATTTTGTAGGTGATATTGACACCGGCCGCCACTGCCTGACGAATCGCCAATGAGCCGGAATGTGTGTAAGTACCATCGCCCAGGTTCTGGAACATATGCCTGGTTTTGCAAAATGGTGCCTGGCCGACCCAGTTGGCACCTTCGGCGCCCATATGCAAAAAACCACTGGTGTCCCGGTCCATAAAGACTGACATCAGGTGGCAACCGGTGCCTGCAAGTACGCGGCTGCCCTTTGGCGGAACGGTGGAACGGTTATGAGGGCAACCGGAGCAGAAAAATGGTGTGCGGGTCGTGCCGAGTGACGCGATGGTGTCTTCCTGTTGCCGGATACGTGCAAAATACTCCCGGGCAAGTTGCTGTTGTGCAATTTCCGGCCACTGCTGGCTGATCACCCCGGCGATCAGTTCCGGAGACAATATGCCCGTTCCCGGCAACAGGGTTTTACCTTGTTCATCCGTTTTTCCAAGCACCGTAGGCCGGCTTGATTCCGGCAGGCTATACAGTGCCTCCTTGAGTTGGCTTTCGATAAAACTACGTTTTTCTTCGATGACCAGTACTTTTTCAAGACCCGAGGCGAAATTGATCGCAGCGGAGGTTTCAAGAGGCCACGGCATTCCCACTTTGTAAACACCCAGCCCGGCTTGTGCGGCGTGTTCCTCGTCTATACCCAGGTCAGCGAGGGCCTGGCGGACAGAAAGATAGGCCTTGCCGCTGGTGACAATGCCAAAGCGCATCCGTTTCTTGTCGCCCCAGATAAGCTGGTCCACGGGATTTGCCTTTGCGAACGCGAGCGCGGCAGGCAGTTTAAAGTCCTGTAACCTGGCCTCGGCTTCAAGTTGCCGGTAGGGCCAGCGGTAATGAAGCCCGCCAGGCGGTTGTTCAAAATCAGGCAGGATAATCTCTGGACGCTCACTGCTCACACCTACAGATGCCGCCGATTCAATGATTTCGCTCTCAATCTTAAGGCCAACATAACAACCCGAAAAACGCGACATCGCCCAGCCGAGCAAGCCGAAATCCAGTATTTCAGAAATGCTGGAAGCATGCAGTACCGGCATCATCCAGGAGGCAAACAATTGTTCACTTTGGTGTGCCATGGCAGATGAGATGGCGTTGTGATCATCACCGACGACAACAAGTGCGCCGCCATTTGCTGAAGAACCCATTGAGTTTGCATGTTTGAGTGCATCGCTGGCGCGATCGAGGCCGGGGCCTTTGCCATACCACAGCGAGAATACGCCATCACAGGTGACATCGGCCTGGGCTGCAACCTGTTGTGTGCCGATGATTGCGGTTGCTGCAAGTTCTTCGTTTATACCCGGCACAAAAGTGATTTGATGCTGGTCGAGTAAAGGTTTTAGCCTTGCAAGTATCATGTCGTAACCGGCAATGGGTGAGCCGCGATAGCCGGAGATAAACCCACTTGTATTCAGTCCTGCCTTAATATCCCTTATTTTCTGCTGCAAAGGCAGGCGGGCGAGAGCCTGGGTGCCGCTCATGAATACCCGGCCGTTTTCGAGTGTAAAGGTATCCTGCAGCGTAGTTTGTATTTGTACTGTCATGTCCGTTGTTCCAGGTTGTCCCACAGCCGACCTAAGAGTTTGTTCAGGTTTTCCAGTTCAGTCGCTGCGAAACCTTCAATGGTCTGTTCATAATGACGCAGTTCCAGTGGGCGTATTTGCCTGAACATCTGCTTGCCGGCATCTGTGAGAAAAACCTGAACCACCCGGTTATCATTGCTGGCGAGGCGCCGGGTGACGAGTTTGTCGCGCTCCATCTGGTCGATTACCCGGCTAAGGGCTGGTTGCTCAATGACCATGTACTCTGCCAGTTCACCCATGCTGCGGCCATCGGTGGCGGTTAAAACAGACAGAGTCCGCCAACGGGACAATGTCATTTTTGCCGGGCGCAGGTCATTTTTCAGATTCAGCGTCAGGCGGTTGACAATACGAAATAACTGGTAAGGCAGGTAGTCCTCAAGCGGTGCACCTGCTGCCAGTTCATGCGGCTTTTGATTTTGTACAACGGTCATGGGTTTTCAGCGGGGCCTTGCCCGGGTTTTGTCAGGGCGATGATGATATGTAATATTATATGATATTACAACTAAATATTGGTTCTGAAATAATAGAGACGCTACAGTCGCCCGTGCTTCGTGTTTCCGACATAATATGCGGATGAGCAATTCCAACGATACAATTAACTACGTATACGACTTTGTGCCGGATATTGGCGAGGCTGTTGAAGTTATTCCCGGTCTCAAATGGCTGCGCTTGCCTTTGCCGTTTTTACTGGGACATATCAATGTCTGGCTGGTGCGTGATGGTGATGGTTGGGCGATCGTCGATACGGGTATATTCACCTCTGCAACAAGGGAAGTCTGGGATGGTGTTTTCAGGCAAAGCCCGGGAAATACCCCGATTACAAGGGTATTTGTGACCCACTTGCACCCGGATCATGTCGGTTGTGCGGGTTGGCTATGTGAGCGCTTCGATGTTGAATTATTCATGTCCCGGGATGAATACTTGCTGTGTCGTCTGCTGGTGTCTGATACCGGATTGCCGGCACCGGAAGAAGGGCAACGTTTTTATCGTTCGGCCGGGTTTTCTGAAGAACATATGTTTCGTTACATCGAGATGTTCGGCTCATTTGGTAAGGTTGTAGCGCCGTTACCGCAAGCCTATCATCGACTATTTGAAGGGCCTGTACTTAATATCGGTGAGCATGAATGGCAGGTAATAACCGGACATGGTCATTCCCCGGAGCATGCCTGTCTGTATTGTCCGGAGCAAAACGTACTGATTTCCGGCGACCAGATACTACCGACCATTTCATCCAACGTCAGTGTTTTTCCCACCGAACCGGCGGCAAACCCATTGGCTGGCTGGTTTGAATCGCTGCACCGTCTGAAAGATATATTGCCGGATGATGTGTTGGTATTGCCGGCGCATGGCAAGCCTTTCCGTGGCGTCCAATCACGCCTGGGTGCATTGATAGAGGAACATGAAACCGGACTGGTGGAACTGAGAAAGTTATGCAGCGAGCCTAAACGTGCTGTGGATGTATTCCCGGCATTATTTAAAAGCAAGATCACAGATAACAGTCTGATCATGGCGACAGGTGAGGCTGTCGCACATTTGAATTACCTTTGGTATTCAGGTGAAATGCAAATTGCCAGGTTTGAAAATGGGGTTCGCTGGTACCAGACCAGGTAGTGACAGACATAGACTCACTCTTTCAGGCTCGCTTCAAACCCGGCAAATAATTTTGTGTCAACGTGTCCGCACTCTTCACTTCATCAATCCATGTTAAATTGAACCCAACTGTTTCCGCCAGGTGCAACATGCAACTGCAACAAGACATCATAGTCACCAAACTGTATCCGCCAGTGGCGCGATCCGGTTTGATTTCGCGTGGACGCCTGGGCAGGTTGCTGATTCCTGCCAGCTTGCCAAAGCTGGTTCTTGTAACCGCGCCGGCGGGTTATGGCAAGACCACGTTGCTGGCACAGTGGATTGACCTGTTGCGAAGTGAAAACTATGACTGTGCCTGGTTCTCGGTAGATGTGAGCGATTCCGAGCCTGTGGAGTTTCTGCGCTACCTGATAAACGCACTGCAGAGCGAAATCCCGGGCCTGGGTGAAGAGAGTCTGCGTACGCTGGAAAGCCGGTCGCAGATTGACCCCGGTGAGATTGTCATTAGCCTGATAAACGAGATCGCGGGGACCGGTCGGGAGATCGCAGTTTTTCTCGATGATTTTCACAACATCAAATCCAGGGTGGTTACGGAGATAGTCGGTACTTTTATTGCTCGAGGACCGTCAAACCTGCATTTCCTGCTGGCAAGCCGTGCGGTGCCTGATCTGCCGGTTGCAAGTTTGCGGGCGCATGCAGAGGTGGTGGATATTTCCGCAGAGAATTTGCGTTTTAGTGCTGAGGAAGTTGCCCGGTTTCTTCGTGAAGCACGCGGACTCGATCTGAGTGATGAGCAAATTGAGCGTTTGCTGGATCGAACCGAGGGATGGGTTGCCGGCCTGCAACTCGCTTCGCTGTCGCTGGGCCAATCCGAACATCGTGATGAGTTTATCGATTCATTCTCGGGCAAGGCCAGGGAAGTCGCAGAATACCTGGCGATTGATGTCCTCAACAGCCTGGCACCGGATATCCAGGAGTTCCTGCTGTACACGTCGATTCTTGAACGTATGAGTTCGGAGTCCTGCCAATGTCTGATTGATCGCGACGGTTGCCAGGATGTGCTGAATCATCTTGAGGACAGTAATACATTTTTACTGCCATTGGACGAGGATCGCACCTGGTACCGTTACCATCACCTGTTTCGGGAGTTCCTTCTTAACCAGCTCAAGAGACGCCACCCATCGGTCGTTGAAGGTTTGTATCACCGCGCCAGCTTGTGGTTTGCAGAGCAGGGCTACAGTAACGAAGCCGTGACCTATGCGCTGGAAACCGGTGACTTCGACCGGGCAGCCCTGCTGGTCGAACAGCACGCGCTGCATCTTTTACACAGGGGCCAGATGCCCCGTCTTTACAACTGGCTCAGCAAACTCCCGGATCCTATGACCGAGCATCGGCCGCGACTGCCCATGTTGCGGTGCTGGGCGCTCTTTCACATGAACCGGCCTGAAGAAGCCGCAAAGGCGCTGTATCAGGCTGAGTACATCATTGGACGGCAAAAAGACAAACTGGAAAGTGAAGAGCTGGCAGCGCTACAGGAAGAGATGAAGGTTCTGCGTGCCGGAGTTGCCTGCGTACAGGACAATATGGAGACGTTGGAGCGGTTGGCAAGTGAGCCGGTGAGGGAAGAGCTGATCCCACCATATCAGATGGGGGCGATGTACAACATGCTCGGCTATTCACGGCTTGTGAAAGGTGAGTTCAAACTTGCGGGAGAAACACTTGCGAAGTCACGCCGTTACCACGAACGGGCGGGTTCATCGTTTGGTCTGGCTTATTGTGGCATTTTTTCAGGTATGTTGAATCTCAGCCGTGGGAAAATACACAGCGCGGCTGCCGAATTTCGTCAGTCTGAAGACGTATCGATACTGGATTGCGGAGAGCGCTCCGCAGGTGCAGCGGTGGCGCGTTTAATGCAGGGTGTCGTGCTCTACGAATGGAACCGGCTCACCGAAGCGGAGTCTCTCATTACAGCAAATACAGGCCTGGTTGAGGAGTGCACAATAGCGGAGGCGCTGGTGCTCGGGTATATCACGCTTGCCAGGATCAGAATTGCACAAAATCGCCGGGATGATGCGGAACAATGCTACATGAAGATGCGCCTGATTTGTGAGCAGAAGAACCACCGCCGTTTACTGCTCCTGGTCGAGAATGATGTTATTCGCATGATGATCAACCGGGGTGATGCAGGTGCTGCGGAGCGTATCGTGAGCAGGCTGGATATTAGTATGGACGGGCAAGCGGGTGAATTCACCAATCGCTGGGAGCCTGCCGTTTGCCTGGCAGGTTTGATCCGGGTGCGAATGCTGCTGGCCAATGGCCAGCCAGACAACGCGTTGCGTGATCTTCGACGACTGCGCAACCTGGCCATCAAGGCAGGGTATATACGGCTGTCGATTGAAATTCTGACGTTGATGGCGTTGGCGGAATTCGATCGTGGGGAAAGCGTGCCAATGGTGAAATATGCTGTTGCTGCCTTGAACTTGTCCCCATCTTCCGGCTTCCTGCGCATATTTCTGGACGAAGGTGAAAAGGTCGGGTTAATGCTCAAACAGGTCCAGGCTCGCACTGATAAAGAATTACCAGCATCTGCCCAACGTTTATTGCAGTCGGTTCTGACCTCGTTTAATCGCCCGGCCGGGCAGCGGACCAATCGCGATGTTGATGATCACGGCCTGGTTGAAGGTTTGAGCGCACGTGAACTGGAAGTGCTTGAACTTATTGTGTCAGGCCAGTCAAACGGGCAGATTGGTGAACAACTGGCCATTGCCGAGAGCACGGTTAAATGGCATGTGAAAAATATCTTTGGAAAACTGGGCGTAAAGAACCGGACCTCTGCCGCGCTTGCTGCACAGCAACTTCGGCTTATCTGATAGCCCCTACTTTAGGGGGGGGGTAGTCGATTTAGTAAACCCTACTTAGGGGTCGGGTCAGTCAGTTGCACACTTGTTAACCTGCATCTTTCAAAGAACACTTTGCGTGCGGGGTAACAATTATGACGACTGGTTTTGTCTGGCATGAGATCTATATGTGGCACGACACCGGCACCCATGCGGGCATCATGCCGCCGGGTGGTC
>Ga0164313_10002708_pt1 | contig 15842 bp, 24 predicted proteins | sample GuaBasSedimGuay4_FD_113735 | JGI IMG/M metagenome (GOLD analysis project Ga0164313, IMG submission 113735) | Subseafloor sediment microbial communities from Guaymas Basin, Gulf of California, Mexico - Guay4, Core 4569-4, 0-3 cm | ecosystem: Environmental > Aquatic > Marine > Hydrothermal vents... | reverse complement strand
TATGTTGAATGGATTCCTTATTTTGGAAATTTTAAAGGAACAATGTGGGCTTCTTATTTAGCAAGTGATACTGTTGCTTATTACAATTTTGATGAAGCTTCAGGAGATTTAATAGACCAAGCTTCAACTTATGACGGAACTGTTGTAGGAGTAGATTATGGAGCAACAGGAATAATAGGGGATGCTTATGATTTTGAATCGGGTGATGCAGGAGATTATATACAAACAGGACTTCCAATATTAACTTATGCAGATTTTTCTATTTCTGTCTGGATAAAAATAGAATCATACTCAAGTTCAGCAAGAATAATTAACTGGCGAAATTCCGGAAATAATAATCCTATAATTGAATTAAGTCCTTCTAATGATAAAGTTTTCTTTAGATTACGAAGTAATATTGGAAGTGGAATTACAACTTTATATACAGCAACAACTTTAAATACAGGAACTTGGTATCATTTAGTTGCTACTTTTGACCAAAGTACAGGAGAACAAAAATTATATTTAAATGCAGGAACACCTACTTCTGTTACTTATACTGGCGGAGCAATGACATTTGATAAAGCAGCTATTGGGGGGGCTTGGAACTTGCCAACTACATCGGAATTTCCTAATTATGGATGGTATGACGGATTAATTGATGAAGTAGCAATATTTGACAAAGCATTAAATTCAACAGAAGTAGAATTTTTATATAATTCAGGAAGTCCAGGAAGTGAACAACAATATCCTTTTGAAGCAGAAGGAGTAATAGATATTAATTATTCTGTAGCATTGCCTTTAGGAGTTATAAGATTTGAAAACTGTTCGCCAGATTGGGAAAACGCAGATAGTCGCCCAATCGGACAGACAAGCGACATTGCTGCAATAAACGCAACAAATAATGGAACAGGTACAGGAGATTTTTTAATAAACTTGACAGGGGCTTTAAACACAGGTTGGACACTTTTTGCATCAAACGATAGTTTAATTAATAACATAACCTTAAATACAACAGCCCAAACAATATGGTCAAGTGTTGGAGCAGGAGAAACAAAAGAGATCTGGTTAAAAGCCAACTGCTCTTATATCTCCTCGAATCCAGGACAGAGCATAAGTTTGTGGGTAAAGTAAAATGCCAATTCCAATTTATGCTGAAATCAAGAAAGAACTAAGTGAAAGTTTCTCTTTTAGTGATAGCGCGACTAAAGATCCTTCAAGAACATTATTAGAGAGCCAGAATTTGTCTGATGATTATTCAAGAATTTGGCTGGCAACTCCAGAACTGACAGATAGTTTCTCTTTTAGTGATAGTGTGATTAAAATCCCTTCGAGAGAATTATCTGAAAGTTTTTCTTGTATCGACGAGAAATTAAAAAACATAACCAGAGCACTTACAGAAAGTTATTCTTTAACCGATGAAGAAATAAAGTCTATTATAAGAATTATTTCAGAATCTTATTCTTTAAGTGATAATATTAAATCACAACTGGTTTATTTACAATTATTAAGCGAAACATTCGGATTGTCCGATAGTTATTCAAGAATTTTAAATGTGATAAGAACATTATCAGAAACAACAAACCTGTTAGATGGAGACATAAAAACAATTCAAAGATTAATATCAGAATCCTTTTCATTGAACGACATAAAAACAAAAAATATAGAAAGGCTATTATCAGAAAATCCACAATTAACAGACAAAATTTTAAAATTAATATCTAGAGAAAAAGCAGAATCTCTAAGTTTATCAGATAAATACACAAAAATCTGGAATCTCAACAGAATATTATCTGAAGATTATAATCTATCGGATGGAGATTCAAAAAGCATTGCAAAGATATTATTAGAAAGTTTGGGATTAATAGGCCAATATACAAGAACATTGAATCTTTTAAGAGAATATTCAGAAAGTTTTAATATATCTTCGGATATTAGTTTCAAACAAATTAAAGAATTATTGGAAAGTTTGAATTTATCTGATGGAGATATCACACTAATAATTACAAAATTGTTAATAGAAAGTTTTAATTTCGAGGATAATTTTATAAAATTTATAACCAATTGGTTGAAATCAGATACCATAAAATCAGACATACAAGATATAATCCAAGATGAAGGAATCACTGCAACTCTGATCAGACAAACAGAAACAGTCGATGGACAAGGAGGAGTAACTGATGTGAGTGAAAAAGAGTACACAATTTATGTGGTCCCACAAGACATAATCAGGGACGATCGTCAGATTCACGAGATGGGGTTGGCTCTCCCTGGAACAGAAAGGATTTTTTTATTTCACGAATATCCAGACTCAATCACAGGAAATGGAAATCTTATCCCCCAAATAGGAGATCTTATAAAAGATGATGAAGATATATATTGGCGTATTGAAGAGATCACTTCTGAACATGAAATGGAAGGATCAGAAATTTTCAAAAGCGCTTTAATTAAAAAGGTGGACTTAACACAATGACCTATCCAGACTTAAGATCAGACATACAATCAATAATCCAGACTCACGGTCAGCAGGGCACATTAATCAGACCAACAGAAAATACTGGAAGTATGGGAGATACAAAAAGTTTGGGAGTTGCTGGTTATACAATATTTTTTATAATGCAAGCAATTACAAAAAAAGACAGACAGATTCATGAGATGGGATTAGCTATCCCAGGAAATGTAAAAGGTTTTTTTTATCATGAATATCCAGACTCAATCACAGGGCATGGAACTCTGACTGTCAAAGCTGGAGATAAAATCACAGACAAGAATAATAAAGTGTGGAGAGTTGAGCAGATCATAGGTAGAAGGAAAGCAAAAACAAAGGAGATTTTCAGGACAGCAGTTTTAAAGAAAATAGATCTTGATCAATAAAATGAAACTAAAATTTAAAATTCAAAGTCAAGTGAAGAAAAAAGAGACAATCGAGCATCTGAAAAGGGTTTTATTCAGTTCAATGTTAAAAATGCACGAGTTGGCAACTCAAAATGCACCAGTGGATACTGGAAGACTAAGAAACTCAATTATTTTAAAACCAGCAACTCCAGGATATTCAAATTATATCATATCAGATGGTGTTGATTATGGAATTCATGTGGAATATGGAACAAATCCACACTACGTAAGCCCAGAAAATTTAAAGGGATGGGCAAGAAGAGTCTTAAACAAAGGAAACTTGGCATATCCAGTTGCAAAATCTATTGCAAAATATGGAACAGAGGCACAACCATTTATGCGTCCCGCATTGGACCAAGTGAAGAATGTATGGGTGAAAAGGTTCGTAGAAAAAGAATTCAGGAAGAACAACAATGTTTAAATAATCTGTTGAGCTTTAAAAATTAAGGCCAAGAGGCCATTCAAATCCAAGAGGTAAAATGGTATTCATAAGTCCAAAAAATGTATTAGTAGATTTTCTTAGAAATAGGTTGACTGATCCCAGAAGTAGAGCAGAATCATCGACGACAGAAGAATTCGATGGAGGATCAACAGAATTCAGTTTAAGCCCTCCAAGTGGAAGTCTTTCAGCAATTACAAGTGTGACAGTTGGAGGAACAACTCAAACAAAATGGAAAGATTATTATATTGATTTTCAAAACCAAAAAGTTATTTTTTATTCTAATACTGCCGCAGGAACAAACAATGTGGACATAACTTACAAATATGGAACAACTAATTGGATATATCCTGATAAAGCAAAAACAACATTAAGCAGGACTTCATTCCCAAGAATAAACGTGCTGGTTGTGAGTGGAACAGGAGAAAGACTCGGACAATACAATTCAGATGTAGAATCAGTTATGAGATTTCAAATAGACGTCTGGACAAAAGAGAATCAAGTATTCACAATCGATTCAGTAAAATATGAAGGGGATAAACTCGCAGAATACCTCGCACATCAAATCATGGTTGCCTTTAGATCATATGAAGACGACCTTCACCCATCACTGTACAATTACACTCCTGTTGGAATACCAAGAGATCTCGGATTTAATCAAGAGATGGAATGCTTTCACACGATCGTGGAGGCAGAATTAAAAGGGATTAATGTTTCCGAAGGAGAATAAATAAATTAGAGGAGGTAAAAATCTTATGACTGAGTATTTTTTAGGAAAAAGAGAACAAATCGCAATGTGTCCGGAAGATACGTGGGCAAACTTAGGAGCAAAAACAATGGCTGATGATGGATTTATCGTCGGAAAAAATGTGCAGATTACTCCTGATTTTTCAAAGAATTGGCAGGAAATTTTAACAGCAGGAGTAAACAGTAGAGACATCGATTCAATGGAAAAAGGACCTGAATCTTACAGATTCACATTGACATTTAATCCAACAAACTGGAAGTTTTTGAGATATTGCGCACATGGAACTGTAACAAATACAGATCACACAACATATTACACTCACACATTTACAGCGACAGATGTGGTTAAATCTTTCACTCTTGAATGGGCTAAAAGACAAAGCGCAACAGGAACAGACCATGTGATTACTTTGACTGGATGTATTATCACAAATCTAGCAATCTCATTCGCAAAAGGAACAGGAGCTACTGAAGGATTCGTGACAGTTACAGCAGAATGTATTGCTAAATCAGCAAGTCCAGGAACAAGCACCACAACAATTGCAGCAGAGACAGAGGATGCATTTCAATTTAGAATGGCTAAGTTGACCTATGCAGGATCAGAAGTCACAGAAGTTAATTCAGGGGAATTGACAATAGATAACGGAATAGATGAGACAGATTGTAGATATTGCAATTCTACGCTAGATCAAGCAATAGGAGAGCCAATTCCAAAAGTCCGAAGATACACTTGCAGGTTTAACATCAACCAAAAAGATGACACTTACTTCGATGACTGGAATGATCAAGTGGTAGTGCCAGGCACAAACAAACTTGAACTTACAAGAGGAACAAATGACAAAGTGACATTTACTTTTACAGATGTTTATCTGCAAAGTGCAACAAGTCCAACAAATATCGATGGAATCACAAATGTTGATGTAGTTGGAACAATTAAATCTGTTGCGATAGAGGCCGAAGACGACCTCGACGATTATTAAATTATAGGAGGCTAAAAATGTATGAAGAAGACTTCGTGAAAGAAGATTTGGTTGAGTTTGAGATAGAAGGAAGAAAGTTCAAATATAAGCCAGCAACTACAGAAGATGAAAGCATTTGGATAGAGGAGTATATGGAAATTGTTGATGGGAAACCAAAACAAAATCTAAAAAAATTAACTGAATGCAAAATAGGAAATTTGATTGAAGTTCCATATACCCAAGAAACAATTAAGAAAATTCTTGGAATCAATAAAGAATGGAAAAATTTGAACAAACAAGAAAGATGGAAACTTATCGGAAAACTTAACCCAAGGTTTTTTGATAAGATAATCAGAAAAATCAATGAAATAGACTCTCCAGACACAGAAGAAAAAAAAAATTAATATTTAAAATCCAAACATCAGATCTTGAAAGAGGATTTAAAATAACAAAAGAAGAAGAAATCCCTTGGCTTAAATATTTATTTTTTGAAGCAGGAATAAGCCCAAATGAATTTAAAAGATTACAAATGAGGGATATAAAAGATATTATGGATATAAAGCAAGCAATCGGACAAAGAAGACATCGTGAAAATAAATTAAATGAATTAAAATCAAAAATGGGGATAAGGTAAATGGTTGAAGTAGGTTCAATTAGTATAGGAGGAAATATTGAAACTTCGGAAATAGAAAGAGGTCTCGGCCGTGTAGAAAAAGGATTTGCACATATCGAGGCAAAAGGAAAGGGAGTAAATGCTGATTTTGAAAGATTATTTTTACAATCTAAAAGATTGGTTACTTCCTTAGGGGCTATGGCGATAGTAGGAGCTGGGGCAATGGTAGCACTTGCTAAGGGAGCACCTGCAACAGCGGGGGCTATGGCAAAATTAAAGGTTTCCGCGGGAAAACTAATGAGAACATTAGGAGAGGCCCTTGCACCGGCCTTTGATTTGGTTTCTGAGGCTTTTAATAAATTTGTTGGTTGGATTGATGAGCATAAAGGAGCAATTAGTTGGTTCACTACAACAACACTTGGAGGATTGTTAGATGCAATTGAAGGAATAAAAAAAGGGTGGAATTGGATTACAGATAATATTAAAGATATTTCTGCAAAAATAGGATTAAAATTGGATCTTGGTGATAAATTAAACTGGTTATGGGAACATTTTGGGCCAGAAGTTGTTGGAGGGTTAATCGGAGCTTGGGTTGGAGCAAAAATAGGAGGACCAACAGGAGCATTAATTGGGGGGCTTGGTGGTGCTGGATTGACATATACTGGGAGAAGAATAGAAAATCCAAGATTAACTATGGATGAATCTTTAGTTGTTGGAGGAATTTTAAGTTTATTATCTGGATTTACAAGAAACCAATTAAATAGATTATTAGATCCTTCTTTAATTTAAAATGACAATGAAAATTGAAAACTACAGTGGAACAGCAAACACCTTTACTTGGAAGTACAATCCAAACACCTTCGACGATGCGATTAGTTCAAACTACACAATCACAAATATAGACTATCAAAGATATCATATTTTTGTAAGTGGAGGGGGTGTTGCACCAAAACAAATAGTTTTAACAGGGCACTTTTCTGGAGCAGATAAAAATACAGATTATAGAACATTATCTGGACACTTTATGGAAAATACAAAATTAAAAAAACTTTATTTTGATTCAGACAGGTTCTATCTTGGAGTTGGAAAGGAGATTAAAAAAACACACTCTGGAGGAAGAACAAATTTTATAGATTATGTTGCCACATTTGAAACAATCGTCGGAGTTTTATTTGATAACACTCAACAGACTCATACTGATGGGAGTGCAGAAAAAACAAACAACGGTAATGTAACAACTTTTATAGAGGAGATTTCTGGAACAGTCACAAGTGGAGCAAGCGATGTTGTTATATCTGATAGTCTTGGAAATGAAATCACAATTCCCGCAGCAAGTTTAACAACTGGCCAGACAGTAGTTATTAAATTTGTAGAGATGGTTGATTCAGGGGATGGGATTTATGTAACTGAATTTAACTATACTACTGTCGCAGGAACCCAAATAAAGACTGTTAAGACTACAGATGGATTCGGAATTATCCAATTAGGAGCTGGAAGAACAACTGCAGATATTACAGTCACAAATCTCGACGCAGGTTATACAATTAAATTCAGAAATGCATATTCATCATGATGAAAATTTTTACTAATGGATGTTTTGATCCTTTAAGTTCGTGGCATAGAAAATATTTGGAAGAAGCAAGTAAGATGGGAGAGTTGATTGTGGGGGTTAATTCTGATAAATCGATGGAGAGAATTAAAAGAAAACCTTTGAATTCTGAAAACGAAAGATTAAGAGCACTAAGGAGTTTAAGAGAAGTTAATGTAGCTGTAATATTTAAAGAAGATAATCCAATAGAATTGATCAAAAGAGTTAAGCCAGATATTTATGTGAAGGGAGGAGATTACACAATTGAAACGATTGATCAAGAGCTTAGAAAGTTTTTGGAAAAAGAAAAGATAAAAATTAAATTTACAAAAAAATATGAAAAATGAGCAGTTATATCATAAATGTAAAAAACACTTCTGGAGATGAAGGAACAGTCATAGCAGATATTGGATTTTCTTACACAGATAATTTAAATGCTATTAATGAAGGACAATTAAAAATTTCTGGAACTGGAGAAACTAAAAGAGATTTATTTGAAGTTGGAAGTGAAGTTAAAATTTATAGAAATGGGACTCTTGAATTCCATGGAATAATAGATGGGATTTCTTATTTGGATGGAGGGGGAATATCTGCAAATTTAATGGGATATGAAATTTGGCTGGCAAAAGAGAATGGAACATATCCAAGTTCTCCATGGAGTTCAACAGCAAGTGCGACAATCGCAAACGCAATAATTGGCGAATCAAACTATTTCTCAGCAGGAACAGTTGAAGCAGGATTAAATATTGACTTTCGGGCAAGTGAAGGAGATAGTTTATATAATGCATTAAAGAGATTAGTCAAGAGAGTTGGTCAGGACATAGGAATAGATTATGCGAATTTAGAAGTGGATATCTTAGATCACAAAGGAAATTCAACAAGCGTTCAAACATTTAACGACGGAATTCAAATAGGGGATGTAGTTGCGAGAAAATCCTATCCTATTGCAAATTATGTGAAAGTCTTTGGAAAATCTGAAGGGCAAACAAGAATAAAAAGTGATTCAGGTCATGGTCAGGACGCAACAAGCCAAAGCACATATGGAGTTATAACAAAAATTTATAACGATCCATCAGTTGACACAGTAGACGAAGCAAATGCACTCGCAGATCAATTAGTTGCAAAATACAAAGATCCTGTAAAAGTTTATGAATTTGATGTCTGGAATCCAAATCAAAATTTAGTAAGTGGTGATGTAATTACCTTAAACTCAACAACAAAAGGATTAAATGCAGAAGAAGTGAGAATTGTATCACTGGAAAGAGGAGTAAGAGGAGATAAAGAATTTCTAATTTTAGAAGTAACTAACAAAGAATATTCTGAAAAATCAAAAGGAATTGATTCAAAAGTTGCAGAAATAGAATATCAAAACAATATGAGGCAAACTTATGATTCCTTTCAGGCAGAATATGCAAATGCAAACGTGCCAACTTGCATAGGTGGAGATTCTTATTTTTGTTCTGGATGTTGGAATATTGGCGGAAAACTATGGTACAATGGGATAGTTACTTGTTTGTGTGATATTTTTTCAGTTTGTTATGGAAATCAATATTTATCTTTTGATTCTAACATGACTGTATGCGCGCCACAGTTTCAAGCAGGATTTCATGAAGGAGTAAGTTCATGTTGGTCTATTTTTAGCGCCGGGATAGATATGTGTGGAGCATGTATAATTAATGCTGGAACTATCTGTGCAAATTGTTTTTGTGGACCAGGAGCTGGTGGTGAGGGATTATGGACAGAAGGAACCTATTCTTATATAGTCCCTTGTAATAGTTGTTCCATTTGTGTGCCAGGAATTCAATCAGGGGACATTATTCCAATTGGAGCAGATTGTTTGGGATGTGCTGCTAGTCCAGGAGTTTGGGAAAAACTTTATGTTAATTGTATAACAGGACCTTCTGGAATTGAAATTTATTCTAATGGAACAAAACTTGCAGATTTTGGGGCTACTTGTACTTGTCTTCCAACAATCAGAACAAAAAACATTCATGCTTATGCAAATGGAAGTTGTTCAGTAGGGATTGATTCGTGTAGATTTGGATGTGGATATATTAATTGTATGTTTACTTGCAGAAAATTAAAGATTCCAGTCGGAACTAACTGTTATTAAAATGGCAATTTATAAAAATATTTGTTCATGGATATTGAAAGGAGTAAAATCTTGTAATGGATGTACTGTTGCTTTTTGGGGGATTAATTTTAATATGCCTTTTCCAGATTTATGGGCAGGAGGTCTTAATTGGTCATGGGATAATGGATATATGTGCACAAGATATTGTAATCTTGGTGGAAGCACTGTTTCTCTTGCGAGTTTATGTCCTGGATATGAAATTGCAACCTCGGATGTTTTATATAGATATTGTGTGACAGACGGAAGTTGTTTAAATGGAATAGCAAAAATGTGGTTAAGATGGCTTAGATCAGGAACTTATTTTATTAATTCATATAGTTTAGGATGCATAGATATTCAGGCACCTGGAAGTGGTTGGACTTGGCAAATGTACGAAAGCATGTACATGACAGGAATAGATTATGATGAAGTTTATACAACTGCGATGTATGGAACAGAAGTTTTAGCAGAATGTTATTCAGGAGATGATCTTTCAATTGGGGAATGTTCAATTGGAGTATGTTTTACAAATGTGCCTTCAACTGCGCAATGCTCTTCAACATTAAGGGGGTATATTTGGGTTGAAGGAAATAATTTGCATTTTATTAATGCAAGATGTTGGGAACATTCAATGACTGGAGATAATCAAGGGAGTGCAGGAGCAGGAAAACAAGGAAGTATCTGGATTGATACGAATCATTATTTACATTGGGTAGGAGCAGATTGTAATGATTATAGGGCTAAGTGGAGGATATGTCAGTTTTGTTCAGACTGGTCAAGTAGTTCAGGACCAAATCCAAGTCCAGGAGCAAGTTATAAAGGAGCAATTTGGGTAGATACAGAATTTGGGAATACTCACTTAGCATATATTGGATGTGACGGAAATAAATATATTACTGGATCAGGGAAATATCCTTACACTGCACCATGAAAGCAAAAATATTGAGTCCAAAACAAGCAGAAGAACTTGGATTAAAAAAACCAAGCATTGTTGGTCAAAGTGTAGTAATAACTAAAGACTCAAAAGACAGTCCTGAAAGGATAATAGAAAAACAAATCATAAGGGAAAATGGAGAAAAAGAATTAATTTTTATGTCTAATGAAAGAAAAGCATATTTTAAAAACAAAGGAAACTTTAAAGATTATATAAAACAATTTAATAAAATACCAAAAAATGTCAAAAAAGATCTCAATTGAAATTGCTGGAGGAATTGGAAAGCATATCATGGCTACAAGTTTTGTTAAGTGGCTCAATGAAAAATATCCCAAAAAGAAGATAATTGTTATTTCTGCTTATCCAGAAATCTTTGAATACAATCCAAGAATTTGGAGAAATTTAAGATTAGGTCAACCATATCTATTTGAGGATTATATAAATGGGGGAGATTTTCGGCGAGGTGAGCCTTATTCAATTGAAGAATATTATCGAGACAAAAACAAAAAACATTTAATGAATGTATTTCCAAAAGCTTATGGATTTAATAAATTAAACGACAACCCACAATCAGAGATTTATTTAACAAATGGTGAAGAAATGGATGGAAAAGTTTACAATGAACAAAATAAACCACTGATTACTTTCCAACCATTTGGTGGATTGCCCCCAGGAATGCAACCAAGCAGAATGAAAATGGACAGTTCTCAAAGGGATATGCCTCCAGAATTAGCCTTGAAGATAGTCCAATCCTTAATAAAGAATGGATTTAAAGTTTTACAACTTAGGGGGCCAAATGAAGTACCAATTCCAGGAACATTACAATTACAATTGCCATTTAGAAATATTATCCCCATAATTAAACATTCAATTGGACATGTAGGAATAGATAGTTGTGGTATGCATGCAGCAGCAGTTTTTAAGAAACCTCAATTAATTTTTTGGGGAGGGACTCATGTAGATAATGTAGGATATGATTACGAAGGAGTGTTTAATATCTTTAATGAAAATTCAATGCACTGTAGACCAAGATTACAAGTTCATGATCAAGCAGCAATATTCCCTTATAAAGATAAAAAAGAAGGATTTGAATTTGACTATTCAGATTCAGAAATTGAAAAGCATATAAATAAATTTATAGAACACATTAAAAAATGAAAAAAACATTAAAAGAAAAATTGAGAGAAAATCCCTGGATGAGGGCTACTTTTGTTTTGGGAACTTTTTTAATTTTTTTGATTGTTTATGGATTCATCTCGGAAAATAATGAAATAAATAATCTGACTTCTTTAGAGACTTTATGTGGTAAGACTACTGCTACGCCATCATGGTTCAATTGGAGGGGAGAATCAATGGGTGTTGGAATGATTATGGGAGAAAATAATACAGTTGATAATTTAATAAAAGAAAAAATTTATTTTGTTTATAATTCAAATTGTGGATGGTGCCAAAAACAAATAGAACTTTTTGGAAATAATTGGGAAAAATATCAAAAGAGCGGTTTTACAAGGGATTGTTCTAAATTAAATTACGGAGGATAAAATGAAAAAATATAGCTTTTGGATTGGACTTGCGAAGACAGCAAAAAATTCAGCAGTTTTGCTTGTGCCTTTTGCACTTGCTTTGTTGGCCTCAGTGCCGGCAGAGTATGCCTGGATTTGTGGACCAGTGATTTATATGCTAAAAAATTGGTATGAAAACCGAACTCAATAATTTTATTAAGAAAAACATAGAAAAGAGAGTTAGGATCGTAGGATTCGCAACATACTTCGGATTGAATGAAGCAGGAGTTGATATCAGTGCATTCGGAGCAGGAGCATCAGAAGTTGTAGATACTCAGAAATTTATGAATTAGGTATCTACAAAAACATCATGGAGATGGTTGATGGGAAACAGAAGAAAACAAAAGAGGAGTAAACTCGAAAGACACCACATCCTTCCAAGATCAAGAGGAGGAGATTCAAGTAGAGAGAATCTTACACATATCCTTGGGAGAGATCATGATTACTATCACGCATTATTTGATAATAAACGACCAGACGAGATCATAGAATATTTAGTGAATTATTTTTGGAAAGGACAAGATTATTGGGTTCAGAAATATTATGATAAAAGAGAGTTGGGCAGGTGATCTCTGTGTCAATGCGTCCTGATTAAGCGAGACCTGCCACTCTTTGCACCAATATAACTACTGAAAAGGAGTTTAAAAAGATTGTTGTTTAACAAAAAAACTCTAAAATAGATATTCTATATATCTATTTGAAAATAATATATATCATAAAGAATAATACCAATCTTTAAAAAGGATTATTCACTTGTAATTCTAAATAAATTCGGAGGTAAAGATGGATAAAAAACAAAACAATACCTTGTTAATCCTTCTTGTGGGTTTGGTCGCTTTATTGAGTTTAATCTCAGTATTTGTAGTAGCAAGCAACAGAGTCGATGAAGAAGCTCTTGCAGATAAAGTTACCACCCAAGTAGTCAGCCAACTTCCAGACGAAGTTGATATTGATGAACTTGCAACAGAAGTTGCAGGAAAGATCAATGTGTCTGTACCAGAAATCGAAGTACCTAAGTTCGAATCGGACGAGAAAGTTAAGGATTTATGGGAAGCCATATACGCTGATGAAATCGAAGAACTCGAAACTGAGGCATACGATATCGCAGTTGAAGAGTTAGAAGATGACAACTATGAATTGATTGAGGAATACCTTGAATCAGCCATAGAAGGATTCGACGAACTCAAAGAAGGGAGTGTCGAAGATTATGAAATAAACATAATCAAACTCGGTATTGATGACGAGGAAGACAAAATTGCAGAGGTAGTGTTCGAACTTGAAGTAGAATACACTTTAAAGGAAGGACCAAGCCAAGATTACAAGAAAGAACTTCTTGTTAAAGCAACTGTCTTATTCGAAGATGGCAACTTTGATGATGAAGAAGTTGATTGGGAAATCCCAATAACTGCGTAAATCATCTAATTCTTATTTTTTTATTTTTTAGTTTTATTTTTTTGTATTTTTAATTAGAGAACACCTCTTTTTCCTGTGGAAAGTCTAGGTTTGTTTGTTTTATTTGTTATTTAATTATTAAAAATATTAAATAATTATTAAAAGAATAATTTTAAAAAAAAGATTTGCACTGGAAATAAAGGTTTCTATTAAATTATAAGAATATAGCAAGTTTTTTAAATAGAGGTTATTTAATAAACTAGATGGTTCGTAATGGAAAAGAATATTATAAATGGAAAGCTAGAGTTAATGTAAGAGATAACTTTATTTGTCAGGAATGTGGAAAACCTGGAAATGAGGCGCATCACATTAAAAGTTGGAAGGAAAATCCTAAATTAAGATTTGATGTTTCTAATGGAAAAACACTATGTCTGGATTGTCATAAAAAGTGCGGGAATGGGGGAAGACCTAAAACAAAATATGGAAAAACTATTTCTTTATACCTTAGTTTTGATAATATTGAGATATTAAAATATAAAGCATTTAAAAATAAAAAATCAATGAGTCAATATGTGGAGGATTTAATAAATGCCAAGGCCTAAAAAGAAAAACTGGAGAATGGCAAGCTATTCTTTAGAGGAGGATATCAAAGAAACACTAAAAGAGATATCAGAATTCGAGGGAATTTCTCAAAGTGAAATGATTGGATTTTTAGTTAGAAATTGGGACGCAGGAATAAATCCAACAAACAAACTTAATAATTTATTAGTAGATAGAAAAAAACTTGCAATAAAGATGGAAAAGATTGATCAAGAAATTGAAAAGATTACAAATCAAATCAAACAATTCGAAGAATGGAAAAAAATAAAATCACAGAAAAAAAACCAAGCAATAGAAATTTTAAAAAGAAATATTTTAAACAAGGATTTTGAGAATGTTGAAAGATTATCTAAAACATGGCAAAGGATGACAGGAATTCCTGCAATAGAATTAATAACTGAGGCAACAGATCAGATAAGGAGATCAGGAATATAATTTATGTTATTGATCATAAAGAGATCACAGAATTCAAGAATCTCCCAGAATTCATCAGTGAAAACATAATATTTATTTAGTTAATTAACTTTGATTTTAAATCAAAATGGAAAGAAAAAAAAGAAAGTTCAAAGATGCACCAAAAGAAGATCCAAAATTCAAACTTGGATACAAAGTGAACCACAAAACTCACGGAGAAGGAATTGTGACTGCAGTACCTCGTGGAGATGGACCTGAATCAGAAAAAATACTTGTCAATTTCTCAGACAAACCAAAACTAGTATTAAAAAAAGGTTGTGAGATTATTGAACGAGAAGAACTAACATTCGAATAATGGTATGGATATCAATCAAAGAACCAACATTTAAAGAGATAGACTTTGCTACGAGGCATGCTGTGTCAAAATCAACAAAACCTTTATTTTATCATTCTAAAACAAAAGAAGCAAAAGAATTAATTGCAGCAAAGAAATGGGTTAATACAATTGAAAAAAAACTCACAATAAATCAATCAATTGAATACAATAAAATTCTCGACGAGCAAAGACGAAAAGAAACAGCTCGAATTAAAAGAAGACACAATAAGTCTTAATTAGTTGTCACTATTGGGTAGACTGGACAGTCGTGACAAAATAGAAACTTTTAAAAAGGATATACACGTATGTAATTACAAGGAGGATAACACAAATGAGTTTAAAAAAAATAATACAAAGGATCTTTGTAAGAAGATATATCGACCTGGGAAGAATTAAACTTTTGGAGGGGAAGGGCTTAATCGCCCTTTTCTAATCCCATGAAGAAGAATGAAAGAAAAAACTTTGAGTGAGAAAAGAATCAAAAAATGGACGGAGGAGCTTAAAAAATGATTAATAAAAAACAATTCAAAAAAGATTTTAACACAGAAATAAATGTTCTTTCAAATGAAGAATTATTAAAGAAATACAATTTTAAATCATCAAAAGAAATGTGCGATTATGCAAGAAAAGAAGATTTAATTATTATTAAGGAAAAAACACAACAAGAAATAAAAGATTTAAATAGATTAAAAGAAAATTTAAATAAAACATTAAAAGAGGTTTTTTAAAATGAGTAAAGAAAAAACTTTGAGTGAGAAAAGACAGGATACAAATAAAGCAACCCAAATGAAAGAATCAAAAAAAATTATCAAGTCTATCAAAAAGAAAGAGAAAGAACTTAACGAACTAATGTCAAGATTAGATGAATTAGGAATGGCTGGAAGAAAAGCAGTTTACTTCAATCTAAAGTTGATAGGTTGGTCTTATGATTTAAAAATTGATAGACTAAGTATTAGAATTGAAGGAGAGAGGTTAAAAGAATGAAAAAAGAAAAAACTTTGAGTGAGAAAAGAAGAGAATTATTAAGAAATCTTCAAGAATTACAACCACAATTAACGATGACCTTTGGGTTTCTGTTTCGTGATATAGAGAAACAAGATAAAGAATTCATAAAAAAGGTTTTAGAAAACCAATTTGTAAAGTTTGATTTTTCAGGAAGCAAAGAATATAGACAGGGTTTTTTAGATGGAGTTAAACATATGAAAAATAAAATAAAACAAAAAGCAGGATT